>MDSW01206871.1_pt1 | contig 23781 bp, 19 predicted proteins | sample 811171 | NCBI WGS metagenome assembly MDSW01 (sample SAMN05326641, study PRJNA326480) | marine metagenome | isolation source: seawater | place: Atlantic Ocean: North West | collected 2012 | reverse complement strand
CTGATGTAAATGGTTGTTCAAAGACCACACAAATAAATATTGATCAACCTAATGAATTAGTTTATACAATTACTAAACTTAATAATGAAAGTTGCTCTGGGCAATTTTCAAGTTGTGATGGTGTTCTTCAATATACAGCTTCTGGTGGATCAGGTGCATATAGTTTCTCAACTTTTGATTTAAACGGAAGTTTAATTTCAGAAAATTTTTCTGATAGTTTAGTTATTGATTCATCACTTTGTTCTGGATTTTACCAAGTTTTAGTTGAAGATGATCATGGTTGTATTGGAAATCTAAGTGGTAATGGTTTACCATTACCTGTTGAGATTATTGCCGGTAGTCCTGTTACATCTGCTATTAACACCTCTCCTGGTTCTATTACAAATAATATTTTGTGTTTTGGAGATACAGCTGCATCTCTTTCTGTTTCTAATCCAAATCCTTCATATTTATATGATTGGTATGTTAATGGAGAGATGTATACAAATGGTTTAAATGTTATTTTGCCAGCTGGTAATATTTATGTTCAAGCAGTTTCGTCATCTTCTTGTTTTACTAACTCAGATACTATAACTATATTTCAACCTTCTGATATCAATATAAGTCAAGAAATAGGTTTTGTTAGTTGTAGTGGAGGTACTGATGGCTTAATAAGTGTAGAAGTTAGTGGTGGTTTCCCGTCATATTCATATAATTGGACTATAGCGGGCACTCCTATTGTAGGAACTACAGATTTAACAGGTTTGAGCTCTGGTGTGTATAATTTAATCATTACGGATGCTAATGATTGTCATAAAAACTTTGATATTGAGGTGCAAGAGCCTTCTGAATTAATAGTTGGTTCTCTTGTTCAAGATGTTAGTTGTAATGGAGATAATGATGGTAGTGCATCAATTTCTATAAGTGGTGGGGTTGATCCTTATATGATAAATTGGCAGGGTGCAGATTCTACTTCTTTAGCAGCGGGTATTTATGAAGTAATCATAACGGATGGTAATAATTGTATAGAAACTATAGATATCGAGGTTACTCAGCCAACTTCTGTTGTGGCAAGTTTTAATGTAAATCAAATACCTTTTACAGCTTCAGCAAGTGGAGGTACACCGCCTTATTCATTTGAATGGTTATATTTTGGGAATTATCAGTCAAGTGGTGCGATATTTAATCCTGAAGAAAATGGAGAGTATACATTAGTTGCAACTGATGCTAATGATTGTGAGGGGCGTAAATTAAATACATATAGTAATACGGTTGATCTTTTAGAATTTGAAGATTTAGATTTTTTAATTTATCCTAACCCGGTGGTAGATTATTTATACATTGAATCAAAATCTGAATCTATTGCTGAAAAATATATGTTTAAATTATTAGATTATAGAGGAAGAGTTATTGAAGAAGATTTTATGAATGGATTAATAAAAATTAATACTAATAATTTTACACCAGGTGTTTATTTTTTAGTGATTGAATCACATGACAACAAATTTCAAAAAAAGATATTTATTGAATAATTTTACAATACTTAAATAATTTATATTTAATTATGAAAACTCATTTTTTATTTATTTTACTTTTTTCATATTTATCCGTTCAAGCCCAATTAACAGTAAATAACGATCCTCCCAATGATAGTCCTATTTATTTAGTAAATGACATTCTTTTAGGAGATGGTGTACAAGCCTCTAATCATGTATATCAAGGAGATTCTATTCAAATTGGTTTTTTTGATGCTTCTGCATCTAATTTAGGATTAAATAGTGGAATTGTAATGAGTACAGGAGATATTTCTATACTAGATCCTAATTTCGTTGGTTTTGGTGATTTTATAAATATTGATCCTCCAGTTTCTGATCCTGATTTATTAGATGTAGCTAATAGTGTACCCGCTTTAATTGGACAGAATTTCATAGTTCAAGATATAAATGATGTAGCAGTTTTAGAATTTGATTTTATACCAAGCAGTGATACTGTTACGTTTCAATACGTTTTTGCTTCACAGGAATATTTTGCTTTTGAAAACTCTCAATATAATGATGTGTTTGGATTTTTTATTTCAGGCCCAGGTATTGTTGGTCCATATGCTAGTCCTCCGGGCTTTCCTAATGGTAGTATTAATATTGCAACAATTGAAGATAATAATGGTGTCGTTATGCCTGTAACAATATCTTCTGTTAATGCAACTGTTAATCCTGACTATTTTGTTAATAATCAGGCTTTAGAGACTGTTGATGATGCTGATGGATTTACTATTCCATTAACTGCAGTTGCAGCTGTTCAGTGCGGAGAAACGTATCATATTCGCTTGGCTATAGCGGATGGATCGGACGGAGGATTATCTTCCTATGTTTTTTTAGAAGAAAATAGTTTTTCATCTCCTTATTTAGAGGTAACTAATAATATTGGTCAAGACTCTAGTCATATTGAAATTCCTTGTGGAACAGATGTAACACTTTCAGCAGAGATGTCTGTTCCGGGAGTTTACCAATATCTTTGGAGTAATGGTTCTAACGAACAAAATATCACTGTTGGCGAAGGTGCTTATACTGTTGAAGTTACGAGCAATATAAATTGTATTACATTGTCAGATACTTTTTATGTTGAAGAATTAAACACAATAGAAATTGATTTAGGTGATGATATTTCGGTTTGTGAAGGAGAAGAAGCTATCGTGGAAATAGAAACTTTAAGTGCAATTCCCCCAATATCCTATAATTGGAGTAACGGACAGAATACTAATCAAATAACAGTTCCTGAGGGTATATATTCTTTAACGATTTCTGATGCAAATGGTTGTATAGGTCAAGATGAGATTACTATTTTTTCTCTTGATAGGCCTTCAGCTATACTAAATGGTGGAGGTGCTATTTGTGAGGGACAACCTTTTGTTTTGCCTCTAAGTGTAAATCTAACTGGACAACCTCCATATTATATTAGTTATACTAATGGAGAACAACAATTTATAGACACTGCTATGTTTTCAAACCATACTATTGATGCTACTTACACTGGGAATTATACAATTACCTCTTTAACAGATAATAATTGTTTAGGATCATCAAGTGGATCTGCATTGATTACATACAACACCTTGCCGAAATCATTGATTACGGGCGGAGAAACTATGTGTGATGGTGATAGTACACTAATTAGAATTGACGTTGAAGCAGATGCATTGCCGTACAGTATATTGTTAAGCAATGGTAATTATTCTATAAATTTTAATTCTCTTTTTGATAGCTATGTTACAACATATGTAAAAGAACCTGCGTCTTATTTTGTAAGCAAAGTTATTGACGCTAATGGATGTCAGTCTATTGAAAATGATGGCATTGCTATTGTTGCTTTCAAGGAGTTTAAAAATCCTGAAATTATATCTAATTTTGACGATATTATATGTCCAGTTGATAGCGCTTTTCATATATCAACTATGGAGCCAAATGGTTTGTGGACAGGTAAGGGGATGGGTTTAAATAGTTATTTTTATCCTATTGATGCCAATATTGGTGACAATTGGATATATTATAGTTTTCCAGAAAACTGTAATGAAATGGACTCTATTTTGATCGAACTAGGATGTAATTTACAAATTTTTATACCCAATTCATTTACTCCAAACGGTGATGATGAAAATGAATTTCTTATTGTTAAAGGAAACAATGTGCTAACATTTGAAATGTCAATTTATAACAGATGGGGAGAGTTGATGTATTATTCAGATAATATTAATGATTTTTGGGACGGAAAGTATAAAAACAATATCGTTCCTGAAGGAGCCTATTCTTATTCATTTAATGCTTACGGAAAAGATGCTCAATATGTTACAAAAATGGGAATTATAAATATTATTCATTGATTTAATTTTAACACAATTATTTTTAATCACTTTTTAGCTTTATATAAAAAGTAGCTCTCTTTTTTGTAAAAGTCATTTTAAAATACACTTTATCTGCCTAACTTATTTCTCATTTCTTGTGGATTATTCTAATCAATTTTACATCTTTGTAGGGAGTGATTTATGTTGACGTCATATTACCTTTACCTCTTCAAAATAGATTTACATATGAAGTTCCTTCTGAATTTGAATCTATTAAAGAAGGAATGCGTGTTGTTGTACAGTTTGGTCAAAAAAAATTCTATGCAGCCGTTGTTTTTAAAATACATAATGAAACTCCTAAAAACTATAGAGCAAAGCCGATAATTAATGTTTTAGACCATCAGCCAATAATTTCAAATCAACAATTTGAGTTGTGGGAATGGATAGCTAACTATTATTGCTGTAGTTTAGGCGATGTTATGCATTCTGCATTGCCCTCTGTATTGAAACTTTCTAGTGAGACAAAGTTGAAAATCACAGAAAATGAGGTTGATAAAACTACATTAAATGATAAAGAGTTTTTAGTAGTTGAGGCTTTAGAAATACAAAAAGAATTGAGCTTAAATGAGGTTTCTAAAATATTGAATCAAAAAACCATCTTTCCAACCATTAAATCATTAATTTCTAGAAAAGTAATTTTATTAATGGAAGAGTTAAACGAACAGTATAAGCCAAAATCTGTTCGTCTTGTATCTTGTTTGAATAAAGATGTCGATTTTAGAATTTTTAAGAATGCTAAAAAGCAAGAGCAAGTCTTTCGTTCATTCATTGATTTAACTAAAGAAAACAAAACACCTTCAATTACTGTCAAAGAATTGTTAGAGGTTTCGTCATCTTCTCATCAAACGCTTAATACTTTGGTAACAAAGGGTGTGTTTTCTGTAGAAGAAAAAGAAATTTCAAGAATAGAATTTTACGAGAATGAAGATTTAATTTCTTTTGATTTAACTGATGAGCAACAAAATGCTTTAAATCAAATACAAGAGTCCTTTGAAAATAAAGATGTTGTATTACTTCATGGTGTGACATCTAGTGGTAAAACAGAAATTTATATTAAACTTATACAAGATGTTATTGCTAGAGGCGAACAAGTACTCTATTTGTTGCCAGAAATAGCATTAACTACACAAATTATTAATCGTTTACGAAAACATTTTGGAGATAAGATCGGTGTATATCATTCTAAATTCAATAATAATGAAAGAGGTGAGATATGGTCTGAAGTGTTAAATGGTAATCGTTTTCCTATTGTTTTAGGTACTCGTTCATCCATATTTTTACCATACCAAAATTTAGGATTAATAGTTGTTGATGAGGAGCACGAAAGTTCTTTTAAACAAAAACAAAGTTCCCCTCGATATAATGCAAGAGATACGGCTGTTATGTACGCCAATATACTTGGAGCAAAAGTATTGTTAGCTTCAGCCACACCCTCATTAGAAACGTATAATAATGCTTTATCTCAAAAATATGGATTAGTAACTCTATCAACTAGATATGGAGGAGTAAAAATGCCTGATATAGAAATTGAGGATATCAAATACGTTACTCATAGAAAACAAATGAAAGGTGCTTTTTCACCTCGTCTGTTAAAAGAGATTGAAAAATCTTTACTCAATAAACAACAAGTTATTTTATTTCAAAATAGAAGAGGTTTTGCTCCAGTTTTTACTTGTAAATCTTGCGGTTGGACTGCTAACTGTCAAAGTTGTGATGTAAGTCTAACCTATCATAAGAAACAACAGATGTTAAAGTGCCATTATTGCGGATATTCAGAAAATCTATTTAAGAAATGTAAAGCATGTGCAAGTATGGATATTCAAATCAAAGGATATGGTACAGAAAAACTCGAAGAAGAATTACAGCCTTTTTTTTCTAATGCTATTATCAAGCGTTTGGATTTAGACACTACTAGAAGAAAAAATGCCTATCAGAACATAATTAATGATTTTGAAAATAGAAATATCGATATACTTATAGGTACTCAAATGCTAACTAAAGGACTTGATTTTCATCACGTTTCACTTGTCGGAATAATAAATGCTGATGCCTTATTGAATTTTCCTGATTTTCGCTCTTATGAACGTTCTTATCATTTAATGGCTCAAGTGGCAGGTAGGGCAGGCAGAAAAAATAAACAAGGTAAAGTAATTATACAAACCTATTCTGCCAATCACGATATAATTCAAGCAGTACAAGCAAATGATTATCTTAGTATGTATAATGCCGAATTGCTTGAGAGAAAAGCGTTTAATTATCCTCCTTATTGCAAATTAGTTTCAATCATTGTTTCTCATAGAGATTATAATCTAACTAATCAATCTGCTAGAGAATTAGCCTTAGTTTTACGTCAATCATTTAGTCATAATGTTCTTGGTCCAGAATATCCACTTGTGTCAAGAATCAAAAACCGTTACCTTAAGAATATTTTAGTGAAAATAGGTGCAGACTTGTCATTACATCAGTCAAAAAAGCATATTTTAAAAGTAATAGATTCGGTACATAAAATACCCCAATTTAGATCGGTACGCTTTACAATAGATGTCGATCCTCAATAGCTTTTACAACTTTTCCACAGCACATCTTTAGGAGTTGGAGCTGTTATACTTATAGACCCCTTCTTTACAGGGTGTATAAAATCTATTTTTCTAGAGTGTAGGTGTATACTTTTATCCTTATTAGTTCTGTTAAAACCGTATTTTATATCACCTTTGATTGGGCAGCCAATTTTGGCAAGTTGAACTCTTATTTGATGGTGTCTACCAGTTTTTGGACTGACTTCTAATAAATGATAGTTTTCAAAGGAATGAATAAGTTCATAACTCAATTCTGAACGTAAAGCATTATTTTCTTCTCTGTTAAATGCTAGAGATTTATTTTTAGCCTGATTTTTCAATAGATAGTGTACTAATGTGTCGGTAGTATTTTGAGGTTTGTTTTTCACAATGGCCCAATAGGTCTTTTGTACTTTCTTTTCTCTGAACATTTTATTTAACCTACTTAGTGCTTTGCTTGTTTTTGCGAAAAGTATAACACCGCTAACAGGTCTATCTAATCGGTGTACTACACCTAAAAATACCTCTCCTGGTTTGTTATATTTTTTCTTGATATAATCTTTAACGTATTCAGATAGGGGTTTATCTCCAGTCTTGTCACCTTGTACAATGTCAGACGATTTTTTATTGACTGCAATAATGTGATTATCCTCGTAAAGGACTTCTAGCATTTAGTATTGTTCTTTTTCGTTAGGAAAATCAGTAGTTTTCACATCAGATACATACTGAGCTACAGCACCTTTTATATCCTCGTATAAATTAAGATATCTTCTTAAAAAACGAGGACTAAATTCGTGTGTCATACCTATCATATCATGAAGTACTAGTACTTGTCCATCAACGCCACTTCCAGCACCAATTCCGATAACTGGAATACTTAGCTTTTCGGCAACCTTATTCGCTAATTTGGCAGGTATTTTTTCTAACACAATAGCAAAACAACCGGCTTTTTCAAGAAGCAATGCATCTTCTATGAGTTTTTTAGATTCAGCTTCTTCTTTTGCCCTTACGGTATATGTGCCGAATTTATAAATAGACTGTGGCGTAAGCCCAAGATGACCCATTACAGGAATACCAGCAGTAAGGATTCGCTCAACAGATTCTAATATTTCACTACCACCTTCCATTTTTACAGAGTGTGCGCCTGATTCTTTCATAATTCGAATTGCTGAATTTAGAGCTTCTTTTGAATTACCTTGGTAAGTTCCAAAAGGCATATCAGCAACTATTAGAGCTCTATCAACAGCTCTGACTACTGAGGCAGTATGATATATCATTTGATCAAGAGTAATAGGAAGTGTTGTCTCATTACCAGCCATTACGTTAGAGGCAGAGTCTCCAACTAATATTATATCGACACCACCACAATCAACAATCTTTGCTAAAGTATAATCATAAGCTGTAAGCATTGATATTTTCTCTTTATTTTGCTTCATTTCTTGAAGCGAGTGGGTTGTTATTTTTTTATACACTTTTTTATTTACGGACATTTTTAAAATTATGAGCTTAAATATTTTTTCATTTTTTAATGAATTTCACACAAATGTACTAAGTGTTAATCACAATTAAAAGTATAAATTTGCCACTATGAAAAAAAGTTACTATTTGTTTTTGTTAGCATTGACTACTTTATTGGCTTGTGAAACTGATTTTGAAGTTAATGCAACTTGGAAAGAAACTGCTGTAATCTACGGTTTGCTAGATCAAACTGTAGATACTCAACGAATTATTATTTATAAAGCTTTCTTGGGTCAGGAAAGCGCTTACACAATGGCGCAGGAAGCTGATTCCTTTCATTATGCTGAAGGTGATTTAGAGGTTTTTCTTTATGGTTTAGATAATAATGGAGATACTGTCCAAAAAATAGAGCTTGAATATCAAATTACAAATAATAGATTCAGTACTGGTTTTGATACCATATTTTCAACCGAATATTCAGTTGAGTATGTTACAGCAGAATCTCTTAACCAGTCCTTGACTTATCATTTGTATGTACGCAATGTGGTATCCAATTATGTAGCTCGTTCAACAACTAACCTTATAGAGCCTCTTGATATAAATCCAGGTTTTACCGATGAAATTACATTTTTTAAAAATAATGAATATAGAACACACAGGTTGAGATGGTCTTCTTCAACTTTTGGCAAGATTTATAAGCCTTTTATGCGCTTTTATTATTACGAAAAAAACATTTTAACTAATGAGGTAGTTCGAAAATATATAGATTTAAGTTTTCCTCAAATGTATTCTCAGTCAATAAGTGGTAATCAGAATATGGAGTTAGCTATTACAGGAGATAACTTTTTTTATTTTATTAAAAATAGTATTAATGAAAATTTAAATGTTTTAAGGATAAATGCAAAAGATTTAGAAGATGGTTTTGTAGGATACGATTATTGGTCAGGAGGAATCGACTTTTATTTTTTAGTAGGTGGAGAAGCAATATCCCAATACATTGAGATTAATAATTTGCCATCTATCATTTTTCAAGATCCACCAACTTACACTAACATTCAAAATGGATTAGGTGTGTTCTCTTCAAGACTCAATGCTGAATCAATTGGTAAGTTTTTAGATATTCAAACTTTAACTGAGTTGTCAAATGGTGAAATAACTAGTGAGCTCAACTTTATCGAGCCATAATACTGTCATATTGTCTTTTTCTTATGAATATATGTCATTAATTATAAAAAATCATTCTTGGCATAGAATTTGCTTGAAACACAATTAAACTAATTAAATTTAAATAAAATGAGTAAAATTATTGGAATTGATTTAGGAACTACCAATTCATGCGTTTCTGTAATGGAAGGTAACGAGCCAGTAGTAATTCCTAATAGTGAAGGTAAAAGAACAACTCCATCTATAGTTGCTTTTGTTGATGGAGGAGAGCGAAAAGTCGGTGACCCCGCTAAAAGACAAGCTATAACAAATCCTGAAAAAACTATTGCTTCAATTAAACGTTTTATGGGAGAATCATTCTCCAAACTTCAAAAAGAAGCGAAGCGAGTTCCTTACAAGGTTGTTAAGGGTGATAATGATACACCTAGAGTACAGATAGACGATAGAAAATATACGCCTCAAGAAATATCAGCTATGATTCTACAGAAAATGAAGAAAACAGCAGAAGATTATTTGGGTCATGAGGTCAAGGAGGCTGTAGTAACTGTACCAGCATATTTTAATGATTCACAACGTCAAGCCACTAAAGAGGCAGGAGAAATTGCAGGTTTGAAAGTGAGTAGAATTATAAATGAACCTACCGCAGCAGCTTTGGCATATGGTTTAGATAAAGCCGATCAAGATAAAACTATTGCAGTTTTTGATTTGGGTGGAGGTACTTTTGATATATCTATTCTTGAATTAGGTGATGGAGTTTTTGAAGTTAAATCAACCAATGGTGACACTCATTTAGGAGGAGATGATTTTGATCAAGTTTTAATCGATTGGATGGCTGAAGAATTTAATTCTGAAGAAAATATTGATTTAAGGCAAGATCCAATGGCTTTACAACGTCTTAAAGAGGCTGCTGAAAAGGCAAAAGTTGAACTTTCTTCTAGTTCCCAAACTGAAATTAATTTACCTTACATAACCGCAACATCTTCAGGTCCAAAGCATTTGGTAAGAACTCTTACTAAAGCACAATTTGAGAAATTAGCTGATAAATTAATTCAAGCAACAATATCTCCTTGTAAACAAGCAATCAAAGATGCTGGGATTACTCCAGGTGATATTGATGAAGTAATTTTAGTTGGAGGTTCTACACGTATTCCTGCTATACAAAACGTTGTAAAAGAATTTTTTGGAAAGGAGCCTTCAAAAGGAGTAAATCCTGATGAGGTAGTTGCTGTAGGAGCAGCCATTCAAGGTGGTGTACTTTCAGGTGATGTAAAAGATGTTCTTTTATTAGATGTTACGCCATTATCTCTTGGGATTGAAACTATGGGAGGAGTAATGACAAAGCTTATAGAATCTAATACAACTATTCCAACAAAAAAGTCTGAAGTTTTTTCAACTGCTGCTGATAATCAACCTGCAGTTGATATTCATGTTTTACAAGGGGAAAGACCAATGTCAGCAGATAACAAGACAATTGGAAGATTTCAATTGTCAGATATACCACCATCACCAAGAGGAGTGCCTCAAATCGAAGTAACTTTTGATATTGATGCTAATGGTATATTAAATGTTTCTGCTAAAGATAAAGCAACAGGTAAAGAGCAAAATATTAAAATTGAAGCTTCTTCGGGTCTTTCAGATGAAGAAATCGAAAGAATGAAAAAAGAAGCTGAAGCCAATGCTGATGCAGATAAAAAAGTTAAAGAAGAAGTGGAGAAAGTTAATGCGGCAGATGCAATGATTTTTCAAACTGAAAAGCAGTTAAAAGATTATGGTGATAAATTATCTGATGAAAAGAAAAAACCTATAGAAGATGCTCTTGAAGTTTTGAAGAAATCACACGAGAGTAAAGATATTAATGCTATAGATTCTGCTATGGAAAATATCAATACAGCTTGGACTGCTGCTTCAGAAGAAATGTACAAAGCTACACAAGAGCAACAAGGCTCTGAAGGCGCCGCCCAGCCAAATGCTGAGGGTGGTGGAGCCGATGATGTTACTGATGTAGATTTTGAAGAAGTAAAAGAAGATAAATAAAATTAACACATTAATTTCTTTAGTAATAAGCCCTTCCGTAAGGTTGGGCTTTTTTTATTATTTAATTGTTCTGTCTATATCTCTTTGTATATCTCTGTTTTTGATAGTGTTTCTTTTGTCATAAAGCTTCTTACCCTTGGCCACTGCGATTTCTACTTTAGCCCAACCTTTATCGTTAATGAATAGACGTAATGGTACAATAGTTAGTCCTACGTCTGCAATTTTTTTTCTAATCTTATCTAATTCATACCTATTTAGAAGAAGTTTTCGTTCTCGTTTAGGATGATGGTTAGCATAATTGCCAAATTCATACTCATCAATATGCATATCAATTATATACAACTCATTGTCTTTAAACGAACAAAAGGAATCACTCAAGTTTACTTTGCTATTACGTATGGATTTAATTTCTGTACCACTAAGTTGTAAACCAGCCACGTACTTATGAAGTATATTGTACTCAAATCTTGCCCTTTTATTTTGGATGTTGACCGCTTTCATAAGTTTACGAAGTTAATGATTTTATCCTAGTGCCACGTCAAGTATCATCATAACAATAAATCCTGCAATTAGCCCCATTGTAGCTAAGTCGGTATGTCCACCACTTTGACTTTCAGGAATAACTTCTTCTACTACAATGAATATCATAGCTCCTGCAGCAAAAGCTAGTGCATACGGAAGTATTGGCAATGCATAAATTACAGTAGCTGCACCAATCATAGCAAAAATAGGTTCTACAATAGCTGATAATTGTCCCCATTTCCAACTTTTCCATTTACTTACTCCTTGTCTCCTTAGAGGCATTGAAACAGCAAAACCCTCAGGAAAATTTTGAATGCCAATACCAATAGCTAAGGCAATAGCTGCTCCTATTTCAAAACCTGGAATTCCATGTGAAATAGCTCCAAAAGCTACACCTACAGCTAATCCTTCAGGAATATTATGTAGAGCAATAGCTAATACTAGTAAAATGGTTTTTTTCCACTTAGTAGGATAACCTTCAGCTTCTTCAACTTTTTTGAATAAATGTAGATGAGGTATAATTTTATCCAAACTATATAGAAATAAAGCGCCTAAGAAAAATCCAATAGCTGGTGGAAACCAAGATGGTAAATTAGAACTACCCATTTCATTTTGCATTTCTACATATCTTATGGCGGGGGAGAGTAAAGACCAAAAACTAGCTGCTATCATAACACCTCCAGTAAAGCCCAAAGAGGTGTCTAAAATTTTTCGATTAGTTTTGTTAAAGAATACTACCAATCCTGCACCTGATGCAGTCAAGCCCCAAGTAAAAAGACCTGCTAATAAAGCTTGTAATACAGGGTGTTGTTCTATAAACCAATTGTATAAATCTGTCATTTTTGTTTAATTAATAAGTTTCTTGCAACATCAATGCTAATGTGTGATGCTTTGTTGTCTATGGTTATTTCTAATGAATCGTCAAAGTCAATTTTTTGAATAACTTTGATTGATGTTCCAAGTGTAATATTTAACGAATTGAGGTATTGTAAAAAGGATTGATTGTCTTGAGAAACACCTACAATTTGTCCACTACCTCCCTTTTCTAATTCGCTAAGTCGTTTTGAAAATGATTTAGGAAATTTACCATCTTTATTGGGAATAGGCTCACCATGTGGATCGTGTTGCGGATAACCTAAGTAAGCGTCTAAAGCATCTACTAATTTTTGTGATTTTATATGTTCTAATTGCTCAGCAATATCGTGAACTTCATCCCAATTAAATTTAAGCTTTGTTACTAAAAACACCTCCCAAAGTCGATGTTTTCTGACAATTTCAATGGCTTTCTTAACACCAGATTTGCTAAGATATACACCTCGATAGGGAACATAATTAATTAATTCTTTATCTGTTAACTTTTTAATCATATCTGTAACAGATGATGCTTTTGTTTCAAGTTCATCAGCAATAGAATTAGTAGAGACTGAATCTTTAGAATTTTTGGAAAGCTTTAGTATAGCTTTTAAGTAATTTTCTTCAGCTAATGTAATCATATTACAAATATATAATTTTATATGTCTAATTTAATTTTTAGATTTGTCTAAATTTAAAATAGCAAAATATTTTTAGTGTTTAAAGACATTATAATGAAAATCATAATTTATCTAATTTGCTTTTTAGCTCTGCAATTTCAAGTTTATTCTCAGGTTTTAAATGGAACTATTAAATCAAATGCACCAATTCCTTTTGCTTCAATTAGTGTAAAAGGTAATTCTACTGGTACGGCTTCGAATAATGATGGTTTTTTTGAAATCAATGATATAAAGGAGGGAAGCTATGAATTTGTTTTCTCTGCTGTTGGTTTTAAGAGGCTTGAGAAGAATATTACAATTCAAGCTGGAAAAAATACAGTAGATGTTATTTTAGAACCTTTATCTTATGATATTGATCAAGTTGTGGTGACTGGTACTATGAAGGAGACATTTCTAAGTGTATCTCCAGTAAAGGTAGATATTGTTACTCAAAAATTTCTTAAAAAGATTGCTACTTCCAACGTTATGGAGCTTATAGATAATGTAAATGGTGTTCAAAAACAAATCAATTGTGGTGTATGTGGTACAAATGATATACATATTAATGGTATGGAAGGTCCTTACACTTTAGTTTTGATAAATAGTATGCCTGTAATGAGTTCTTTATCATCTGTGTATGGATTAAATGGCATTCCAACTTCATTAATTAAGCAAATTGAGATCATAAAAGGGCCTTCTTCAACGCTCTATGGTACTGAGGCTGTTGCTGGTATTATAAATATTATTACAAAAGACGCCTTAGATGTTTCTATGGTTGAACTTGAAAGTTTTATAACTTCTCATTTAGAAAAAAATATTGATTTTGCTTATGCTCCAAAAATGCAAAAAGTGGATGTATTAATCTTTGGAAACTACTTCAATATGGATAACTTTATAGATGATAACAAAGATAATTTTACAGATATTCCATTTTCAGAACGACTTTCTTTATTTAATCAATGGAACTTTAAAAGGAAGAGCCAAAAAAGTTTATCACTTTCTGCTAAGTATTATCAAGAAGATAGAAGTGGAGGCGTAAAAGAATGGAATGAAAACCTAAGGGGGAATGATAGTATTTATAATGAATCTATTTATACTGATAGAATAGAATTAGCAGCTTCTTATGAGTTGCCCTTGAGTGAAGATATTCGAATTGACGCTTCATATAATTTTCATCACCAAGACAGTTATTATGGAAATACTAAGTATGAAGCTTTGCAGAATATTTATTTTACTAACCTGATATGGAATAAAAGCGTTGCTAACAATCATAATTTTATTTTTGGACTAACCTATCGTTTTCAAACCTTTGTGGATAGTACCTTGGCTAATATTAATGACCGTCAATTTATACCAGCATTTTTTATTCAAGATGAAATAAGTTTAAATAGAAAATGGACTTCTCTTTTAGGAATTAGAACTGATTATCACAAAGAACACGGTTTTATTTTTTCACCGCGATTAAATCTTAAGTTTAAACCCGAGACATACACGACTTTTCGTTTGAATGCAGGAACTGGATTCAGATTGGTTAATCTATTTACTGAAGATCATGCCTTTCTATCCGGTAGTAGGGAAGTAATAGTTGTGGAAGATTTAAAACCCGAAGAGTCTTATAATATAAACATAAATGCTAATCATATTTTTTCTTTCGGAAGAACCGCAGGAACTATAGATGTAGATGCCTTCTATACCTATTTTACCAATAAAATTATTCCTAATTATGATGTTAATCCTAACCAAATTGTATATGCCAATTTGGACGGCTTTTCAGTGTCTAGAGGTTTAGCATTTAATTTTCAACAGAACTTTGAATTCCCTTTAAGTGTCAAGGCAGGAGGAACTTACTTAGATGTCTATTCTGTAGATTATAACAATAGAAGAGAAGACGAATTGTTTGTACCTTCTTTTACAAGCGTACTCTCTTTCTCTTATAATTGGGATAAAATAAATACTTCTATAGATTGGACAGCCAAATTTACTAGCCCTATGTCATTGCCTACTTTCCCTTATCCGTTTGAAAGAGCAGAGGAATCCCCTTGGTTTTCTCAACACCATTTGCAAATCAAAAAGGTATTTAGCGAAAGCTTAACTGTTTTCATGGGAGTGAAAAATGTATTCAATTACACACAAGAATCACCTTTGGTAGATTGGCAAAATCCATTTGGTGATGATTTTGATACCTCATACGCTTATGGTCCTTTACAAAGTAGACGTTTTTTATTTGGGTTTAGTGTGAAGCTTTAATTTTTTTTAAATTTACACTATGGATATTGAGTGGAGATTTAAGTCTTTTGAGGATTTGACAAAATCGGAATTACACGAAATGATGATTTTGCGTCAGCAAGTGTTCATAGTAGAACAAGATTGCCCCTATCAAGATGCCGATGTAAAGGACAAATATTCCCACCACTTATTGGGCTATATTAAGGGGGGGTTAGTAGCTTATTTACGTTTAGTAAAACCAGGGATAAGTTATGAGGAAATGTCTTTTGGACGCATAGTTATTGCTCTGACTCATAGAGGATCAGGTTTAGGAATAGCACTAATGAAAGAAGGCATAAAGCAATCTATTATACTTTATGGGACATCCAATAATCGCATTTCTGCTCAATCTCATTTATTGCCATTTTATCAAAAATTTGGCTTTGTATCTACCGGAAAAGAGTACTTAGAAGATGATATTCCACACACCGAGATGATAAAGACGATTTAGTTTAAATATACAGCTTCTTTTTTGCCTAAATCTACATTAACGTGTTCTTGTAAGGTTGTCGCTAGTGATAAGCCAACTACATCGGCTTTTATGGGGTAGTTTTTATAATTTCTATCAATTAGTATAGCAGTCATTAATTTTTTGATAGGTTGATTCAAAAAGTATTGAGCACCATACATCAATGTTTTGCCTGAATTGAGTACATCATCGACCAATACGATCACTTTATTATTCAATTCGCTGTGTGCGCTAACTTGAACAGATGACGATAGGGGATTGACTTTATCTAGCTTGACCTCTATGACTTCAACCGAAATAGAAGAAATATCGCTTAAATGTTTGCTTAAACGCTGAGCTAAAATACTGCCTTTAGGACTTATACCAGCAATAACAATATGGGACTCTTGATGATTTTTTTCTAATACTTCCCACGCCATACGACATAGCTTTTGCTCCATCTGTTGTGCGTTAAGTACTAAAGTTGTTGATGAATTCATTTTCATAGGGCTAAGTTAAGCAATCTTGTTTTTTTAAAGAAATAAATAATTCTCTTCCTTTTCTGGCCTCAATTGAGTTACTGGCAATATCCATATGTTCTATGTTATAATGAGAAGAAAAGAGCTCTAAATATTCTTCTTTTGTCCCACCAAATGGTGGGTGGTCTTTTCCAAATTCTTCAGCAAATAACAAGCCCACAACTTTTCCATTTTTATTAAGTAAATCTGAAGTGTGCTTCACATAATCCTTTCTTAAATTAGGTTCTATAGCACAGAAAAAGGTTTGTTCTAAAATGAGGTCATATTGTCCTTGATGTTCAAAGAAGTCTCCTTCTATTAATTGACTTTTTGGAAAGCTAGGGAGTCGCTTTGAAAAAGCATCTAAAGCTAAAGGAGATAAGTCAATGATAGTTACCTTTTTAAAGCCTTTTAGGTGAAGGTATTCGGCCTCATAAGCTCTTCCACAACCTGGTATAAGGATGCTTTTGTCTTTATTTTCTATGTTATCAATGAATGTCTTTAGAGGGGTAGAAGGAAAGCCAATATCCCAACCAGTTTGTGCTGTCTCATAAAGATTATTCCAAAATTCTTTGTCTAGCATTTATCGTTTTTCTAATAAAACTACATTTTCAACGTGGAAAGTTTGAGGAAACATATCAACGGGCTGAACTTTAGTCACTTTGTAGTGTTCATTCATTAATGCCAAATCTCTAGCTTGTGTAGCAGGGTTACAACTTACATAAACAATGCGTTTAGGGTTTACATCTAATAGCTGTCCAACTACTTTTTTATGCATGCCATCTCTAGGTGGGTCGGTGATTATGACATCTGGCTGACCGTTCTTGCGAATAAAATCATTGGTGAATATTTCTTTAATATCACCCACATAAAATTTACAATTGTCTAAACCGTTGTTCTTAGCATTTTCTTTGGCAGCTTCAATAGCTTCAGGAACGGATTCCACGCCAATCACCTTAAGGGCATTTTTACCAACAAATTGAGCAATAGTACCTGTTCCGGTGTATAAATCGTAAACAATATCGTTTTTTTCTATTTGGGCAAGTTCCCGAGTTACTTTATACAGTTTGTAGGCTTGTTTGGAATTAGTTTGATAAAATGATTTTGGTCCAATTTTGAATTTTAAACCTTCCATTTCTTCGTAGATACATTCAGCGCCACTAAAAGTTATTATATTTAAATCGAATATGGTTTCATTGCCTTTATCGTTAATGGTATATAATAAAGATGTGATTTCGGGAAATTTTTCTTTAATGTAGTTGAGTAAACCTAGCCTTTTCGATTCATCTTCATAAAAAAATTGGAAAAGAACCATAATTTCTCCTGTGCTACTCATTCGAATAGTAAGAGCTCTTAAAAAACCCTCTTTGTCAGCTATATCAAAAAAATCGAGTTCGTTTTCAATAGCATAGTCCCGAGCTGATTTGCGTATAGCGTTGGAAGGTTCTGCTTGAAGATGACATTCATTGAGGTTGATGACTTTGTCCCAAAATCCAGATACTCTAAAACCAGCACCATTTCGATTTATGATTTCTTTGTCTTCCGCACTTTCTTTATCTGTTATCCAACGTCTATTTGTAAAGGCAAAATCCATTTTGTTTCGATAGCGAAACTCGTTTTCACAACCCATAATAGGATTAACTTCAGGTAAGTTTATACCACCAATTCTACTCAATGAGTCTACTACCTCTTTTTGTTTGAATTCTAGTTGATGCTCATAGCCCATGAATTGCCATTTACAACCACCACAGAGACCAAAATGTTCGCATTTAGCTTCTCGTCTTCTTTCAGAAAAAGAATGAAATTTAACAGGCTTACCTTCCAAAAAAGAACGTCTTTTTTTGTGAACTAAAACATCACATACATCACCAGGAACTGCTCCTTCAACAAAAAGAACTAATCCATTTTCTAGACGAGTAATTGCTTTTCCTTTAGCTCCTGCATCAGAAATATGAATATTTTCTAAAAGTATCTTTTTACGCTTTCTTCCCATAGCACAAATATAGAATTTTAGGTACTGCATTTTGATTTAAAATCATTGATTTTTCTAACTTTGCCTTTTAAAATTATAAGATATGTACTCATCACATGAACTTATTGAAATAGAAGAAAAATATGGTGCTCACAACTACCATCCACTACCTGTCGTCTTGTCAAAAGGAGAAGGCGTTTTTGTTTGGGATGTTGAAGGAAAGCAATATTTTGATTTTCTGTCTGCTTATTCTGCTGTCAATCAAGGTCATTGCCACCCTAAAATTATAAAAGCACTTACGGATCAAGCCACAAACTTGACGCTTACTTCTAGAGCCTTTCACAATGATATTCTTGGTCAATATGAAAAATTCATTACCGATTTGTTCGGCTATGATAAGGTACTACCAATGAACACCGGAGTTGAAGGTGGAGAAACAGCTAATAAATTAGCGCGTAAGTGGGGTTATATGAAAAAAAGAATTGCTGAAAATAAAGCACGAATTATATTTGCAAAAGGTAATTTTTGGGGACGAACACTGGCTGCTATTTCCAGTTCTGACGACCCTATTTCTTACATAGGATTTGGGCCATATATGCCGGGCTATGATTTAATCCCATACAACAATTTAGATGCTTTAGAAACTGAATTAAAAGACCCTAACGTTTGTGCTTTTATGGTAGAGCCTATTCAAGGTGAAGCAGGTGTTGTTGTTCCTGACGAAGGGTATTTGGCAGGTGTTCGTGCTTTGTGTACAAAGTATAATGTTTTGTTTATAGCGGATGAAGTTCAAACGGGTATTGCTAGAACAGGTAAAATGTTAGCTTGTGATTTTGAAGATGCAAGACCTGATATTTTAATACTTGGAAAAGCCTTGTCAGGAGGTGTATTACCTGTTTCTGCTGTTTTAGCTGACGATGATGTTATGATGTGTATTAAGCCTGGCGAACACGGTTCTACATTTGGTGGAAATCCATTGGCATGTAAAGTAGCTCAAGCAGCTCTTGAAGTTGTAATTGATGAAAAATTAGCCGAAAAAGCAGAGCATTTAGGACAAATTTTCAGAGATGAATTAGAGCAATGTTTAGCTCATTTGAATATTGTTTCAAAAATTAGAGGAAAAGGGCTTTTAAATGCCATTGTTATCAACGATACCGAAGATAGTTCAACGGCTTGGGATATATGTATGTCTTTGAGAGATAATGGACTTTTAGCCAAGCCTACACATGGAAATATCATTCGTTTTGCTCCTCCATTGGTCATTTCAAAAGATCAACTTCTGGAATGCATCAGTATCATAGAAAATACTATAAAATCTTTTGAAAAATAAATTTTGTAACTTTACATAGTGAATAAGTTTGCAAAACATATTATTAGCCACATTTTATTCCTGTTTATGCTGGTTGGTGCTATTGGTATTCCAGTAATCTTAAATCATTCTCATAAATCAGATTATATTTCAGAACAAAGTCAGCTTGAAACTGTTAGCTATGAAGAAGCAATATCTTGTTGCGAGACAGATCCGCTTGAACAAGAAATATTCGTTTGTTGCGCTTCAGAATTTGCAGAAGAAGTAGCGCCTATTTCAACTTGCGAATGTAATTTTATTTCTTCCTGCTGCTGTTGTTTTATAGATGTTCGTTTAGTATCGTTTGTTTTTGATACTCCTGTCCCTGAACCTGTATCTATTCCATCATTTGTGCAAGCATTTATTAGAGCTATAGGCATTGAAGAACTTCAAAGTTATTGCTCACATATATCTTGGAACAATTTTGATTTACCACCTCCCAAAACCTATTCTCAACAATTAGCACTATTTCAAGTATTTCGAATTTGATTTTTTATTAACCCAAACCTTATTATGGAAATGGTTAAGTAATAATCTCAAAAATTAAATTATGAAATATATAGTTTTGATAGCCTTTCAATTTATTGCTTTGTTTATTTATGCACAAGGGCATCTCGAAGGAAAAATAAACGATCAAAATGGGTTACCTCTTATAGGAGCTAACATAGTTGTAGAAAACGCAACAATAGGAACAACTACTGATGCCAACGGTAAATTCTTTCTAGATTTTAATGGTGATTTTCCCTTTAATATCAAGGTGTCTTTTATAGGTTTTCAGTCAAAAAATGTAACAGTCAAAGACAATTCTTTTTTAACGGTTTCACTAAGTGAATCTGTCGAGATAGAAGAAGTTACTGTGGAGTCAAAGTTAAGTACTACAGAATTATCCATGGTAAACCCTCTACAAGTACAAGAAATTTCTAGTAAGGAGCTTCAAAAAGCGGCTTGTTGTAATCTTTCAGAAAGTTTCGAAACGAATGCTACTGTTGATGTGACTTACTCTGACGCCGTTTCAGGAGCTAAACAAATACAAATGTTGGGTCTAGATGGTGTTTACACTCAAATCACTCAAGAAAATGTGCCTTTGATAATAGGGCTCTCTTCTACTTATGGTTTATCCTATGTGCCTGGTACATGGATTGAGTCTATACAAATTATAAAAGGAGCTGGTTCAGTAATAAACGGTTTTGAGTCTTTTACAGGCCAAATTAATTTGGAATATTTTAAGCCAGATAATTCAGATAAGTTGTTTTGGAATTTTTACACCAATTCAGAAAGTAAATTTGAAAATAATTTACAATATGCAAAGAAAAAGGGTAAATGGCAAAGCAATTTATTTACTAGTATCAATTATCATGATAAAGAGATTGATAAAGATAAGAATGGCTTTTTAGATATGCCTCACATGAAGTCTTTTAATATACTAAACAGATGGTTAAGAGAGGATGAAAGATATCGTTTTAATTTTATTGGGCGCTTTTTAACTGAAAATAGAGAAGGCGGACAATTAGATAATATTATCAATCCGTACAAGATTAATATTAATAATACATTAATGGAATTTAGTACTAAAACGGGTTTTAAAATGCCAGATACTCCTGGCAAAAGCTTAGGTATTCAAACTGCATTTAGAAGACATCAACAGGATATAATGTTTGGTCCAACAGTTTATAATGGCTTGCAAGAAAGTGCCTATTTAAATATAATTCGTCAAACTTTCCTTAAGCATAACCACCATATAATAAAATACGGTCTAAGCTATTATGCCGATAGATACGATGAGAGTTATCAGAATAAAGGTTTTGATAGAACAGATTTAACTACAGGTTTGTTTTCTGAATATAGCTATACTTCTCCTTCGCAATTGGTTTTAGTTGCCGGCTTACGTGCTGATTTTCATAATGTACATGGACTAAACTATACGCCTAGGTTTAACCTCAAACTTAACCCTACAGAACAAACTGTAGTAAGACTTTCAGTAGGGCGAGCAATGCGAATAGCAAACCCTATTGCTGAAAATACCAATTATTTTGCTTCTTCTAGAACCTTTGAAATAGAAGATGATTTAGACATAGAGTTAGCCTTGAACTATGGTATTAATGTAACGCATTGTTTCAAGTTGTTTGAAAGAGAAGGGACTTTTAATGCTGATGCTTACAGAACACAGTTTACCAATCAAGTTGTTGTAGACGTAGAAGACCCTTCAAAATTGAGATTTTATAACCTAGATGGTGAATCTTATTCCAACAGTTTTCAGTTTGACTTTAACTACGAGTTATTTGAGCGTTTTGATATTAAATTAGCCTATAAAATAAATGAGGTTTATTCTACATTTGATGGAATGAAGAAGTTATCTCCATTGGTTCCTAAAAATCGATCTTTGGTCAATTTAGCTTATGCTACAGATCACCTAAACAAATGGATGTTTGATGTTACTTTGAACTTCATTGGTAAGAGCCGAATTCCTGAACATCAATTGGTAGATAAAACAACTTCAGAACCGTTTTATGTTATCAATAGTCAAATGACTAAGAAATTCAAAAACTTTGATTTTTATTTAGGAGGTGAAAATTTATTGAGTTATAGACAGGAAAATCCTATATTAGGAAGTAATAATCCGTATGGTGATGACTTTGATGCGTCATTAATTTGGGCACCTGTTATGGGTAGATTAATTTATGCTGGAATACGTTTAAAAATCAATTGATGAAACTAGGAATAATAATATATAGCACAGATGCAGAGCTTGTTTTTAACGCTTTTCGTTTGGCTAACTTCTCATTAAAAGAAAAAGACGAGGTTCGTCTTTTTCTTTTAGCTAGTGGGGTAGAGTATGAATCCCTTCATTCGGAAAAATTCCCGATTAATGATTTAGCCCAATCTTTTGTGGATTATGGTGGTCAGATTTTGGCTTGTGGTACTTGCCTCAATCTCAGACAACAGGACAGTTCGGAATTATGCCCATTATTTACTATGAAAGATTTATATGAGTTAATCAATGACTGCGACAAAACCGTTACTTTCTAGATGTTGTTTGCCAAATAATGATTGATTTAATAGCTATTTTATAATGATAACCTTATTGCTTTTTTTTGGAAAAAGTCGATAAACTAAGATGATTTAATATGTTCTTTGGCGCTATAAATGCTAGCATTGAGCTCAAAGCCAATAAGCATTACAATAGCATTAAAGTACATCCATAACAGAATGATAATTAGCGTACCAATTGATCCATAGAGTTTATTGTATTGACCAAAATGATCAATGTAAAATCCAAAGCCAGTTGACGTTAAAATAATAAAAAGTGTAGCTAAAATAGACCCAGGTGAGATTAAAATCCAATGTGTTTTTTTAGAAGGACCGTACTGAAATAATACCGATAATCCAACGAATAAAAACGCCAATATTATAATCCATTTTCCAATTACCATAAGAGTAACAGCACTTTGTTTAACAATGCCTAATTCTACAAAGTAGTTGCTAGCAAATTGTGTAAAAACAATGAGAGCTACGGCAACTATAAGCATGAATGATAACATTAATGTTAGACTTAAAGCTATTAGGCGTTGCTTCCACATGCCTCTATTTTCAGAAATATGATAGGAACTGTTAAAGGCTTCCATCAATGAATTTATACTATTAGTAGAAAAGTAAAGAGCAAACAAGAAGCCAAAGGAAAGTAAGCCACCTCTTGGATGATTAATAATATCAGTTATAGTGCTAAATGCAGTTTCGTTAGTGCTTGGCGGCAATACTTCTTCTAGAAGGCCTAATAGTATTTCTTGAAAGTTTTCTACAGGAATGTAGGGAATTAGAGTGAAAAAAAATATCAAAGCCGGAAATAAAGCTAAGAAGAAGTTAAAAGCTATTGAAGACGCTCGAGTAGTGATAGCACCTTTTTCTAGTCCTTCAATAAAAAAACATGTCACATCGTAGAGGTTCATACCACTAAAGCCAGGTAAAACAATGTGTTTGCTCCAATCTACTAGAAATGATAGACGTTCTTTAAGTTTCATTTAAAAGGCTTTTAGACTTAAATCTAAGCTATTGACAGAATGTGTTAATGCACCAACAGAAATAAAATCTACTCCACAGAGGGCGTGGTCTCTTAT
>MDSW01068706.1_pt1 | contig 23783 bp, 17 predicted proteins | sample 811171 | NCBI WGS metagenome assembly MDSW01 (sample SAMN05326641, study PRJNA326480) | marine metagenome | isolation source: seawater | place: Atlantic Ocean: North West | collected 2012 | reverse complement strand
TATCGCGACACTCACCTATCGCAATCGGCGGTGCGCTGCGATGCGGACATCAGGAAACCCCCGCAGCCCGGTAGTTGCCATGCGTCATCCTGCTGGCGCGGCAACAACCGACTGTCTACTGACCCTGCTCTGGGGGTGATAGCACACCGCAAAGAAGCCGGTTAGGTAAAGCTTGACGGCCATTCACGGCAATCCATCATCGATGCATTGTGGCCACTTCCAATTACAATTACACTCGAATGATAGAGACAGCAAAGATCGAAAACGCCCACTGACGACCACCTTATCGGAAAGCGACTCCTGTGGAAGGATCAGGCGAACGACGCCCGCATATCGAACGACTCTTTCAGAGGTTTCTGAACGACGAGCAATCGGCCAAGTTCATTCACGGCGTCGCTCAACAATACACCTACGCGTCGTTATCCCGATTAGCTACCTGCGGTTCGCGGCTCACACGACGCGGGGCCGTCCTGGCGATTGGATTCTTGTCCGGTTTCGAGGCGAACGACGTCCTGGGTGCACGCATGCGTGATTCGGATCGTGGCGTGCGACTACTCGCTGAAACTGGCCTGCGCGAAATCTGGCTTCGTGACGGAAACGAAGCGCAACGACATCAAATTCGCAAGATCGTCCGCCTCAACACGGCAGGTGAGTTCGACGAAGCATCTCAACTGGCAAGTCAACTGATCTCTGATGCCCCACGGTTTGCCGAAGCTTGGAATCAGCGGGGTATCGCACGATTCAACTTGCAACAATATCGGCAGTCCGTTTCCGACTGCCGTCAAACGCTGCGACTCAATCCATATCACTTTGCCGCAGCGGTCGGCATGGCACATGGCTACATCGAATTGAACGATGCAGCGGCGGCACTGGAAAGTCTGCAATTGGCTTTACAAGTCAATCCCGAGCTGGAGCAAGTACGCATCCAGGAATCTCGGTTACGCAAGGCGCTTGAGCAGCGCTAGACCCGTAGGCACACGTCTGGCCAGTGCCGGCCAGAGGAATTCGCCAAACCCATCCGCAGCATCACGACTGCGTACCGGCAGCCATGAGCTTGCCCCGCCAACGGCCGCGCTAAGCTAACCACTCGCGCAACCACAGTTCCAAGATGACCAATGACCACAATCTGTAAGCGTGGTCGAAGGTGTTGGATTGGTGTTCCGCAAGCAAATGCTCGACGTATTCTCGGCGGAAATAGTCACGTTCCCCTGCCGTATCGTCCAGCAGGACATCGTGGGCCAACTCCTTCAATTCATGACGAAACCAATGGTCTATGGGGACACCAAATCCCATTTTCTTGCGGTTCCAGATTTCCTTTGGCAAGAGTTCCCCAAACGCTCGCTGCAAAATCCGCTTGCCTCTTCCCCAGCGATACTTGTACCGCAGAGGCAACGCAGCTGCGAACTCGACTACCCGATGATCCAAAAACGGCTGTCGACATTCGAGTGAATGCGCCATCGACGCTCGATCCACTTTCTGGTTCAAATCGCACGTCAGGTAAGTCGTCAAATCCGCCAGAGAAATCGCCGTCACCGAGTCTCGATGCCGCGCACGCTTCCAAGCGCCCTGCAAGAAGTCAAAGGGATCAGAGCTGGGGAGTTGTTCGACAAAGGCATCAGAATAGAGGTCAGCGCGGCGCTGTTCATTAAAAATGCTAATCCAATCTGCATAGCGCCGCAGCGGCGAAGCGGCCAGCGATTGACTGAAGCGTTTGAATTGACGGCGGCGCGATTTCTGGCGCGCCGGCGCACTCAGTTTCTGCCAGAAGGAGGCTGCCAAGAGCGAACGCACTGGTCCCAGTCGATCGATTTTTTCAGCCAGCGCCACCGCACGATACCGCGGGTATCCCGCGAATAATTCGTCACCCCCGTCTCCAGTCAACGATACGGTCACATGCTCACGGGTCAGCTGGGAAACATACCAGGTCGGAATCGCCGAGCTATCCGCAAACGGCTCATCAAAATGCCAGATCAACTTGGGCAAGATATCGACCGCGTCGGGCGTCACCTGGAACTCGTGATGATCCGTCCCAAGATGCTCAGCAACTTGACGGGCGAATTTGGTCTCGTCGTATTCAGCGACTGGAAACCCGATCGAAAACGTCTTGATCGGCTCCTCGGAATACTCCTGCATGATCGCAGTCACCAATGACGAATCCACACCGCCAGAGAGAAACGCCCCCAGAGGCACGTCGCTGCGCATCCGCAGTTGAATGGACGATCGCAACATCTCCCGCAGTTGCTCAACCGCTTGCGTTTCGCTCGTGGAACTCTCCGCGTTGAAATCTGGCGACCAGTACGAACTGACCTCCAGTTGGCCATCCTGAAATACAGCGCGGTGCCCGGGTGGTAGTTTACGAAACCCCCGCAAGATCGTGTTCGGGTAGGGCACGTATTGGTAGGTCAAGTACTCGTCAATCGCACTTGGGTCCACCTCGCGCGGGACTCCCGGTACCTCCAGCAAGCTTTTCAACTCGCTGGCAAACATTAAGCGCTCGCCCTCCATGCGATACACCAACGGCTTCTGCCCCAAACGATCGCGCCCCAGCACGAGTCGCCTGCGTTTAGCATCCCAGATCGCAACCGCAAACATCCCGTTGAGATGCGTGAACAGTTCGGGACCCTCGTCCTCGTACAGGTGGACGATGCACTCAGTATCCGACTCAGATCGAAAGACATGCCCGGCACCCTGGAGTCGCCTGCGCAACGACGGGTAGTTGTAGATCTCACCGTTGAAGACCACCCAGATCGAGCCATCTTCATTGGTCATCGGCTGTTGACCGCCCTCTAAGTCGATAATGGACAGACGGCGAAAACCTAAAGCAACCCCTGGGATGGCATCATAGGGCGGACGGGTTTGAAACTCGCAGCCGTAACTGCCCTCATCGTCAGGCCCTCGATGGCGCAACGCAGCGGTCATCCGCGCGAGCGTCTCTGTTGAAATAGCCTGGGCCGGATCAGTCCAGATCGCGCCGGTGATGCCGCACATAAAATTACAATCTTGCAGATACGAACGAGTCGTGTGCGGGATGTTATACCGCCACCCACGTCTCTTTGCTTAACGGATCCATGATAGCAGGAATCCAGCCAGCGCCCCCGCAAAACCTGTCACCGGTAGCATTTGCGAGCGAGAGCACAAAAAAACCTCCGGGAGCAAACTCCCGGAGGTGCTGTTTCGCTGACGAAACGTTCGGAGCTGGGTCTTATCTAATCAAGGAACCCAACCAACTCTTGACTGCGACTTGGTTGCTGCAGTTTCCGGACAGCCTTCGCTTCGATCTGCCGAATCCGCTCGCGGGTCACCTTGAAGATGTGACCCACTTCTTCCAGCGTGTAGCTGTAGCCGTCACCAAGACCATATCGCAACTTGATGATCTCGCGTTCTCGATAACTCAATGTCTTCAACACCGCGTTAATGCGATTGCGCAACATCTCTTGCGAAGCGCCAATTGCCGGGCTTTCCGCCGCCCCATCGGGGAGCAGGTCACCAAACTGACTGTCTTCGCTGTTGCCAACCGGTCGGTCCAAGCTGATCGGATAACGACTCATCGCCAACACGCGTCGCGATTCATCGACGGTCGTCTCGGCGCGCCGTGCTACCTCTTCCAGCGTCGGCTCGCGGCCCAGTTCTTGCAGCAGTTGTCGCGAGACATTCCGCACCCGTGACATGGTTTCCACCATGTGCACCGGAATACGGATCGTGCGGCTTTGATCCGCCACCGCACGCGTGATCGCTTGGCGAATCCACCAAGTGGCGTACGTGCAGAATTTGAAACCGCGTCGATACTCGAACTTGTCCACTGCCCGCATCAACCCGGCGTTGCCTTCCTGGATCAGGTCCAGAAAACTGAGGCCGCGGTTACGATACTTCTTGGCAATCGAGACCACCAAACGCAAGTTACCCTCGGACAACTCACGCTTCGCTTGCTGGTACTCCGAGTAGACCACCTTGAGCTCATTTACACGATTCCTCAAGCTCTTGGGAGTCTCCTGCAAGACCATCAAGATCCGGCGATACTCCGTCTGCAGCGGCTTGCGCTCGGCGACCGGTCGCTTCTCTTTCTTCATCGCCGCAATCCGCGTTTGCAGATCTTCAACACGACGACAGAAGTCTTCCAACGTGCCAATCATTGACTCAATGCGCTGAGTTCGCAGACCCAGTTCTTCGACGAGTCGCACTGTCCGTCGTCGACGTCGGGCCAAGCGTGTCCAGGCAAGACGGCGCTGACCCTTAGGCTTCGACTTGGAAAGTGCCAAGCGGTAGTCCCGGCGATTTCGCTTGAGCAAAATGTCGAGCGTTCGCAAGTTATGGGGAAACCGACCCAGGATCTGTTCTTTCTCCAGCCGGTCGGTGACCGAAACCTGAACCGTTCGATCGAAGGGCAGTTCTCCCGAGTGAACCCGCTTGAGAATCTTATAGGCGTTCTGAATTACGTAATCGCACTCAAGCAGTTTCGTACGAAACTGACGCCGTCTGATCTCAATCCGCTTCGCCAGGTAAATCTCTTCCTGGCGAGTCAGCAATGGAATCTCACCCATTTGAGTCAGGTACATACGGACAGGGTCGTCCGACCACGACTCGTTCTCATCAACCAAAAACTCTTCTTCGTCGGTCTCTTTGGCCTTGGCGTCGGTTTCCCGCGTAATGCCTATATTATTACCTTCTTCGCTCTCTTCATTTGCCTCAGCGGCGATAGGCAACTTGGCAAACGTATCCTCCTCGTCAGTAGCTCGTGGTCGGTCACTCTCGAAATCATCGATCAGTGTGTCGTACAAGGGATCGTACTCCTACACCCAGGAAATAAACTTACTCAAACCCGTTGTTTATAATTTGTGGTCAGTCTTGACCACTCGCCTCGCAAGACGAGCCTATTCTCAATTCGCGTTGTCAACCGTGACTGCACCGCTTGCACATGCGGTCCCATTCAGGCGTCTGCCGAATCGGTAGGATCACAAATTGTACCACCCACAGTATGACTGTCTCTCGCGTGAAGATATTTGGAAGGAGATTGCGGTGAGGTCGAGTTTATCGTTGTTCGAAAGTTTCTCGATTCCGCAATCCAATCCTGAGGTACCGCATGTGCGGTCGTGACGCAGACGACAAATCAATGTGTTTCGGTAGGGGTGACATGGGTGGGGTGGATCACCAGTGTCCAACATGTCACCGAACTTACACGACAGCTCCTGCTCTCGTAGTTGGTGCTGTAAGCGTATAAATTGTAACTACCCCGCACTTTAGGTCTAGGGTCAAATCTGCAGAGATGCGCGAATTGAACGATGTCGTTTGCTTCTCGATCACCTCACACTCCTTGGGGAATCACACAAGACAATGGTAGATAAAGACTTAACCGGAAAAACCGCAATTGTCACCGGAGCCAGCAAAGGTATCGGCAAAGCCGCCGCCATCCGTTTGGGACAAGCAGGCGCCCGTGTCGTCGTGAACTTTCATCGTGATGCCGATGGTGCGGAACAGGCGGTCGCTGCCATCCAGGCGGCCGGCTCGAATGCCATCGCCCATCAGGCGGATGTATCCGATTCGGCGGCCGTGGCCGAGATGGTAGCCCGAGCGACGGAAGTCTTTGGCCCCGTAGACATTGCCGTCAGCAACGCCGTTTACAGCGATCGCGAACCGTTTTACGAGGCGGATTTGGCGGGTTTTCGTCGGACGGTGGATGTCACCATGTGGGGAGCCTTTCATTTACTTCACGCCGCCACGCAAAACATGATCGCTCACAAGACTGCCGGAGCGATCGTCCTGGTCAGTTCACCCCACGCATTCATCGCCGCTCCGCGATCCATGGCCTACAACATGTCCAAAGCCGCCTTGGAACACATGGCCAAAACGGCGGCCATTGAGCTCGCGGAACATCGCATTCGGGTCAACATCCTGCAACCTGGCTGGACCGACACGCCTGGCGAACGCAAATTCGCCGACGACGAGACGCTCCAACGTGCTGGCAGCAAGATTCCGCTTGGTCGACTGGGAACCGCTGACGAAATGGCCGAAAATGTGTACTACCTGTGCCACCCCAAAAACGACTACATGACAGGGGCCACCCTGCTCATTGATGGTGGTATCAGCTTGCCTTGGTGGGCATCACGCGGATCCGCGGCGCCCGATTAGCGCACCAGGAGATATGTCGCGCGAACAACCGGTGCCCCGATTGCGAATATAATGGGTTCACCTGTCCCACACCCACACTAGATGCGATCGATGCCCAAACACCTTCTTCCCTGCCAGTGTGGCGAGCAAATTGCGATTGATGTCGGCCAAGCCGGGCAGCTGCTCAACTGCCCCTGCGGCCTCACCGTCGAGGCTCCTGGCATGCGCGATATCCGGGCGCTACCCACCGCAGAAAATGACGTCACGGACCGTCCCGAGACCAAACAGGCGTGGTCGCAAGTCCAAGGCTTATTGTTCACTGCTGGCCTGATCATCTTCGTCGGGTCCCTGGCAGGTTTGGGCTACTGTGGTTACTCCTACAGTCAGCTTGATCTGTCTTACGATGAACGGGCTGACGTGGAACTGAAACAAGCAAGCGTAGAGACAGCCTCACTGGAGGCTTTGCACGCCGAATGGAAAATCGCGCGCGATTTCGGATTGGTGCCGGTCGCCACGCCCCAACACATCCGCAACCAGAAAACCGCCTCCCGTTTGACTCGCTACATGGTTGGCACTGGTCTTGGCGCGCTGGCAGGTCTGATTTGCATCGTGATCGCTTGCCGGCCACCCGCCGCGTTGATTAACGCATCCTCGAATTGACACCACCATACGACACGCCGCCCCGACGGAAAATAACGGCACGTGCGGAACATGACCGGGGTCACCAGAGACAACCTTGGACATCGCCAAAGCCGACTGGCTGATCGTAAACGCCCGCAGCAGCGACTGCCGTCCAGAGCCAAACTTGCCCATGCTCATCTGCTTTCAACGTCGTCCCGGACGTGTTATTCTTCGTCCAATATCCGGTATCAATACTTCTAGCAACAAATCAACATAGTCTCGTGGTCTACGATCTGATCATTCGTGGTGGTGAAGTTATTGACGGCTCGCGCGGGAGTCGCAAACGCGCGGACGTAGCCATTCGAGCGGATCGCATTACGGAACTTGGTGATCTGGCGGACGCTCAAGCGAAACAGGAGATCGATGCTCGTGGAAGCGTCGTGGCACCTGGCTTCATCGATGTCCACAACCACAGTGACGGATGGCTTCTCAAATATCCTCATTTGATGCCCAAACTTCAGCAGGGCTTTACCACTGAAGTCATCATGGCAGACGGCATCTCGTACGCGCCAGTCAATCAACACACAGCTGCGGAGTGGATGTATTATTTGCGTTCACTTAACGGCTTGCAGATGACAGATTACGACGGCTGGCAGTCCCTTCCCGACTACCTTGCCAAGCTGGACGGACAAACGGCGCAAAATGTCGCTTTTCACGTACCCTATGCGAATGTCCGCACGTTGGCCTGCGGGTTTGATCGCCGCCCTGTCGATGACTTCGAGATGCGACAAATCCAAGCCGAGATTCAACTCGGCATGGAGTCCGGTGCGGTCGGGCTATCGACCGGCCTGGACTACATCTCCGAGTGCTTCAGTACCACGTCAGAACTCGCCGAAGCATGCCGAACTCTGCGTGACTATCAAGGCTTGTACGTCACCCACATCCGCTACAAAAAGCAATTGCTTCCGGCACTTCGCGAGGCGGTTGAAATTTGCCAACAAGCCGAGATTCCGCTGCATGTGTCTCACCTGAAATGGCAACCGCCGTACGCAGTGGACGAAGTCTTGCGGTTTTTTGACTGGATCAGCAGCCAGGTTGACTTCAGCTACGATGTCTATCCGTATCAACCTGGCTCGACGATGCTGAACTACCTCCTGCCGTATGAGGTCTGGGAAGATGGTCCGTTGGCAGTGACCGCTAAACTTCAACAAGCAGACATACGCGCCCGGTTCGCGCAGGGCTTGGCCAGCTATCGGCTTGATATGCATCACATACGGATTGCCTGGTTGCCCAGTCGAGCGAACGCACCACACATTGGCAAAACCTTGGCTGAATATGTCGCGCAAACCGGGTTGGCCGCGGCCGATGCTATTTTTAACCTTTTGGTCGAAGAAGGCCTGGCCGTGCTGTGTGTTTTTGACGAGGGCGACGATCGCTTGGTCCACCCGTTTCTGCAACACGAGCGCTGCATGATCGGATCCGATGGAATCTTCTTTCCGGACGGTCAAGTTCACCCTCGCATGTATGGTACAGCTGGCCGTATGCTAGGACCGTTGGTTCGCAATGACCAACTCTTCTCTCTGCCAGACGCCGTCTACAAACTGAGCACGTTTCCGGCGCAACGCTTTGGCCTGCAAGACCGTGGGTTCATACGTGAGGGTGCCTTCGCCGATCTGGTCATCTTCAACGCGGACGAAGTCTCCGATCAGGCTACCTACGATCATCCCGATCAGCCTGCTGTCGGAATCAGCCACGTACTGGTGAATGGTGCGGTGGTGCTGGAACACGGCAACCCTCGCACTGGCCCGAACAACGCCCTGCCCGGACGTGTGTTAAAGTACACGCAGCCTTAAGCTGTCTATTCACAACAAGAGAGGAATGTGATGGAAAAAGTGTTGATTGTGATCGGCGATGCGACCGAAACGCTCGATACCATGTATCCCTATTACCGACTGATCGAGGCAGGTTTTCAACCGATCATTACCGCACCTGAGAAGCGTCTCTACCAGATGGTGCTACACGAAGTGAAGCCGAATTGGACCATCACCAAAGAATGGGAAGGCTACACCATCCAATGCGATGTTCCCTTCTGTGAGGTCCAAGAAGAAGAATACGCCGGCATCCTTTTTTCTGGTGGACGCGCTCCCGAATACATTCGCTACGACGAGGACTTAGTCCGGATCACACGCCATTTTTTCGAGACCAACAAACCGGTCGCCAGTGTTTGCCACGGCGTCGAAGTGCCCGCTTACGCTGACTGCGTGCGAGGTCGACGGATGGCCACCGTTCCCAAATGCAAATTCGATCTCGAAGTGTGCGGCGGGACTTTCGTCGATGAAGCATGTGTCATTGATGGCAATCTGGTCAGCGGCCGCACGTTTCATGACAACGGCCACTACGTCGGACCTTGGATCGAAATGCTGCAACAAGCAACTGCGCAGACCTAGCTTGCGGTCCGCTGCTCATGGCCTGGCCCGCATCCGCAAGTCATCGCGAGTCACCCCCGGCTGCCTCAACCGATCCGCCCTCGGACGCCGCACCTCGACGCGTGATTCCGCAACGCCCATGGTGTTGCGGAGCCCACGTGTTGCAGTGGGCGAAGATTCACTGATGACCGCATTTTTTGTGTTATGATGAGGTTTGTCGAACCTCACGCCTCCTCCCTCCCGCGGGCTCGCTGATGAAGTTGTTCGTGTACTTCTGCACGTTGCTGGTCATCGGTGTCGGTGTTGTTTTCCCAACAGCCGCAGATGAAACGATCGACGCGTCGGATCGGATGCATTTCGAAAGGAAAATTCGCCCACTACTGCATCGCCATTGTTACGAATGTCATTCGGCGAATGCGAAAACCCTCCGCGGTGGCCTGCGTTTGGATACGGCGGCCGGTGTCCGCAAAGGTGGCGACAGTGGTCCGTTATTCATTCCCGGCAAACCGGCTGAAAGCCTGCTGGTGGCCGTCGTCAAGCACGAGGACCAAGACTACCAGATGCCACCCCGCGGCAAGCTGTCAGATCGAGAGATCGCCGAGCTGGTAAGCTGGATCCAGCGTGGCGCACCGTTCCCTCAGTCCCCGGACGAGGCACACGCAGCTCCGTCAGCGATCGACTACACAGCAGGCCGATCCTTCTGGTCTTTTCAGCCCGCCCAACCGCAAGCCATCCCGGAGGTGGTGCACGCGACGTGGCCCCGGGAACGCCTGGATTGGTTTGTCCTGGCTCGCATGGAACAGGCCGGCTTCGCACCCTCGCCGCCTGCCGCACGTGAGATTCTTATCCGCCGCTTGTCCTTCGACCTCACCGGGATGCCGCCCACACCAGCCGAGATACAAGCTTTTCTGGAAGACAACTCGGCAAACGCCTACGAGCGTCTGGTCACGCGGCTGCTAGATTCACCTCGATTTGGCGAACGCTGGGCACGCCACTGGCTGGATCTCGTTCGCTACACCGACAAAACGGCAAACTGGCTGAACAGCACCGGCCAAGCCCACCTGTATCGCGACTGGGTTGTCGACTCTCTCAACGCCGACATGCCTTATGACGCCTTTATCCGCCGGCAACTCGCCACCGACATGATGACTTCCACAGGCCCTGAAGACCTGCCTGCCCTGGGTCTACTGGGACTCAGCCCCACCTACTGGAAAGAACTAAGACTGCCGTCAGAGATCATCAAAGTGATCGTCGCGGACGAATGGGAAGAGCGCGTGGACGTCGTCTCGAGAACCTTTCTCGGACTGACCGTTGCCTGCGCCAGGTGCCACGACCACAAATTCGATCCGATCAGCAGCGCGGACTATTACGCGATGGCCGGCGTCTTTGCCAGTACGCGATTTACGGACAAGCCAATCATCGACGAAGCCACCTACGCACCCGTGGCCCGTGCCAAAAAGCAGATTGCGGAGTTAACCACGCAACTCACCCAATTGGAAAAACAGAAACCGCCACCTGAAGATCAGATCCAGCAACTGCGGCAGCGTATCTCGGAATTGCAATCAACGCCTTACTTTGATACCCCGTTGGCCAATGTCGTGACTGACGCGTCTCTCTTTGTCGAACGCGCAGGTAAAACACCGGACGAAGGTACGAAACTAGTCTACCAGGACAGCCCTCGGGATCTGCATCTGTTTATCCGCGGAAACCCCAATCGATTGGGGCCCGTGGTTCCCCGACGTTTTTTACGCGTCCTCTCCAGCGAGCGGGCAAAGCCATATCACCTGGGCAGCGGGCGCTTGGAATTGGCGAACTCCATCACTCAAGACGCCGCGTCCTTGACGGCGCGCGTCATCGTCAATCGGATTTGGGGCGAACATTTCGGGCGTGGAATCGTCACCACCCCAAGTAACTTTGGAAGGTTAGGAAACGATCCCTCACACCCTCAACTTCTTGATGATCTGGCCGCTCGCTTCATCGAACATGGCTGGTCGCTAAAGTGGCTCCATCGGGAAATCGTGACCTCCGCCACCTATCGACAAGTCAGCACGCCACATACCGCTCAGCAGGACAAAGATCCAGAAAACCGTTGGTTATCACGTATGAATCGACGCCGTCTGGACGTCGAAGCGTGGCGGGATGCGATGCTGTATGTCAGTGGCGAGTTGGACGAAACGATCGGCGGACCCTCCCTACTGCTGGAAGCCGCCAACAACAATCGGCGCACTTTATATGCGACCATTCATCGCCGCGAGACGTCCAAGACTCTACAGATCCATGACTTCCCCGACCCGACGTCACACAGCCCAAAACGTGTTCCCACCACCACACCTTTGCAGGGCCTTTACCTGCTGAACAGTCCGTTTATCGCCGCCCGTGCCCGAGCGCTGGCGGGCTCCGTATCCCTGAACTCCACTGCAAACACAGCAGGCCAAATCCGACACGCACATCGGCGCCTCTTCGCTCGTGACGCACAACGCGAAGAGATTGATTTGGGCATCTCGTATCTCGGCCAGGAGGCGAACGATCCGACAAGTGCCCGCTGGCAACAATACGCGCATGCACTGTTAGGCTGCAATGAATTCCTTTTCGTGGACTGAAATCGATGCAACGCGAAGAACAACATCTCTCACGACGAAGTTTACTTCAGGCGCTCGGTGGAGGTATGGGATGGTTGGGCGCAGCAAGCGTTCTTTCAGACGTGCGCGGTGCAGAAGTCGCCAGCCCTCATTTCGTTCCGCGCGCCAAGCGTGTCATCCACCTGTTCATGAACGGTGGACCATTCCAGGCCGACCTGTTTGATCCCAAGCCGCTACTGCATAAGTACGCCGGACAGCGCCCTGACAGCGCAAATCTCGTCACGGAACGACCCACCGCAGGCTTACTGCCATCCCCTTTCAAGTTTCACCAGCGGGGTGAAAGCGGTGTGCCCGTCAGTGAATTACTGCCGCAGCTCGGCCAACACGTCGACGACATGTGCATCTTGCGATCGCTCCATGGCGACAACCCGAACCATGGACCGGCACTATTACAAATGAATAACGGCACCATCGTACCCACACGCCCCAGCATGGGTGCCTGGTTTCTGTACGGCCTGGGAACCGAGAACGAAAACCTGCCGGGCTATGTGGTCTTGTGTCCGGGGCGCCCGGTGCGCTTTTCGATCCTCTGGAACAGCGCGTTCCTACCCTCAGCTTACCAAGGAACCTATATCAACCACTCGAACCTCGACCCCGGCAAGATGGTTCCCTTTCTGCGCAATACCCAACTCGACCGCGCCCAACAGCGGCAACAATTAAATTTGATGCAACAAATGAATGCACGGCATCAGCAGCATCGAGATGCAGCCGCATTGGAAGCAAGAATGAAGTCGTTGGAAACTGCATTCCATATGCAATTCGAAGCGAGTGACGCATTTGACTTAAACCAGGAGCCACAATCCATCCGTGATCAATATGGCAAGGGACACTATGCCCACGGCTGCCTGCTCGCCCGTCGGCTGGTTGAACGCGGTGTACGTTTCGTGCAGGTGTACTACGGGAATAGCCAACCTTGGGACACCCACGCGGGTCACAACGACAAGGTCAAGTCGCTGTGCCAATCGATCGATCAACCTACAGCCGCGTTACTGGCTGACCTGAAACAGCGCGGGTTACTGGACGACACGCTGGTCGTCTGGGGCGGTGAATTTGGCCGAACTCCGACCTCTGAGAACGGTAATGGTCGAGATCACAATCACCATGGGTTTAGCATGTGGATGGCGGGAGGCGGCGTGCGGGGCGGGATGACCTATGGCGAAACCGACGACTTTGGTTTTCGTGCCGCCCAGGACAAAATGCACGTGCACGATCTGCATGCCACCATGCTGCACTTGCTGGGTCTCGATCATGAGCGGCTCACTTACCGTTACGCAGGACGCGACTATCGTCTGACCGATGTCCACGGCCGTGTTACCCACGAGATCCTCTTGTAATGCGCCAGGCAGGGGGCGGATACTTTCCGCCTGTTGCAGCACAGGCCCACCATGGCAACCGCGGGCCATTGCAGCACTCCAGACCCGGGTGTTGGAGTCCCTTGACCTGTTGCACGGTTCATCGACAATGGCGACATGGAAGGTCGACTGCACAAGAAATCAATCGTGATCATCGGTGGCACAGGGGGGCTGGGGCTTTCTGCAGCCCACGCTTGCGCAGCGGAGGGAGCCAACTTAGTCCTCGTAGGTCGCGATGAAACCAGACTCGCCACCGCTCTCCAGGACGTCGCAGGAGCTCGAGGCATCGTGGGCGATGCGATGGAATCCTCGACAGCCGAGCGTGCCATTCAAGAGGCGGTTCAGCACTTCGGCAAGCTCGATGGACTCTACCATGTCGCGGGGGGCAGTGGCAGACGCTTGGGTGACGGACCGCTCCATGAGATTACCGACGAAGGCTGGCAATATACGATCGACCTCAATTTGCGGTCCTTGTTCTATGCCAACCGAGCTGCAATTCGCCAATTGTTGGAACAGGGCAACGGCGGCAGTGTGGTCAATATGTCTTCCGTGCTCGCCGATTCGCCCTCGCCAAAGTATTTCGCCACACACACATATGCTGCGACCAAAGCCGGTGCCATTGGCTTGACCCGAGCCGCTGCCGCTTATTACGCGCCCCAATCGATTCGATTCAACGCCGTCGCTCCCGCGCTGTTTGCTACGCCCTTGGCGTCGCGGGCACTGGGAGACCCCGCCATCATGGACTACGTTGCCAGCAAGCAGCCACTCGATGGCGGACGTGCTGGACACCCGCAAGATCTTGACGAAGCGGTGGTGTTTCTCCTGTCCGACGCCGCTCGCTTTATGACTGGCCAGGTCCTGCAAATCGACGGTGGCTGGTCGGTCACCGAAGGCCAACACCCAACGCCGCCGGTGCGTTTACAGACGGATAACTCATGAATTCACCTGCTACTACCTATTTGTCCGGCTGTCGTTCCATGCTGGAAACCGTTGCCGCGCAAACTGAATCCATCCAACAGGCGGCAACCTGGTTCGCCAATTCCATCCTGGCGGGACGTGTCGTCCATCTCTTTGGTGCCGGTCACAGTCGCATCATGGTAGAAGAGATGTGGCCACGCTATGGTTCCTTCCCCGGCTTTCATCCGATTGTCGAATTGTCTCTCACGTTTCACAATCTGGTGACCGGAGCCAACGGGCAACGACAAGCGATGTTCCTGGAAACCCAATCCGGACTTGCCGAACGGATCCTCCGCAATTTCGACCTGTCCGCTAACGATTCGGCCATGATCGTCTCTTCGAGTGGCAGCAACACCGTACCGATTGAGATGGCGCAGCTATTTCACGCACAGGGCATGAAGGTCGTCGCGATCGTCAGCAAGCTCCATTGCGATGCCAGTCCGAGTAAGCATCCTGATGGAGTGAAACTCACCGAGGTTGCTGATCTGGTGCTGGATACGGGCGCCCCGGCGGGTGATGCACTGGTTGCCATTGATGGTTTACCAACGCCGGTATCTCCCGGGTCCACTGTTGGCGGATGCATGCTGGTCAATGCGATCAAGGCAGAGGTTGCCGCACAACTGACTGCGGCTGGGCAACCACCGACGGTCCTGACTGCCAGTTGTCTCGTTGGCCCCGAAGTCTCTCGAACCATGTTTGAGCAAGCGTATGACCAACATGCCTGGCGGGTCGCCAAGCTGTACGAAAACGTTGGTCGTGATGAATCGTCGGCGTCAATCGACACTTGATGGAAAAAACACGATGCAACCCAATCCCCTGCGAACGACCGTCATTGGCAGTTACCCCTTTCCTGGCTGGCTGGAATTCACAGCCGCTAACCTTGGCCAGTTTGGTCCCGACGATATTCTCGAAGCGCAAGACGATGCGGTGACCTGCGCCATCCATGACCAAATCAACGCCGGCCTCGATGTCATTACCGACGGCGAGCAGACTCGATTGGACTTCAATCTTTCGTTTTATGGCTTTCTGACAGGGATTGAACTCGAATCGCACACACCACGGCGCTTCGGCCCACCAGCTCATGATCAACGGGGCAAGCATCGCATTGTCGACGAGATCACTGCACCGAACGGTCTCGGTGCGGTCGATGAATTCCAGCGTCTGCAGCGTTTGGCGCCGGTCGGCCCGACACTCAAAGCCAGCGTTCCCGGTCCGTACACCATGAGCGGTCGCCTGCTGCCCAACGCCGATTACAGCGACCGATACGCCATTACCGAAGCGTTGTTGCCCATTGTGCGCAAGGAGCTCGAAGGATTGGTCGCCGCTGGCTGTCAGGATATCACCGTCGATGAACCGTCGATGAGCTGTTATGCCTACAAGGAGGATCGGCGCAGATTCGTCGATATTTTCAACCGCACGGTCGAGTCAATTCAAGGGAAATGCCGACTCTCCACACACCTCTGTTTCGGCAATTACAAAGGCCATGCGGTTGGCTTGCGTCAGTACGCGCCGATGTTCCCCGACTTTCTCGACTTCGACGTTGACGAAGTGCACTTGGAGATGGCCAGTCGCGAGTTCTCCGAAATTGAGTTAATCAAAGAAATCGCGCAGCGCCGCGATGTTGCAATCGGCATTGTCGATGTGAAAAGTTACTACATCGAGACGCCTGAATTCGTGGCCGCTCGCGTCCGACAATGTCTGGAATATGCGCCGCCAGAACGCCTCGCCTTCGCGCCCGACTGCGGACTCAGCCAAACCGCGCGTTGGGCAGCAAAACGAAAACTGCACAATATGGTTGCGGGGGTCCAACAGGTTCGCGAGGAACTCAACCTGTGATCGTACCGCACCTGCAACACCAAGCACTGTTAGCCGATATCCAAGCGGCGCGGCAAACAAACGACGGCTTCCGCATCTGGTGGCTCGGACAAAGCGGCTTCCTGCTGCAGTGGCAAAATCAGCACCTGCTGTTTGACCCCTATCTGTCAGACTCCTTAACTGTCAAATATGCGAACACAGACAAGCCACACGTGCGAATGACCGAATTGGCGATCGATCCTCGTCAACTCAACTTTCTGGATACCGTGACGTCGAGCCACAACCACACCGATCACTTGGATGGCGAAACGTTGACGGCATTACTCGACGTCAACACGTCGCTTCATCTGGTCGTACCCGCAGCTAACCAACAGTTTGCCGCAGAACGTCTGGGGATTGAACCTCAGCGGTTGATACCGATCACCGATGGGGATTCCCTGGAGCTCGATGGCTTTCGATTGCATGCCGTACCGGCAGCTCACAATCTGGTCGATCGCGATGAACAGGGGCGGTGTCGCTACCTGGGCTACGTTGCACAATTCGGTCCCTACACGGTTTACCACAGTGGTGACACCATGATGTACGACGGCATGGTCGATGCCTTGTCCTCATGGGCCATTGACGTCGCCTTGTTGCCGATCAACGGGTATCTGCCGGAACGGCGCGTGGCAGGCAATCTGTGGGGTCGCGAGGCCGCCCAGCTGGCACACGATATCGGCGCCAAGTTGGTGATCCCCTGTCACTACGACATGTTCACCTTCAATACAGAAACCACCGAGGAGTTTATTACCAAGGCCACCGAATTAGGGCAGCCTTATCGGGTTTTGTTATGCGGCGAAAGATATAGCCATTCCGAATGACTGCATACGAAATGATCACAAGGCATTGCTAGCTGTCCGCGGCACAAATTCCACTTTTTTGTTGTTCCGGCTTCAGTTTGATTCATCGTTAGCCGAAACAAGGGCTACGAGTAGGCGCGCTCGATTCGTCGGCGCCCGTTCATCATGGCAGGGGGGCTACCTGTCAGCGATGTAAGCAGCGATGTCTTTTCTCCGAGCTTCCGCTCTGCTAATCACCCTCGTACTCACCCTCCCCGTGGTCGCTTCCGCGATCGAGATTCGTAATGATCTCGGCAAGAAGCCTGTTTCGCGAGTGGCGCGCGCGAGCTACCAAGATGCGGGCGACGACCAGACTTCGTCGGCCACGGCACCTGATCCGGCCCCGGCGAATGAACTGCCTGCGGCCATTGGCTCTGGTGCGGCCCCCGGTGAAATCATTTACGAAGACAGTACCGCGCGGATGCTGGACGATGAACTTTCCGGCCCCCTTTTGGGTACCCCCTACGGCAACGCGTGTCCCACGTGTGGTCCACGTGGATTGCCGACTTGCTGTGGCCCTCACAATGGCCGCTGGTGGTTGGGCGCCGAGTATTTGCTCTGGTGGCGCGAGGGCAGTGACTTGCCTCCGCTGGTCACCACAGCACCGTCAGGCACAAACCCTGCGCTGGGGAATGCAGGTACCACCATCTTGTTTGGCAATGAAAAGGTCGGGGACCACGCCAGAGCCGGTACGCGTCTGAGCTTTGGCCACTGGTTTGACCCCTGCCAGAATTTTGGCGTCGAAGGCCGTTATGTGTGGATGGGAGATGCCCACACACGTTTCTTCGCCGATTCCTCCAGCTTCCCCGTCTTGGGGCTCCCATTCTTTAACGCCGCCACCGAATTAGAAGACGCTTTCGTGATTGCTCGCGACACGGGTAACCCCACCAGAAGTGGTTCGATCCTGGTCGGCGCCTCCAATGACGTCAACGTTTGGGATCTCGTTTTGCGTAAGAAAGTTTGGGGCTGCGGTCCCAATCGACTCGACGTGCTTTTCGGTTACCAAGCCTCGCGCATCGACGATGATCTTCAGATCAGCAGTGTTTCCACCGTCACCGGAGGCAGCGATCCGGTCGGAAGCGAAACAAGCCGACTGGATGATTTCGCCACCACTAACGAATTCCACGGAGTCGTGATCGGATTGTCTTCGTACTGTTGCCGAGGCCCCTACAGCGTCAGGCTTCGCGGTTCCATCGCGTTTGGATCGGCCGACCAAATCATTAACATTCGAGGCCAAAGCACGTCGTTCGTTCCTCCCAGCAGTACGAGCACGACGAACGAAGGCGTGTACGCGCAATCGACCAACATTGGTACCTACTCCGCCGAGGAATTCATCGTTCTTCCCGAATTTGGGGCCCAGTTCGTCTGGAATATCTCCTGCTGTTTGAACATGAGTGCCGGTTATTCTCTGCTGTACTGGTCCGACGTCGCCCAAGCGGGTGATCAACTCGACACCAACCTGAACCTCAACGATCCCAACTCTTTCAGCAACGGTAACGCCAGACCCGTATTCGAGCTCAACAGCAACAGCTACTTCGTGCATGGCTTTAACGTCGGCCTGACTTACCGCTTTTAGCCGACAAACGCCCAGGTCGCTTCACTCTCCGTGACTTGGAACTTGCCTTTCCCCATACACTCTCGATAAGATGTGGATAGGAAGGATCATCCTGGAGATGTGACTATGAGCGTGAGCGCTGTGACCATGAGCGTATTTCGATTCTGCTTGTCTGCGGCGCTCGTCTTGGTGTGCAATACGATCTTTGCCCAAGCAGTGCAACTTCCAACCTTCCAAGTGTTCTCTGTCGATACTTCGGTGTTGGTGCCGGATCGTGGGCAAGCCTATCTTGGTGGTGTGAAGCGGGCCCGCTCGGGCAGCACCACGCGGGGAATCCCAGGCCTTTCTGGCCTGCCTTATGCAAATCGGCTGACGAAAAATCGCGGTATCGGTCTCGAACGTAGTGCCACCGGTGCTTACGTCACCGCTACGATCATCGACAACGCCGAACTCGATCGGCAAGTCCGGGCGCGTGCCACGCGGCCGGCAGCATTGCCGGTACACCAAGTGTTAGTACAACAACGCGCCGACTTCCTCGCTAAGCACCTGGCTCGCCCCGCTGCTGACACTGATAGGCATCGCACCCACAACGCACTGGCGAACCCACCTGACGCGGCCGAAGCCTTAGCGCAAATTCGCAAGCAAAACGCACTGGCTCATTCCCAACGCCAGGCGAAAGCGCATCGCTACATTGCCAAAGGCAAGGCAGCCGAAAAAGCGGGCAAGCGAAGTCTCGCCCGGACGTATTACAAAATGGCGGCCAAAGATGCAGACGAAGACATCCGTCGCCAATTGATCGCCAGAATCCAGTACCTGCAGGATCCCACCGCGGATCAACTGGTGCAAAACTAGCCGCCCTCCGGTATGAGTGGAGCGCCGCTCTGCCTGGCAGTGAGAACTCCCCTCAGCGGTCGCATACCCCTTGAAATAGCGACGCAACCGTCAGTTCGTGGACTCTCACATCTGCAGAAAAAAAACGACCTCCGCTAAACGCGCTCTCGTTTATCTGCTCTGCGCATTCTCGGTAACAAGCAGTCTCTGGAGATCATCAAGCCTCGCCACCCTCAGAACCGATTCAGTGTTCCGTTCCCAGACATCATCGCATACCCACCTGACGGTTCATGGACATTTCTCCCACCAACCCAACGTCATTACTCGACGAATTGGACGCCAAGCAAGATGCTGTCATTGCACAGCTTGACCAGCTTAATGGTGATATCGAGCGTGTTCTCAATTCACTCAGCAGCGATCCACAACCTCTGGAAGACGCCGCCTAGGATCGCTGTTCTCAGAACAAGCGGTTGTATCCATTCAAGGCAGCCACCCGATAGGCCTCCGCCATCGTCGGATAGTTGAAGGTGGTATTCATGAAGTATTTGAGCGTGTTCGCTTCCGCCTGCTGCTGCATGATGGCTTGACCAATGTGAATGATCTCGCTGGCGTTGGCCCCAAAACAGTGGATACCAAGGATTTCCAGTGTTTGTCGGTGAAACAACAGTTTCAACATGCCTACGGTGCGACCGGTGATTTGCGCGCGGGCCAGACTTTTAAACTGGGAATGCCCGACTTCGTAAGGCACTTTCGCTTCCGTCAGCTCTCGCTCTGTCTTGCCCACTGAGCTGATTTCAGGACTGGTATAGATACCGGTCGGGATGTCATGAGCCTCTTGTTCTCGCTGGGCAATCACCTCGCCAAGAAGGTGACAAGCTGCCTTGCGGCCTTGGCTGTAGGCCGCACTGGCCAACGAGGGAAAGCCAATAATGTCACCTACGGCATAAACATGGGAAAGCGTGGTTTGAAAATCATCATTGACGTCCAATTGCCCACGAGAATTGCATTCCAAGTCAATCGTTTCCAAACCGAGATTTTCTGAGTTTCCCTGGCGACCATTGGCCCATAACAGAATGTCACTTTTGACACATTTGCCACTTTCCAGTGTCAACACGACACCGTCTTCCCCACCGTCGATTCGCGCGCACTGTTCGTTGTGGCGGATCACCATGCCTTGATCACGAAAATGGTAACCGAGCGCATCAATGATTTCGTCATCGAGGAATTCCAACAGTTTTGCCCGTGTGTTGATCAAATTGACTTTGATACCCAGGTTACGGAACATCGAGGCATACTCGCAGCCAACGACGCCCGCTCCATAGACCGTCATCGATTTGGGATGCCGGTCCAGACTGAGTATTTTGTCACTGTCAAAAATGCGTGGATGCTCAAAATCGACAAAGGGTGGTCGATAAGGGCGTGACCCGGTGGCGATCACAAAGTGATCTGCTTGATATCGTTCCTCCTTGACTTCAATCGTGTGCGGATCCACAAAACATGCTTGGCCTTGGATCACCGGTACGTCATTGCGGTCGTAGAACCCTTGCCGCATGGCGACTTGTTTTTCGATGATCGAACGCGCGTTGCGGCTGAGTTCGGCGACACTCGGTTTCACCACCGTACCGCAGGAGGCCAAAAGTTGATTCGCGAGTGCTTCGGTCACTGAGAAGATCGCATGTCGGAGCGCTTTACTGGGAATCGTCCCCCAATGCGTGCACCCCCCACCTACCTGGGGCGAGCGTTCCACCACGGCAACCCGCTTGCCCCCTTTGGCCGCTTGCATTGCCGCTCCCTCTCCACCGGGTCCGGTGCCGATCACGATCACGTCATATTTCATGGAACTGGTGCCTTCTTCGCCTACGGGAAAAACGTGGTTCTTTACTCTACCTGCGACCGTCAGATCGCTCCATATGGCGATCCGTCATCGCATTTGACTTGCTGAAAGCCGAGCGGTAAGTTGGCAGCTTGCAGCAACAAGCGGATGCTTGTTCCCTGCGCTATTCTTGCGTACTCGCGAAACCGTACCAACACTCGCCGCTCCCGCCGAGCGCACGCATGGCCCCCTAACGTACGCATCACATCCTACGGAGACTGTCGATGAACCGCATCCTAATCGCATCGCTGGCATTGCTGGTGTCTACTTCGTTTCACATACCTTCGGCAGCCGCGGAAGAAGAAGCTGGCTTCACCAACATCTTCGACGGTAAAACGCTCAAAAACTGGGACGGCAACCCGGCGTTCTGGAGTGTTCAGGATGGCGCCATTACCGGGCAAACCACGAAAGAAAATCCCACCAAAGGTAACACGTTTATTATCTGGCGGGGAGGAACGCTCGGTGACTTCGATCTGCGGCTTCAATTTCGCATTGATGGCGGAAACTCCGGCATTCAATATCGCAGTAAAGAGGTGAACAAATGGGTGATTGGCGGCTATCAAGCTGACTTTGACTCCGCAGGGGGTTGGACAGGCACGTTGTACGAAGAGCGCGGTCGCGGTGTCATCGCGCGACGCGGTGATGCCGTCAAGATTTCCGCCGAAGGCGAGAAAGGCCGCGTTGCCAAAACCGCTGATGAAAAAGACATTTTGGCATCGATCAAGCAAAAGGATTGGAACGATTACCGCATCGTCGCCCAAGGCAATCACCTGCAACAATGGGTGAACGGCATCAAAACGATCGACGTCGTCGACGAGCAAGAGGCAAAACGCGCCATGTCGGGGCTTTTGGCCTTACAACTGCACGCCGGACCTCCCATGACGGTGCAGTTCAAGAATATCCGCCTGAAGAAGTTAACAGCTGCCGACGCCACCGGTGCCAAGATTGAAAAAAAGAAGATTGTCTTTTTGGCCGGCACGCGCAGCCACGGCTATGGCGCACATGAACACTTCGCCGGTTGCCGGTTACTCGCTGGAGCCTTGGCCAAAGCCTATTCCGATTGGGATATTCAGGTCATCGCCCTGGGAAACCAACCGTCCCGCAAACCTGGTAGCGAAGAGAACCTGCAGGTTGACGTTGCCCCCGGTTGGCCCGCGACAGAAAAACTGGCAGATGCCGATTGCCTGATCATTTATTGCGATGGCGGCGGACGCCACCCATTCAATCAACACCTCGAGGAAGTGGAAGCACTTTCGGCTGCCGGAACCGGAGTCGTCTGTTTGCATTATGGTGTCGAAACAACCGTCAACGGGAACGGTTCACTGGATCGCAATGGCGAACATTTCCTCAAGTGGATCGGTGGCTATTTCGAACCTCATTACTCCGTGAACCCCCATTGGGTCGCCAAGTACGAAGAGCTTCCGAACCATCCGATTACTCGCGGCGTCAAGCCGTTTGAAGCGGACGACGAGTGGTATTACCACATGCGCTTTCGACCGGAAATGCAAGGTGTCACACCGATCCTGACGACGCTTCCACCAGATAGCACGTTGTCGCGACCCGATGGCGCTCATAGCGGCAACCCTCATGTACGAAAAGCCATTGCCAACAAAGAGCCACAACACATGGCGTGGGCTTCCGTACGTGAACATGGCGGGCGAGGATTTGGTTTCACAGGTGGACATAATCACTGGAATTGGGGTAACGATGACTATCGCAAACTCGTCCTCAATGCGATCGTCTGGTGTGCCCAAAGCGAAGTCCCCAAGAATGGCGTAACGAACCAGCCCGTCACCTTCAATGACCTGGAAAAAAACCAGGACTTCGATCAAAAACCGAACTTCAACCGTGACGCGACGGCACGCAAGTTCAATCTGCAAGCGAGCGCCAAGCAGATTAAAAAAAAAGGACCGGCAGCTAAGCCGATTTTTCAAAGCAAAATCGTCACACCCAAGACGCCTGGTCACGCAGTCGACATCGACGTTGACATCAGCGGTTCGAAAAAACTCTTCCTCGTCGTAGAAGATGGCGGCAACGGGTACGGCTGCGATTGGGCCTGCTGGATGGAACCACGGCTGATCGGCCCGCGAGGCGAGATGAAGTTGACCGCGCTGAAATGGCAGCGGGCATCCACCGATTTTGGCTCCGTTCACGTTGACAAAAACGTGAATGGACAACCTTTACGCGTAGGCGGCAAGCCGGTTCCGTTTGGCATCGGGACACACGCCCGCTCGATCATCGCTTACGACCTGCCAGAGGGCTACACACGTTTCAAGGCGCGGGGCGGACTGGATAACGGAGGGACCGACCAAAAGGCCTGCGGTAACGCTTCCTCGGTGCAGTTTGTTGTCTTCAACAAAACGCCAACATTATCACAACCAGGGCAACCTGGATCGGATTCCGGCTCGCGCGAACCAGACAGCGCACTGGCCAACCTGGACGTGCACGCCGATCTGCAAGCAACTCTGTTTGCCGCAGAACCGATCATGCTGAATCCGACCAACATCGACATTGACCATCGTGGTCGCGCATGGGTCTGCGAAGTGATCAATTATCGACGCTTCGCCAATAAAGATGCGTTTCGCGAAGCAGGGGACTGCATCGTCATTCTCGAGGACACCGATCAAGACGGCATCGCCGATAAACGCAAGGTGTTCTATCAGGATCCAAGTATTGATTCGGCACACGGCGTGTGCGTTCTGCCCACCCCAAATGGCAAAAATACCAAGGTCAT
>MDSW01040473.1_pt1 | contig 23806 bp, 20 predicted proteins | sample 811171 | NCBI WGS metagenome assembly MDSW01 (sample SAMN05326641, study PRJNA326480) | marine metagenome | isolation source: seawater | place: Atlantic Ocean: North West | collected 2012 | reverse complement strand
TTTATAACTTTTATTTCACTTAAAAATATAAGCTTGCCCGAGTTTACAACTTTAAACATGGCAGCTCCATTAGTAGGAGCAGTTTATGGATTTATTTTTTTAAAAGAAAAATTAAATTTTTTTGTTTATGTATCATTATTCATAGGTTTTTTAGGTGTAATATTTGTAATTCAACCTGGTTTTGAAACATTTAATATATATTTTTTAGTCACTCTTTTTGGGGTATTATTAATTACTACAACTACAACAATAGTTAACAAATTTAACAATGTAACAACGACTCTAGGTTATTTTATATACGGAGGTTCAATTATACATATTATCTCATTTTTGTTATTTTTATGGGATCCAATTGTTATAAGTTATTACATATTTTTTCTTATTACTGTTGCCTCAATACTCATTAATATGGCTATTTTTTTAGCAACATTTACATTTAAAAAAGCTCAAAAACATTATTCTTCAATCTTTTGTTTAGTATATCTTCAAATAGTATGGTCTTCATTAATTGGCTTTTTTATTTTTGATGAAATTCTTAATAGTTTAGCATTTCTAGGCGCATTATTTATTGTATTTAGTGGCATTATTTCAATTCCTGGTCAATTCAAGCAATTAAATGTTAAATAACTTTATAAAATGAAATTTAAATTTTTATTAGTTTTGTTTACATTATTTTATTCAATCATATGTTTTTCTAATGAATTAGAAATATTATCTGATATTTCTGGTGATGGTTTAGAAATTAAAGAACATTATAAAGTTAAAGTAAACTACAAGGGATTTCTAGAAAATGGTAAAGAATTTGACAGTAGCTATAAAAGAAATCAACCACTGGTTTTTCAAATAGGCTTAAGACAAGTAATTCAAGGTTGGGATGAAGGTTTGCTAGGTATGAAGGTTGGGGGTAAAAGAACTATAAAAATTCCACCTAACTTAGCTTATGGTTCAAATGGAATAGGAGATATTATTCCTCCAAATGCAACTTTAATATTTGAGATAGAAATAATAGATGCCGAATCTCCTGGATATAAAAAAATATTCCCATATCAATTAGAAAAAAAACAAAAAGAAGGATTCAAAGTAGTTGATATTAGAATATTAGAGGAAAGAAAAAAAACGGGTATTATAAAAAATTCAATTGAAATTACCGCTTTTGATATTCAAGGAAATTTTGATCCAAATTTTTTTAAGCAGTATGATAAAAAGATAAAAGAAAATGATCATGTAGTTTTTGTATCTAATGAAGGTGATATTTCAGCAATTTTAGCTAATGGATTTGTGGAAAAACTTGGAAAAAAAAATATATATACATTAGTTGGAGGTATTAAAAAATGGAATTTAGAAGGAAGAAAATTAATTAGATAGTTTAATTGCCTTCTATAATAATCAAATTTCCATCTGAATTATTTTCTCTAATTTTTTTAACAGGTTCATATTCTTCTGATAAATACCATTTCATAGCTATTTCATATGAAGGAAATTTAATTACAACAGTTCTCTCATAATTCCAATTTCCAAGCATTTTTTTAAACTTTCCACCTCTAACAATATATTCACCTTGATATTTGTGAACAATAGGTGTTACTTTTTTAAGATATTCTTTATACGGTTCATTATTTGTAACATTAATTTGAACGATCACATAGGCTGACATATAAACTCCATTAAAAATTATGTATAATGTATTATCAATAACTTTACCCTTTTTTGCAATTATTTTTTTAGGTACATTTTTTCATTATAAAAAAGTCTTTACCAATGACTCTTCGAGAATATTAACAAAATTTGCTTTATATGTAACTTTACCCCCTTTTATGTTTGTCAATATATTAAAATCTTCTGATGATATTATATTTGAATGGAATTTTATTATTTTTTTTGAATTTACAACAATATTTTTATTAACAACAACTTTTTTGATTTCTTTGTATTTTTTTAAAAATAATAAAAAAGATTCTTCTCTTTTTGCTTTAAATTCAACTTATCCTAATTATGGATATATGGGTATTCCATTATGTGTTTTGGCATTTGGAGAAAATGCTATTGTTCCAATAAGTTTAATATTGCTAATAGATACGATAATACTTTTAAGCTTCACTAGTTTTTTTATAGAATTTAACCAAAAAAAATCATTTATTTTAAAATTATTTAACTTGATAAAAAATATAATAAAAAATCCAATTCTTTTAGCGGCTCTTATTGGTTTTTTATTTGTAATTTTAAAAATAGAATTTCCAGATTTTATTTTTTCTTTTTTAGAAATCTTAGCTTTTGCTGCAACTCCTACAGCGCTTTTTGCTATAGGAATAAATCTTTATAATAAAGTAGAATATAATTCTTTTGCAAATATATTTATCATTTCTATATTTAAATTAATAATTCATCCTTTACTTGTTTTTTCTATTTTCTATTTTATACCTAATCAAATCTCACCTTTATGGGTTAATGTTGCAATTTTATGTTCTTGTCTGCCAGTTGCTGGGAATGTTTTTGCTATGTCTATTTATTACAATAGTTTTATAAATTATACATCTGGTTCAGTTCTTATTACGACTGTTTTATCTACAATTTCTGTACCTATAATTTTATTTTTTCTACTTTATTAACTAATAGGTATTGATTTTAAAAAAAACTACAATAATTAATGATGATATAATTTTGGAGTATTAAAATGTATTTTTATAAGATTTTCTGGGTTTTTTTCTTTATTGTCTTAAATAATCCTGTTTTTGCTGAATCAAGATTAAATGAGATATTAAAAAATGGTGAAATTAGAGTAGGTACTACTGGTGATTGGAATCCCATGACTTATAAAGATCCTTCAACAAATGAGTATCAAGGTTTTGAAATTGAAATTGTAACTGAATTAGCAAAAGATATGGGTGTAAATCTTATATTAGTTCCCACTGAATGGAAAACATTAGTAAATGGCATAGTTTCTAATAAATATGACATTTCTACAAGTGCCTCTTTAAGTGCTAAGAGAGCTCTCTCAACTGGTTATACAAATTCATATTTCAAACTTGCAACTGTTCCATTAACTTTAAAAAAAAATTTGAATAAATTTAATAGTTGGAATGATATTAATAAAAGCGATATTAAAGTTGCCGTAACCTTAGGAACAACCCAAGAACAACAAGCTAGAGAGTTATTTCCCAATGCTCAATTAAATATAATTGAATCACCAGCAAGAGATTTTCAAGAAGTTTTAGCAGGAAGATCTGAAGTTCACATTACATCAAATATTGAAGCAGCTACTTTAGTTGAACAATATCCTGAAATGGCTATTATACCTGTTCAAGAACCAAAATATCCAACACCTTTAGCATGGTTGACTCCTCAAGATGATCAAGTGTGGATAAATTATTTAAATCATTGGATTGCTATTAAAGAATCTCAAGGTTTTTTTATAAAAAAAATGAACAAATATAAACTTAAGAGTTTGTAATTTTTATTATTTAATTACTATTGAATTAGTAATGTTTTTTCATAATTTTATATTTTTGCTATTTCCTATAATATTTCTTACCTCTTGTTCTAGCAATTATAATTGGGGCTGGTATATTATTGATCCAAGACTCGATAGTGGTCTATCAAATATACAATTTTTAATTGACGGTTTGGGAATTACAATTAGTATTTCTTTATTATCTATATGTATTTCATTAATAATTGGTTTTATAATTGCATTACCAGGTTTAAGTAATAATAAATTATTAAAAATTGTTAACAGAACTTATATTGAGATTTTTAGAGCAATTCCTTTGTTGGTACTTTTGCTTTGGGTTTATTATGGTTTGCCAGTTATTTTTAGTATAAGTGTAGGAGCATTTCTTGCTGGAATTATTTCATTATCTTTAAGCGATGCTGCTTTTGAAGCAGAAATATTCAGAGCAGGTCTTCAATCCATTCCAAATGGACAAAAAGATGCAGCAAAATCTTTAGGTTTAAATAAGTTTCAAGAATTAAGATTAATAATACTGCCTCAAGCAATAAGAATTATTCTCCCTGCTATTGGCAATCAATTTGTTTATGTATTAAAAATGTCTTCATTAGTTTCTATCATAGGTTTGGCCGATCTCACTAGAAAGGCTAATGAATTAGTTGTTACTGTATATAGGCCTTTAGAAATATATTCATTTTTAGTTTTAGAATATCTAATGTTAATACTAATTATTTCATACTTTATAAGAAGATTAGAAAAAAAATTAAAATTTTAATTTTAAATTTTTTTCAGAAGATATTTGTAAAATATATTGCCAAGCTGTTCTGCCAGTTCTATTTCCCCTTTGAATAGACCATCGTATAGCATTTGAAATTATTTCTTCATTAAATTCTATTTTAAAATGTTTACAATATTCCTCAACAATTTTTAGATAATTATCTTGATTTAAATTATGAAAGCCAATCCATAATCCAAATCTATCACTTAGGCTTATTTTTTCTTCAACACTTTCATCAGTATGTATGGCTGAAGATCTTTCATTATCGATCATATCTCTAGGCATTAGATGACGTCTATTAGAAGTCACATATAAAATAATATTAGTGGGTTGGTTTAATAAACTACCATCTAAAGTAGATTTAATAATTTTATATTCACTATCAATTTTTTCAAAAGATAAATCATCAATAAATATTATAAATCTCATATTTTTAAAAATACCTAATAAAGGATATATTTTTTCAATATCAGTAATATTATCTTTATTTAATTGTACTAATTTAAGATTATTATATTTTTTAGATAACTCTAAAAAAACTGATTTTATTAATGTACTTTTACCATTACCTCTACTGCCCCATAATAGTGCGTTATTTGTAAAATTTCCTAACGCAAAATTATTAGTATTTTCAAATATTTTATTTTTTTGTTTATCTATACCTACTAGTAACTTTAAGTCTATTGAATGAATTTTTGCTATTCTTATAAATTTTTTTTTATTTGCATTCCAAACAAAAGCATTATTCTTGTTAATTTGATTTTTTAGTAACAAATTTGTAAAAAAGCCCATGTTTATCTCTATTTAACTATAATTGCTTTTTTCTTTTACACAGTATAAGAAATTCCTCAAATTAAATAAAACAGGATTTTTTATGGAAGGAATTGGCGCTTTTTTACCTTTAATATTGATATTTGGAGTCTTCTATATTTTGCTTATAAGACCTCAACAAAAAAAGGTAAAACAACATAGAGATATGTTAAACGATCTAAAAAAAGGTGACAAAATTATTACATCAGGTGGAATTATAGGTAAAATTAATAAAGTTAGTGAAAATAGAGAATTAAGTGTTGAAATTACTGAACAAGTAGAAATAAAAATAGCTCCTGGAATGGTAGCTGATTTATATACACCCCCAGAAACACCAAAAAAACAAATTGATTCCAATTCTGAAAAAAAACCAGGATTGTTTTCAGGAATTTTTGGAAATAAAAAATAAAATTAATGAAAAATTACCCCTTGTGGAAGTCCATAATTGTAGTTTTTGTAATTGTAACAGGAATTATTTTTTCTATTCCTTCAATAATATATAAGGATGATTCAAATAATTGGTTTTTAGATAATAAGATAAATTTAGGATTAGACCTTCAAGGTGGATCATATTTATTATTAGAAGTAAAATCTAAAGTTTTATTTAAAGAAGAATTAGATAATATTAGTGACTCATTAAGAGTTATTTCTCGAGAATTTCAAAAAAATATTATGGATATTAAATCACAAGAAGATCAAATAACATTTAGATTTGCTAATTCATTAAATTTAGAAGATATTCGTACTAAATTTATGACCAATTATAGAAATGTAAGCGTAACTATAAATAATAATATTTTAAAAGTAATTATTAATGAAGCTTTTAAAAAATCAATCCAAGAAAGTGCCATTAAGCAATCTCTTGAAATTGTTAGAAAGAGAATTGATGAATCTGGCACAAAAGAACCATTGATTCAAAGATCAGGTAAAGAAAGAATTCTTTTGCAGTTACCTGGAATTAAAAATCCTGAGAGAATTAAAGATTTACTAGGCAAAACTGCAAAATTAACATTTCATATGGTAGATGATGAAGATACATCTTCATTAAAAGCAAATAGAGCTCCTTTTGGCAAATTAATAGCCATAGATTATTATAATTCAGATATTAAATATCTTATTGAAAAAAAGGCTAGAGTAGGGGGAGAAAATTTAATTGATGCAAAAGCTTCATTTGATCCTCAACAAGGTCATGCCGTCTCTTTTAGATTTGATACGACAGGAGCTCAAAAATTTGGAAAAGCTACTAGTGAAAATGTAGGAAAAAGATTTGCAGTATTGCTAGATGGCGTTGTAATCACAGCACCAGTTATCAATTCTGCAATTACTGGTGGTTCAGGAATTATAACTGGTAACTTTACTAGTGTTGAAGCAGCTGATTTAGCTGTACTTTTAAGAGCTGGCGCTCTGCCTGCTCCACTAGAAATAATTGAAGAAAGATCAGTGGGTCCTGGTTTAGGTGCAGACTCTATATCTGCTGGCAAGATAGCTGCAATTATAGGAATGATATGTGTGTGTATATTTATGATTCTTATGTACGGGCTCTTTGGCATATTAGCTAATATCTCACTTATAGCTAATTTATTTATTATTGTTTCATTATTAGGAACAATAGGTGCAACATTGACTCTTCCTGGTATTGCAGGAATAGTGTTAACTATAGGCATGGCTGTAGATGCAAATGTTTTAATTTTTGAAAGAATTAAAGAAGAATATAGAAACAAATCTAAAACATTATCTTCTATTAAAAATGGTTTTGATAGGGCTATATCTACTATATTAGACGCTAATATAACTACTTTAATTGCTGCTTTATTATTATTTATATTTGGATCTGGCCCAATTAAAGGATTTTCTATTACTCTATCATTAGGTATTTTTGCATCAATGTTTACAGCTATAATGTTTACTAACTTTTTAATATATTTATGGTTTTCGTTATCAAAAAAGAAAGAAATTAATTTATAATGTTTGGTTTAAATAAATTAATTCCTCAGAATTCAAATTATGCTTTTATGAATTATAGAAAGTATTTTATAATCTTATCTATACTCTTAATATTTATATCAATTTTATTATTAACATTTAAAGGACTTAATCTTGGTATTGATTTTAAAGGAGGAACACTTATCGAAGTAAATACAAAGAATGCAGATATTTCAGATTTAAGGACAATTTTATCACCAGAATTTGATGATGTTTCTTTACAGGAATTTGGTGACTCAAACACAATTATAATAAGATTACAAAATGAATCAAATCAAGAAAGTATTACTACTGTCAATAAAGTAAAAAATTTAATTGAAAATCAAGTTAGTGAATTTAGACGCTCTGAATTTGTAGGTCCAACAATTAGTTCTGAATTATTATGGAAAGGTTTGCAAGCAATTTCATTCGCTTTATTTGCAATATTAATTTATATTTGGTTACGATTTGAATGGCAATTTGGATTTGGTGCTGTTGTAGCTCTTACACATGATGTATTATTTACTTTAGGAGTATTATCTTTATTTAGTATAGACTTTTCTCTTTCAAGTATTGCAGCAGTTCTGACTATAGCTGGTTATAGCATAAATGATAGTGTCGTTATTTTTGATAGAATAAGAGAAAATCTAAGAAGATATAAAAAATTAGAATTAACTGATTTATTTAATCTTTCAATTAATCATACCTTGTCAAGAACAATAGTGACAAGTATTACTACTTTAATAGCTTTATTTAGTCTTTATATATTTGGGGGACAAGTTATTAAGCCATTTGCTTTTGCAATGATAATTGGGGTTTTAGTTGGAACTTATTCATCCATCTTTATTGCGGTCCCAACTTTACTTATATTCAAGTTTAGACCGCAAGAAGAAGATAATAAATTAATATAAATTTTGTGCACTAACCATTGTTAGAAGCATCGGTATTGATAATAAAGTATTTGTTCTTGAAAAAAGCATCGCTGTTTTAGCACTTTTAGCTTTTTCTTCAGCGGATGCTTCAATAATTCCTAAAGCTTTTTTTTGATTAGGCCAAATAATCATCCATACATTATAAGCCATTATTATTCCTAACCACATACCTATACCTATTGCTATACTTTTAGGAGCTGCTCCATTAGTAAGAAGTCCAAATGACATTGCTTCTAACATATAAGCACTTAAGTATGATACGATTAGTCCAGTTATTATCGTAGATAATGCAGCCCAACGAAACCAAAATAACGCAGCAGGAGCAATAACTTTTCCTATAGCTGGTTTTTGCTCATCTGGTATGTTAGGCATATTAGGTATTTGAACAAAATTAAAATACCAAAGAAGCCCTATCCACATTATTCCTGATAAAACATGAAGATATCTAAATACTGCACTCCAGAAGTTTTGATCGTAAACAAATCCGTTATTAGATAAGGACATTATTACAAAAACAATTATTGCTAATATTATTCCTGCAATAACAGTCCTATTTAATGATTGTAAAATACTAGCCACTATAACCTCCATTTTTTATTTATATATAAACCTTTAAATACTTTCCTGTAAAACTTTTTTTATCTTTTATTATATTTTCTGGAGTTCCTTCAAATACAATATTTCCTCCTTTTTCGCCCCCTAATGGCCCTAAGTCTATTATATGATCGGCAGTTTTAATAACATCTAAATTATGTTCTATTACAATTACTGTATTTCCTTCATTTACTAACGTATTTAGTATTTTTAATAATTTATTAACATCTTCAAAATGCAATCCAGTAGTGGGTTCATCAAGTATATATAATGTCTTTCCTGTAGATTTTTTTGATAACTCTTTTGATAATTTGATTCTTTGAGCTTCACCTCCTGAAAGAGTTGTAGCTGATTGACCAATTTTAATATAATCTAAACCAACATCCATTAAAGTTTGAAGTTTTTGTTTTATAGCAGGAATTTTATTAAAAAATTTATAGCCTTCTTCAACTGTCATATTTAATACATCAGAGATAGATTTATCCTTATATTTTATTTCAAGAGTTTCTCTATTATATCTTTTTCCCTTACAAATATCACATTCAACATACACATCTGCTAAAAAATGCATTTCAATTTTTTTTACACCATCACCTTCACAACTTTCACATCTACCACCCTTAACATTAAAAGAGAATCTTCCTGGCTTATAACCACGAGCAGAAGATTCATTTAATCCAGAAAACCAATCTCTAATAGGTGTAAAACAACCTGTATATGTTGCTGGATTAGATCTAGGAGTTCTACCAATTGGAGACTGATCTATATCTATAATTTTATCAATATTATTAACTCCAGATATGTTAAAATTTTTTTCATCTTTATTTAATGATTTATTAAAATAATCATCTAAACGTTTATATAATGTATCAATAATTAATGAAGATTTGCCACTACCAGAAACTCCTGTAATGCAAATAAAAGTACTTAGAGGAAAATTAACATGTAAATTTTTTAAATTATTTATATTAGCTTTATTAACTGACAATATTTTATTTTTATTTATCAATCTTCTTTTTTCAGGAAGAGGAATAACTTTTTCTCTAGTTAAATATTTAGAAGTTAAACTTTTTCTATTTTTTTTAATTTTAGTTAAATCACCTTCGGCAACAACTTCACCTCCGTGTATACCAGCTTTAAGACCTATATCTATAATATAATCAGCATTTTTTATAGCGTCCTCATCATGTTCAACAACTATGACAGTATTTCCTAAATCTCTTAGTCGAAATAATGTTTGAATAAGTTGATGATTATCTTTTTGATGCAACCCTATTGAAGGTTCGTCTAACACGTATAATACGCCGGTTAAACCTGACCCAATTTGACTAGCTAATCTAATTCTTTGACTTTCACCTCCAGATAAAGTTTTGCTGGCTCTTGAAAGAGAAATATAATCTAATCCAACTTTATTTAGAAAATTCAATCTCTCTCGGATTTCTTTTATAACACTTTCTGCTATTATAAGTTGATTTTTTTCTAATACTTTCAATAAATTATCAAACCATTTTAAACATTGATTAATAGTTTTATTAGTTATAAATCCAATATGTTCTTTGTTAATTTTTACAGATAATGCTTTATTGTTTAATCTAAAACCCTTACAAACCTCACAATTTCTTTCAGATAAATATTTTTCTAATTCAAACTGTACCCACCATCTTTCAGTTTCAGAATATTTTCTGTCTATAAAATTAATAATACCCTCAAATTTATTTAAATCTTTTATTATATTATTTTCATCTCCATATAATAAAATATCTTTGACTTTATTTGGTATATTTTTCCATGGTGTTTCAATACTAATATTGTAGAATTTTAAAATTTTATTTACTGTTTCAAAAAATAATTTTTTTTGGTTGCCAAAAACTTTTGTATCCCAAGGTTTTAAAGCTCCTTGTTTTATTGATCTAGTATCATCTGGAATAATTTTTTTATCATCGAAGAATTTTTCTATACCAAGACCATCGCACTCTTCACATGCTCCTTGTGGGGCATTAAAACTAAAAAGTCTTGGCTCTATTTCTTCAATTGTAAATCCTGATATTGGGCAAGCAAATTTTGAAGAATAGACATCTATTTTTTCACTATCAAAATTTTGTACATAAATTAATCCATCAGATAAATTTAACCCTGTTTCTATGCTTTCAGCTAATCTTTGTATAATATCTTTCTTTACTATCAATCTATCTATAACAACATCTATATTATGTTTATAATTTTTTTTAAGTTTTGGTAATTCATCAACATCATAGAATTTATTATCTATTTTTAATCTTTGAAATCCTTTTTTTATAATTTCTTCAATTTCTCTTCTGTATTCTCCTTTCCTATCTCTAACAATAGGAGCTAATATATAAATTTTTTTTTTAAAATTATTTTTAATAACCATGTCAGTCATTTCACTAACTGTTTGTGATCTTATTGGTAATCCAGTAGTAGGAGAATAAGGAATTCCAATTCTTGCAAATAAAACTCTTAAATAATCATAAATTTCAGTTACGGTTCCAACTGTACTTCTGGGATTTTTTTGTATAGTTTTTTGTTCTATTGAAATCGCAGGTGATAATCCTTCTATACTATCGACATCTGGTTTATTCATCATTTGCAAAAATTGCCTTGCATATGCTGATAAACTTTCTACATATTTTCTTTGACCTTCTGAATAAATTGTATCAAATGCCAATGTTGATTTGCCCGATCCACTTACTCCAGTAATTACTACTAGTTTGTTTTTTGGTATTTCTAAATTTATATCTTTAAGATTATGCTCTCTTGCTCCCTTGATTATTATTTTATCCAGATTCATTGAAATTTATAGTTAGTGAATTTTATATTTTTAATATAATAGATATATATTAAAAATTATTATGGTTGGTAGTGTAAATAAGGTTATATTATTAGGAAATCTTGGAAAAGATCCAGATATTCGTTCAATGCAATCTGGAAAAAAAATGGCTTCTTTTTCTGTAGCTACCTCAAAAAGATGGAAAGATAGAAACACTCAAGAACAAAAAGAATCAACATCATGGCATAATATTGTAGTTTTTAATGAAGGCTTAGTTGACGTTATTGAAAAGTATTTAAAAAAAGGTGCTAAAGTATATTTAGAAGGTGAGCTTACCACTAGAAAATATCAAGATAAAGACGGCAATGATAGATACACCACTGAAGTAGTATTGCAGGGATACAACTCAAATTTAACTATGTTAGGTTCTAATAATTCTCAATCTTTTGATCAAAATATAGAAAATAAACAAGATATTTCACAATCTAATTTAGATGAGCCATCAAAAGTTTCAAAAGATTCTTCTAATCTTGAAGATGATATACCTTTTTAATAATTGATATTAATTTTATATTATAATTATTTGATAAATAAGTGTATTTAATAGTTATTATGATATTTATAACAGTTGTTTGATATTCCTATATTTGATATAATTTCTTAGATTTTTACCAGAAAATAAAGGGATTTATACTTTGAATGACAAAATAGAAACGCCTTCAAAAAATCAACCATTTGAAGACAATATTACTAGTATTTCTTTAGTAGAAGAAATGAAAAAATCCTATTTGGATTACGCTATGTCAGTAATAGTGTCGAGAGCTTTACCAGATTGTAGAGATGGATTAAAGCCAGTTCATAGAAGAATTTTATATGCTATGAATGAATCTGGATATAATTACAATAAAGCATATAAAAAATCTGCAAGAATAGTTGGCGATGTTATGGGTAAATATCATCCGCATGGAGATGCAGCTATTTACGATTCCATGGTTAGAATGGCACAAAATTTTTCAATGAGGTTAGAATTGATTGATGGCCAAGGAAATTTTGGATCACTAGACGGAGATCCTCCAGCAGCTATGAGATACACTGAGGCACGTCTTGCAAAAATATCTGAAAAAATTGTAGCTGATTTAGAAAAAGAAACAATTTTATTTCAAACAAATTATGATGATTCTACTAATGAGCCAACAGTTTTGCCAGCACAGTATCCAAATTTATTAGTAAATGGCGCTTCAGGCATTGCAGTAGGTATGGCAACAAATATAGCTCCTCACAATTTAGGTGAAGTTATAGATGCTACTTTATTTTGTATTAATAATCCAAATGCAGAAATAAAAGATTTAAACAATCTAATTTTAGGACCAGATTTTCCTACAGGAGGTCAAATAATTGGCATAAAAGGAATTAAAGAAGCATATGAAACTGGAAAGGGAGCTTGTGTTATTAGATCTAAAACTTCTATAGAAAATTTTAAAAAAGATCGAGAAGCAATTATTATTAATGAAATACCTTACCAGGTAAATAAATCTAAACTGATTGAAAAAATTGCTGATACTGTCAAAAATAACATAATTGAAGGAATATCCGATTTAAGGGATGAATCAGACAGAAATGGAGTTAGAGTTGTTATTGAATTAAAAAAAGATGTAGATGCAAATATTATTTTAAATCAATTATATAAACATACCTTACTCCAAACAACTTTTAATTCAAATATGTTAGCTTTGAATAAAGGTAAGCCTGAGCAAATGAACTTAAAAGAAATTTTGCTCTCTTTTATAGATTTTAGAGAAGAAGTAGTAACAAAAAGAACAATCTTTGATTTAAATAAAGCTAGAAATAAAGCACATATCCTAATTGGTTTGGTGGTAGCTAATGATAATATTGATAATATTATTGAATTAATTAAATCATCTAAAGATTCTAATGAGGCAAAAGATAAATTAATTAAATCTAAATGGAAACTATCAAAGAATAATATTAATTTTATAAATTTAATTGAAGACCAAACAAGTCAGTTAAATAAAGATATGTATTCATTTACAGAAACTCAAGTAAAAGCTATTCTAGACTTACGTTTGCATAAATTAACATCTTTAGAAAGAGATGATATTAAAAAAGATCTAGAAAATATAACTTTAGAAATAAAAGATTATTTGGAAATTTTAAATTCTCGTAAAAAATTATTACAAGTGATCATAAAAGAATTAGAAGAAATAAAAAAAGAATTTGCCACACCAAGAAAAAGTGAAATTATATCGAAAGAATATGAAACTATTGATGATATTCAATACATTCAGCAGGAAGATATCATAATAACTATTTCAAATAATGGTTACATAAAACGTTCATTGCTGGAAAATTATAGAGCACAAAATAGAGGAGGTAAGGGTAAAACAGGAATGTCAACTCGTGAAGAGGATTTTGTTAAAGAAATTCATATGGCAACAACTCACACTAGATTACTTGTTTTTTCATCATTAGGTAAAGTATATTCATTAAAATCTCATGATATCCCTGAGGCAGGTTTAAAGGCAAGAGGTAAACCAATTATTAATTTATTGCCTTTTTCAAAAGATGAAAAAATTGCTACATTTTTACCACTTCCTCTAAGCGAAAATGATTGGAATAATTTTTTAGTTGTATTTGCTACTAAAAATGGAATGATTAGAAAAAATAACTTAATTGATATTGCGAAAAGTGGAAAAAGAGATTTAAGAGAAACAGGAAAATTATCTATAAAATTAAATGATAATGATGAGTTAATAAGCGTTAAAATAGCTTCAGATAATCAAGACATATTATTGTCAACAAATGATGGTAAATGTCTAAGATTTCCTCTTATTAAATTAAGACTTTTTAGTGGATTAAATTCCTCTGGAGTACGAGGTATTAAAATGGAAAAAAACAATTTTGTTATTTCACAAGCAATTTTAAAACATTCCGAAATTAATATGAATATTCGTAACGATTATTTAAAGTTTGCTTCAGAAAATAGAAAAAATAAGAATTTATCTAATTCCAATTTTGATGATTTGCAAAATAATGAAGAATTTTTATTGGCAATTACTACAAAAGGTTATGGCAAAAGATCTTCTGCATATGAATATAGAATATCTAATAGAGGCGGTAAAGGCATTACAGGAATATCAACAACATCTAAAAATGGAAAAGTTATTGATTGTTTTGTTGTTAAAGAAAATGATCAAATAATTATGGTTAGTGATAAAGGTCAGATAATACGTGTTAATATTAATCAAGTAAGAATTGCAGGCAGAACAACACAAGGTGTGTCTATTTTTAAAATACCAGATGCAGATAGAATTGTTAATGTTTCTAGAGTACAAGAATTAGAAAATAACTAATGATAAAAATAGGTATATATCCAGGTACTTTTGATCCTTTAACTTTTGGTCATATTGACTTAATTAAAAGATCTTTAAAGATTGTTGATAAATTAATTATAGGTTTAGCTGATAATAATAATAAAAAACCTCTTTTATCTATACATGAAAGAAAATCTATTGTTCAAAAGGATTTAGAAAAATTTGCTAACAACGATCAAATATCAATAAAAGTTATAAATGGATTACTTACAGATTTTGCAAAACTTAATAAAGTTACATGTATTATAAGAGGATTAAGAGCAGTGTCAGATTTTGATTATGAATTTCAAATGACGGGAATGAATTCACAACTTAATCCTGATATTGAAACTATTTTTTTAATGTCTTCTGATAAAAATTCATTTATCTCATCTAACTTTGTTAAAGAAGTTCATAAACTTGGAGGTGATATCTCTAAATTTGTTTCTAAAAATACTATTCAGATTTTAGATAATAAAAATACTTAAGTATCAACTATAAGTCCTTGCTTTCATAATATTTGAACTATATAGACTATGAAATTGATGGGCCCTTAGCTCAGTTGGTAGAGCAATTCCCTTTTAAGGAATGGGTCACAGGTTCGAATCCTGTAGGGCTCACCATTTTTTATGAGACAAACAGTAATAAAAAATATCGCTACAGGAATTACTAAAAAGTGTGATATTTTAAAAAAAAATGATAATTTTTTAGAAGTCGTTTTAGAAGGAACCACCATTAAATTAACTCTTAAAAAAAAATCAGGCGTTTATATTGGCACTTATAAAAGTATGGAATTTATTTCTGATGGTTAATTTTGTTCTTAAAAATTAATCTTTCATTTCTATCATCTTCTTTTAAGTATTTTTTAATAGTATCAGATTTAATTTTTTTACCTTTACCTATTCCTGGACAATTAGTAGATATATCTTCATTCCATATTTTTACATCCATATTTTCATTCCAAAATGGCCAGGTTCTGCATTGAGAGGGCCTACTTTTATATGCTGAGCATTTATTTTTTTTTAAAAAAAGACATTTACCTTTAAGACTTTTTTTTTCAATCAAGTGAATAAAACCATCTGTAACCTGGCAATATTTTTCCTTAAATTCTTTGATTGATATATTGAAGTCTTTTGAAAATCTTTTTATATCGATTTCACTTAAATAAACAAAACCATAAGTGCCTCTTGAAACACAACAATTTCCTGAACCTTGGCATTCAAACCTTATTCCTTTTTTGTAATCAATAGTTGTCATTATCCTGCATTTAATGTCTTTATCGCAGTATCACGTTCATGAATATATAATAAATCTTTTAGATTTTTATTATTTTCTAACTTTGGATCCGAGCTAATAATATTTTCAGCATATAATTTAGCTTCTTCTAATAAGTCACCATCATAACTTAAATCTGCAATGTTAAAAGATGGTAAACCAGATTGTTTTTTTCCTAAAACCTCACCCGGACCTCTAATTTTTAAATCTTCTTCAGCTATTAAAAAGCCATCATTTGTTTCTGACATGATATCTAATCTTCTTTTTGCCATATCATTAATGTTTTCTTTATGCAAAAGTATACAATAAGACTCTTCATTGCTTCTTCCTACACGACCTCTTAGTTGATGAAGTTGTGCCAATCCAAATCTTTCAGCATGTTCAATGATTATTGTAGTTGCTGATTTAATATCAATACCAACTTCTATGACTGTAGTTGCTACTAAAATTCGATAATCTTCATTTTTAAATTTCTCCATAGTTGATTCTTTATCCTTTTCACTTAATTGACCATGAATAAGCATAACTTTATTTTTAAATATTTTGTTAAGTGTATTGTATCGATCGGTAGCAGCTTTAAGATCTAGTTCTTGAGATTCTTCTATAAGAGGACAAACCCAAAAAAATTTATCATTTGAATGATTTATTTTATTTTTAATTCTTTCAATTAAATTCTTTTCTTTTTTTAATGTTAATGATGATGTTTTGATTGGTTTTCTACCAATAGGTTTTTCAATTAATCTACTTTCATCCATGTCACCATAAGCTGCTAAAGTTAAAGTTCTAGGAATTGGTGTGGCGCTCATAACTAATATAGATGGACGAAAACCTTTGTAGTTAAAAGCCATTCTTTGGTAAACACCAAATCTATGCTGCTCATCTATAACAGATAATCCTAATTTCTTAAACTTTACTCCTTCTTGAATTAGCGCATGAGTTCCAATTATTATCTGTGTTTTGCCATTTTTGATTTTATCTAATTTTTCTATTCTTTTTTTACCTTTATCTTTTCCAGTAAGAATATCTATTTGAATAGGAAGATTTTGTATCGCATTTAGGATGTTTTCATAATGTTGATAGGCAAGTATACTAGTAGGTGCCATTAATGTTGCTTGATAACCTGACTCTATTACAATTAACATTGAAATCAAAGCTACAATAGTTTTTCCAGAACCAACATCACCTTGAAGAAGTCTAATCATTTGTTTATTTGAAATTAGATCATTCTGTATCTCATTTAAAACTGTTATTTGAGAATTAGTAAGTTTGAATTCTAAATTTTTAATTAAAGTATTTTTTAATTTGTTATCATTATCAAAAACAACAGATATTTTTTTATTATCAATAGTTCTAATTATGCAAATTGCTAGCTGATGAGCTAATAACTCATCAAATGCTAACCGTCTCCTGTAAGAATTTTTTTCGCTATATGTATCTTCTATTTCAGGATTGTGTAAATTCTCTATTGCTTCTTTCCAAGATACAAAATTATATTTAATAAGTAATTTTTTATCAATCCATTCTTTTAAATTTGGAATTAAATGTAAAACTTGATTTGACAACTTTATAAAACTTTTCATATTTAAGCCTGCAGTTAAACTATAAACAGGCTCTTTTTCTCTTAAAAGCTGAATATCTGTAATATTTTCTATATTTAATGGATGGGTAATTTGAAATTTATTTTTATAAAATTCTAATTTACCAGAAATCATTTTAAAACTTTTAATAGGTAACAGTGATCTAACAACAGGGTGTCTTGCATTAAAATAAACTATATCTATTGGTGCTTCATTAGCTAAACAGCTTACTCGATATGGCTGCCTCCTAAATTTAGAGGGATAATGCTTTATAACCTCTATTTTCAGAGTAACTAATTCATTAATAGGTGCTTCGTGAATATTTTCATAATATTTTTTTTCAATAATTCTATATGGAAAATGCCATAAAAAATGTACATTTAAATTTATGCCTAATTTGTTAATAATATTTTCTAATTTTGGTCCTACACCTTTTAATTTATTGATAGGCGAGAGTAATAAGTCTAAATGTGTAGGTCTCATAGAATATAATAATATATTTACTATATTATATTGAGAATCATATGGAATTAAATTCACTCAAAAAAATTATTAAATATCGTTCAATTTATTCAGGAACAAAAGAAACAGATATTTTATATGAAAGGTATTTTATTAGAAATTTAGAAAAGTTTAATCAAAATGACCTAAATCAATTAATATCTATTTTTAATTTTTATTCAGATGATGAAATTTATCAAATATTAACAAAGAAATTACAACCTAATCAAAAATTTAAAAGTCTTTTTAAAAAAATAGATAAATTATAGATGAAATCAATAGGTCCCATTATAGAGAATACAGATGCGTTCATTATTTCTGAAATATTTAATCAAAAAGATAATTCGATTGTTTACATAGGAAAAGATGAAAGAGAAATTATAAATATTAAAAAGAAATTAAAATGGTTATTGCCAAAACAAAAAATATTACTTTACAAGGCTTGGGACCAAATACCTTATGACAATATTTCACCATCAAAGGAAGTGCAAATATCAAGATTAGAATCTTTTTACTATTTTAATACTAATAAAGATAAAAAGATAATTTTTTTAACTACTCTTAATGCAGTTATTCAAAAAATTATTCCTAATAGTGAATTAAAAAAAAACTTTATTAATATTTCAAAAAGTTCAAAAATAAAAATTGATGAATTAATAAAATTACTTGTAAAAATTGGTTATGAAAGAGCTTCTATAGTAAGAGATAAATCTGAATTTGCAGTTAGAGGTTCAATTATTGATATATTTCTTCCACAATTTGAAAAACCTATAAGAATAGATCTATTTGATAATAATATTGATTCAATATGCAAATTTGATCAAATTACTCAAAAAAGAATTACTAATTCTGATTTAAATAATTTTACAATTAATATGACTACCGAATTAATTATTGATTTTGAAAATTTAGAAAAATTCAAATCAAATTTTAGAAAAAATTTTCAAGATTATAGAAAAAGCCAAGTTTATAATTTATTTTCTGAAGGTATCACTCCATCAGGAGGAGAGCAATATATACCTTTATTTTACGAAAAATTAGATACACTATTTGATTATTTTCAAAAAAGTCATTTGATTATAAATCATGATATAATAAATTTATTTGAAGAAAGGTTAGAAAGTTTGAATGATTATTATGAAGCTAGAATAAATTCAAATGATAGCTTTTATCTTGATCCAAGCTTTTTATATATAGATAAAAAATATTTTGAAAACATAAGTAAAAATTTAGAAATCACTAAACTCTCACCATTTTATAATGAAGATTGCATTAAAACAAATTTAAAAAAAATAAATAATATCTCTTCAATTCGTAAAGAAATTGATTTTAATTTTATTAAAAAGTTTTTTGAAGTTAATTCTAAGAAAAATAAAATTATTATTTGTTGTAATTCTAAAGGGTCTTTAGAAAAGGTATATAAGCTTTTAAATGAAAATATATTTATTTTCCCATTTGAAATTAAAAATTTAAGTAATTTATCTGAAAAAAATTTATTTATAACCGTACTAGAAATTGAGGAGTCATTTCAATTAGATGATAAAATTTATATTAATGAAAAAACAATATTTGGATATTCATTAACTTCTAAGTCTTATCAAAAAAAACAAAACAAAAGATTTCTTTTTGAAGAATTAAATAAATTGTCGCAAGGATCTTTACTTGTTCATTCTGAATATGGAATTTGTAGATTTAATAATATTAAAAAAATAAATTTAGATGATTTTATACATGATTGTTTGGAATTAGAATTTGCTGATAATCAAAAACTTTTGTTACCAGTTGAAAACATTAATTATATTACAAAATATGGAAACGAGGATGAGAATAATATTAGTTTAGATAAATTAGGCATATCTAATTGGCAAAAAAGAAAAGCAGAAGCAAAAAAGAAAATTAGAGATGCGGCTGTAAAATTAATTAGAATTGCTTCTAAACGTCTCCAATCTAAATCATTGCCTATTAATATAAATAATTCAGAATATGATAAATTTTGTAGTACGTTTCCATTTATAGAGACCGATGATCAATTAAATGCAATTAATGATGTTTTAAATGATTTTGATAGAAATATACCAGGTGATAGACTTATAGTTGGAGATGTAGCATTTGGTAAAACAGAAGTAATAATAAGAGCTTTGTTTCTTGCTGCAAAATCAAAAATTCAATCTATTGTTTTTGTTCCAACTACTTTACTTGCACGACAACATTATAACAACTTTAAAAAAAGATTCAGTATTTTCAATATTAATATTGCACAAATTTCGCGTCTAGTTTCAAATAAAGAAAAATTACAAATTTTTAATGATTGTGCAAAAGGAAAAATAGATATTTTAATTGGAACTCATGCACTGTTAAATGATAAATTATCATTTAAAAAACTAGGTTTAATAATTTATGATGAGGAACAAAAATTAGGGACTTTACAAAAAGAGAAGTTTAAAGAAATTGCTCCTAATGCACATGTACTGGCATTATCAGCAACTCCTATACCAAGGAGTCTTTCTTTGTCTTTATCTGGTATAAGAGATTTAAGTTTAATTTTGACAGCTCCATTTGAAAGATTAGCTGTTAGAAGCTATGTTTCTAGCTTTGATGAAATAACAATTTCGGAATCAATAAAAAGAGAAATTTATGGAAGAAAAAATGGAGTTTTTTTTGTTACTCCAAGAATGAAAGATATACCTTTCATTGAGAAATTTTTAAAGGAAAGATTGCCTGAAATTAAATATGTTGTAACTCATGGGCAATTATCACCCTTAATATTAGAAACTCGAATAACTAAATTTTATAACCAAGAAGTTCCGCTTATGATTAGTACGAATATAGTAGAAAACGGATTGGATCTTCCACATGTAAATACAATTATAGTTTATAGATCTAATTTATTTTCTCTAGCAACTCTTTATCAATTAAAAGGTAGGGTCGGTCGTTCTTCAAAAAGAGGTTTTGCATATATGACATATAAGGAAAATGAACTTAATGATAATGGTAAAAAAAGATTATCAATTATTAATTCAACTGACTCATTAGGATCTGGTTTTAATATAGCTTCTCAAGATTTAGATATGAGAGGAGGTGGGTCAATTATTGGTGAAGAGCAAAGTGGTTTTATTAAAGAAATAGGTACTGAATTATATCATCAAATGTTAGAAGAAGAGATTCTTTTACAAAAACAGAAAATTTCAAAAGAAGATAAAGTTCAAAATATTTTTCATCCCACTATAAAAATACCTGAAGAAATATTTATTCCTGAAAATTATATTGATGATCTTGATTTAAGAATTTCTATATATAAAAGAATTTCGAGTGTTAATAATGACTCAGAATTATCTAGTCTAATTATTGAACTTAGGGATAGATTTGGAGATATTCCTAAACAATTACTAAATTTATTTAGTTTAATTGAAATTAAAATACTGTGCATTAAATATAATATTGAACTATTTGAGTTTACAAGAAAAGGTATCGTTATAGGTTTTTATAAAAATCGACCAACTAATTCAAAAAAATTATTAGATTTATCAATGGATAGAAATAGTCAGTATATTTTGAGGCCAGATCAGAAAATTTTTTATGATTTTAAAGGCAATTTGAATGATAATAGATTTAATCTTGCAAAAAGAATAATAGAGCAAATAAAGTAATTAATATGAATTTAGTGGCGGAGAGACAGAGATTCGAACTCTGGAAGGTGTTGCCACCTTGCCGGTTTTCAAGACCGGTGCTTTCAACCGCTCAGCCATCTCTCCATTTTCTTATTGAAGGTTTTTATATACTAGTAAAAAAAAAGTCAAAATATATAAATATTTATTTAATATATCCAAATTATAATAGTTTTGATATTCTTTTAAAATAATGAATTTTATCTATATTTTATTAATAAAATTTTTTTTTACATTATTTTCTTATCAAATATATGCAAAAGATTGCCCAAAACCTGTCATGCCTCCTCTTGATGAATGGAATACTTGGTTATCTGAAGTAAAATTAGAAGCTTCCTCTTTAGGAATCTCTGAAAAAACAATTGAAAAAGAATTAAATAACGTAAAACCAGAAGCAAAAATTATTATGAGAGATCGATGTCAACCAGAATCTACAATCACTTTAGATGAATATCTTTATTACAGAGTTGATAAAGCAAGAATAATAATTGGTAAAAATATGTTAAAAGAATATAAAACCGATCTTGAGAAAATTGGGAAACATTTTGGAATACAGCCGCGTTTTATAATATCCATTTTAGGTATGGAAAGTTATTATGGGCGCAATCAAGGAAAAATAAGAACTATAGATGCTATAACAACACTAGCTTTTGATAGAAGAAGAAGCGCATTTTATAGAAAACAATTATTTGCAGCTTTAAAGATTATTGATAATGACATGGTGCCAAGTAAAGTATTGAAAGGTAGCTGGGGAGGAGCTGTAGGAATGACTCAAATGATTCCAACAACATTTTTAGAAAGTGCTTATGATTGGGATGGTGGAGGAATAGATATCTGGAATAGTTACCTTGATGCCTTTGCTAGTACAGCTAATTATTTAACTTCTATCAATAAAAATCCGTGGTTAAATGATAGTACATGGGGTAGGGAAGTAATACCTCCAAATGATATAAATGAATTTTTTGAGCAAATTCAACAAACTAATCCAAAAGGTTGCGGGGCTGTCAAATCTAGATCTGTTGCTAAATCTTTAAATGAATGGTCTAATCTTGGTTTTTTGACAATTGATGGTAAAACTTTACCCAAAAGAAATGATTTAGAAGCTAGATTAATTGCTCCAGATGGTACCGAAGGGAGGATGTTTTTAGTTTATCCAAATTATAAAAATATTTTATATTATAACTGCAGTTCTTATTATGCTGTATCAGTAGGATTATTAAGTGATAAAATTAGTAATTAATTTAACTTTAATATTTATCTTAACTTCTTGCAAGATAGATTCTACAAATGAAATTATAAAGGAACAGCTTGAAAGTAAAAATTTTATAACAAAAAAAGTTACTCAGTCAAAGTCAGTTAAAAAAGAAATATCTGAGACAAATTTAATAAAATATATAATTGGTGAACCATATCTTATAGATGGTGTAAAATATTTTCCTGAAGAAAATTATAATTACAATGAAATAGGTTTAGCTAGTTTTTATGGCAAAGAATTACATAACAAAAAAACTATAAATAATGATTATAATAAGGTTACTGAACTTCTTGGAAGACATAAAACCTTACCTATTCCCAGTATTGTAAAAATTACAAATTTAGATAATGGCTTATCCATAACTGTAAAAATTAATGATAGACACACAGATAATTCAACATTAGTTGAAGTTTCTAGAAAATCAGCTCAATTATTAAAATTTTACAAAAACAAAATAGCTAAAGTTAAAGTTGAAATTTTATCAGATCCCAGCAAACAAATGAAAATTGTATCTCAATCTATGAATGAAACTTCTTTTAATGAAACTATTGATTCTGCACCTACTGAAGCTGTAATAATATCTAACATTGATCAAGAATTAGAAAACAACGATAAAAAAAGATATATAGAGGAACCTGTAGAAATTTTACAAGAAGAAATTAAAAATCAAGAATTATTTCTTAAGATATATGGTTTTCAATCTTACAATGATATTAAATCAACTATGTTATTAATGGATCTTCCTCATAAATTCACAACCCAAAATGAAGGAAATATATACAGTTTAATTATTGGTCCACTTGAGAATCTAGAGGCAAATAATTTAGTTTTATCTTTTATATCTAAAGGTTAT
>MDSW01072950.1_pt1 | contig 23818 bp, 25 predicted proteins | sample 811171 | NCBI WGS metagenome assembly MDSW01 (sample SAMN05326641, study PRJNA326480) | marine metagenome | isolation source: seawater | place: Atlantic Ocean: North West | collected 2012 | reverse complement strand
ATACTAAATGAAAAGAATCAAAAAGTTTTTCCTTAGTATCAGAAGAAGTTACCCATTTTTTTTGATTTCTGTATAAACTTTCTAAAACAGCAAAATATCTTTTTTCACTATAACAGTGAGTTATCATGGATGCCAGCATTGCCGGAAGGTCAAGAGGAAAGTCTACGTAAATATACTTCAACTTCCCAGAGTCGATTAACTCTTTCTTTATCGATGGTAGCTTTTTATTATGAAAGTTTGCACAATGAACACATGATAGTGATGCATATTCTATTAATACATTAGGAGCATTTGGCTTTCCTAATATATTAGTATATTTAGAAATTTTCGAATCATTTGCTAATGTATTAAAAGTTATAAAAAAAATGGTTATAACTTTTAATAACATTTTTATAAGTTTTATATTAATCATTAATTACCTGGCAATTATATTTCAATTTTTTACTACTAATTTAATTTTACATACAGTCTTACTTTTAAGTAAAGCATTTATTTTTTTTATTATTTCCTCTGTTTTGTATTGTAAATCTAATAAATAAGGATTTTTTACACTTACTATTAAAACATCATATTTATTAATTTTCTTTGGTTGACTTAAATTATAAAGTTCTTTTCCAACTAAAAACTCCCAATTTTCTTGAATGGTTAAAAAATTTTTATCATGACGTTTAAAAATTTGTTTAGTAATATCAAATATTAACTCATCTACTTTTTTGAAGTTAGTCATAAATTATGATTTTTAAATATATTAATGAAACACTCTAAAATAATAACAAAAAAAATTTTATTATACTATAAATATAATAAGAGAGACCTTCCATGGCGTACCAAAGAAGATAATAATCAAAATCCTTATTTTACACTGATTTCAGAGATTATGTTACAACAAACACAAGTTAAAACTGCTATTTCTTATTATGAAAAGTTTATTAAAAAATGGCCTAATGTAGATAGCTTATCTAAGGCTAATTTGGATGAAGTTTTAACAATGTGGTCAGGTCTAGGGTATTATAATAGAGCAAAAAATTTATTAAATACAGCAAAGTTAATAAAAAATAAATATAATGGATTAATACCTGATAAAAAGCATATACTGCTTACATTACCTGGAATAGGTGAATACACTTCTGCAGCAATACTTAGTTTTTCTTTTGGTGAATATGCAATTGCTATGGATACAAATATAAAAAGATTTATAAGTCGTATATTTGGATCAGAAATAAATATAAAAAAAAATGAAAAAGATTTTTATGCTTTAGCCTCAAAAGTTTTCCCAAAGACAAACAGTGGAAAGTTTGCACAAGCTATAATGGATTTTTCTTCTGACATTTGCAAAAAAAGAAAACCTGATTGTATCAGGTGCTTTTTAAGTTCTTATTGTAAATATGATGAAAAGAATGAAAAGAATGAAAAAAAAGTAAATTTAAAAAAAAAGTTTTCAGTTGTACTTTTTTATTTTCATAAAAATCAATTTTTTTTAAAAAAAAGAGCTGTTCATAAATTATTAGGTGGTTTGTATGAAGTTCCTGGTTTAGAGTGGACAGATAATACATGGCCAAAAATACCAAAAAAATTTTATGGTTCAGAAGTTCTTCCTAAAGTACTAAAATATAAATTTTCCCATATTGAATTAAAAACTAAAATAATTAGTATAAATATTCTGAATAAAAATTTAAAAAAAAATGGTATTTGGATCAAAAAGCAAGAGTTAGAAAAAATTCCTGTTTCAAGTTTAACTAAAAAAATTATAAATTATTCAATAAAGTTTAAAAAGTTATATTAAATTATTTTTTAGCATATCAGATATGTTGATTTTATCCTTCTTTTCCTTTTTCGGAGCCTCTAATTCAGATGTTTGTAATTTTTTTACTTTCAATATTCTTTTCTTTGCTTCCTTAATATACTCAGAGTTTTTTTCTATGCCTATAAACTTTCTTCCTAGCTTTTTACAAACAGCTCCAGTAGTTCCAGTTCCAAAAAAGGGATCTAAAACTATGTCTCCAGGTTTTGTGCTGGACAAAATAATTCTAAAAAGCAATTCTTCTGGCTTTTGTGTATTATGTAATTTTTTATTGTCGTCATCTTTTAACCTTTCTTTGCCATTACAAATATTTATTAACCAATCATCAGATCTCATTTGCTTGTTATTATTAAGCTTTTTCATATTTTGGTAATTAAAGGTATATTTTGATTTTTTTTCTGTTACTGCCCAAATTAATGTTTCATGAGCATTCGTAAATCTAGTGCCTTTAAAATTAGGCATAGGATTTGTTTTTCTCCAAATAATATCATTAAGTATCCAATAACCGATATTTTGTAACAAATAACCTATTCTGTATATATTGTGATAGCTTCCAATTACCCATAAACTTGCTTCTGGCTTAAGTATACGTTTAATTTCAGTTAACCAAGAATATGTAAATGTGTCGTATTCCTTAAAACTATTAAATTTATCCCATTCATCATTTACACCATATACCCTGGATTTGTCAGGCCTATACAGATTTTTTGAAAGTTGCAAGTTATAAGGGGGGTCGCAGAAAGCCATATCTACTGAATGACTTTCAATTTTTTTAAGTTCTACTAAACAATTACCAAGAATATATTTAGAACTTAATATAGGAATTTTTTTTTTTTTGATTATTCATTATTTATTTTGAATGATTTTCTATGTAACTCAGTTATACCATATTTCTTAATAGCTAGTAAATGTTCTTTTGTTCCATACCCCATATTTTTTTTCCAATTATATCTATTATTTTTTTTACATAATTTTATCATTATTTTATCTCTGGTTACTTTAGCTATTATTGAAGCGGCTGCTATTGATACATAATTATTATCTCCTTTATGAAAACTATTAAGTTTAATTTTAGTTCTGAACTTAATATTACCATCAGTTATAATCTTGTTTACCTTAAATTTTGCTAATCTAAAGGATTTTATAGCAGCAAGGTTAGTTGCTCTAGATATCCCAATTGCATCAATAGTATTTACTGAAACTATTCCAATGCCAATTTTAGATACATTTTTTATTTTTTCAAAAAGGATAACTCTCTTAGACATATTAATTTTTTTCGAGTCCTGAATAAAGTTAGGAATGTTTTTGTAGTTATCAAAAATAACACTTGCTACTACAACTGGTCCCGCTAAAGCTCCTCTTCCAACTTCATCTATTCCACATATAGCTTTGGTATAAGACAATGTTTATTCCTTACCTTCCCTATACCAGCTTAGAAACAAGAAAGAAACTAATAAGAAAAATATTAAGTACCACTTAAGAAACTCTTTCTTAACACTTGCGCCTTCTTTTACAACATTTTTTTTCAGAATACCTATCCATTTTTTTCCATAAATAACTTTATTGTTATATACATGAACTACCTCAGGTATACCTTCTTCTTCCCAAAAAATGGTTATTAGCTCGCTGTTTTCATGCTTTTTGTTAATATATTCCTTTATAGTTTTATCTGATGATCTTATATCTAGCAGTTCTATTTTATTTTTTTCTCCTATATGAATAAACTTTTCTTTTTCGTTGAAAGTTATTTTAAATTTTCCTTTCTCATCTGAAATAAAAGTTCCCTCTAATATTCCTTTTTTATTATCTTTTAAAACCATTTTTATTTTTTTATTACTGGGCGTAGTGATTTGACTGCTAACATCTCCAGATTTCAGAGAATTTAGTTGAACTAAAACTTGTTTGTTATTTTTTTTAAATTGTATGAAGTTTTCTTCCATTCTAGGATTTTTTAATAACCATTGGATTGTATTTCTTATAAGCGCTATTAAAGGACCTCTATTTTTTTCTGATTTTTGCCATACCCATGATTGATTAGAAAGAATTTGAGCAACTCTTCCCTGTCCTACTTCATCTACTACAAGTATTGGATAGTTATCAAAATGCATTAATTTTTTTCCTGAAATTATAGAACTTTTTGTAAAACTAAACCAGTTTCCCCATTCATTATTATTATTGTTATAATTATCCTTTATTTTATTAGTTATAGGATGTCTTTCTCCTATTTCAGTTAATAAAGGCTTGAATCCATTGCTTTGAAAATCATTTAAAGGTTTTGTAGGTAATATTTTTTTTATAGGTGAATACGTCAAACTTTCTTCTGAAATATATTTTTTTCCAGCAATATCTAATAATGCTCCTCCTTCAATAACAAACCTTGCAATATTATCTAAGTATTTTGGTGGTAAAATTCCTTGCAAACCATATTGATCAAAAATTATCAAACTAAATTTAGAGATATCGGCAGCAAATAATTCTTGCGTAGGGAAAGGTATTAAAGACAATTCTTTTACAGGTGTTAAGTCTCTTTTTGTAGGAGGCCTAAGTATTGTAAAATGTATTAATTCAATAGATGGATCTGAGTTTAATATATTTCTTAGGTTTCTTAGACCCATATTAGGTTCGCCTGAAATTAGCATAACTCTTAGCCTATCATGCACCCCATTCACAACCTGTGTTATGGAATTATTCAAAAATGAAATTTCTTTTGAATTATTATTAATTTTAATATCAAGTATATTCTCGCCAGCATGTTTTAATGGGAGCGATATCTTATGGGCTTTATTAGGTATAAGTGACATAGTTTTTATTAAACTACCATCTAAAAAAAAACTAGTCTTTACCTTGCTTTCACCAATATTACTTATAATTTCAACATTAAACTCTAAATTATTTCCAAGTAAAACATATTTAGGAATATTTTCGGCCAATAAAAATTGATCCTTTTCTTGTTTATTTCCAATAATCATAAAATGTATTGGAATACTTTTTGAAATAGTATTAAAATTTTGCATGTCATGAATTTGACCATCAGTTAATACAATAATTCCTGAAACTCTATCAATATTAATGTTATTTAAGCTTTTAGTAATTCTCTTGTGTATAAGTGTGCCATAGTTATCAATCTCTAATGAAGTATTTTCTTTTTCTTCTAATACACTAATATTTAGGACATCTAAGTTATTAAACTTTTTTAATTGGTCATTTAAGTTTTGTTTTACAATTTTAACTTTATTTTCTTTACTTGTTTCTTTAATGCTTTTAGTAAAATCCGAAACTATTATTACGATATCATTTTTCAGTTCTTTATCAGTTGAGTTCACCATTGGGTTAAATATAATCACTAAAATTATAACAAACGTAATAAATCTTAATCCAAGATTTCTTAATTTTAGGTAATAACTTAATATTAAAAGAAAACAGAAAGCTATTATAAAAAAAAATATATAAATATTATCTAATAAGTAATCTATAGACATTTAAATTATACCATTTTAATTAGTTTTATTTAATCTATCTAATATAGATTTTGAATGAATTTGATCTGATTTATAGTTGCCTGTTAGTGCATACATAGCTAAATTTATACCAAATCTATATGCTAATTCTCTCTGTCTATCGCCACCAGGTACTACAGGGAATAAAGGAATATTATTTTCATCTAATGCCCAGGCACTTGCCCAATTATTGAAACCTAAAATTATGGAACTAACTCCATCTTTAAGTTCTAGATTATTATTTTCAATCAGCATAATTTTATTATCCCATCTACCAGGAAACTTTTTTAATAGGTAGAAACTTTTTGTCAGAGTATGATTAATGGGAATTTGAGAAAGGTTAACTGCTTCTAATTGAGCTAAAAATTTTTGTATGTTTTTATATTTAGTATCATTAATATTAAAATTATCTCTTCCATAACCTATTATATCAAAAAATATAATACCTCCATTGTTTAAATAGTTAGATACTTTTTTTTGTATATTTGTATTTATTTGAATTAAATTTTTTGTTAATGGCCAATAAAGGAATGGAAGATAAAAAATCTCATCTTTATTTATGTTGACACCTATAACACTTTCTGGACTAATCGAAGTTCTAGCAATTAATAAATTTTTTATTGTATTCAAGCCATTTTCTGAAATTTGATTAATTTCTTCATTAGATATTTTAACATACGCTAAATGCGTTTCAGTATAGAGATTTTTTGCAAATAACAAGCTAGTATTTAAAAAAAATATTAAAAATAATACAAGAGTGAAATTCTTATTCCTACTAATAAGATCACTAAACTTTCTTATATTATTTTTAATTATCACACTAATAATTATATCAAAGATAAACATTATTAGAATAATTTTTAATAAGATAGGAGTTAAATCAGTTATATCACTAACAAATCTGTCTTTTATTTCTAACCCTTTAATATTTTTTGAGAAAAAATAAGTGTCATCAATTTTATTTGATAAATTTAAAGATATACTAATATTCTTGTTTTCATATACTCCTGGAGGAGAATTTAAGGAAGGTATTTTATTTTTTAAATTATAACTATCATCTATAAGTATTACATTTTGAGATTTTTCTAAGTCCCCAAAAGCAGTAATATTTTTTACCAAACTTACTGTATTAAAAGAACCTACTATGTTTTTATTTGCTAAGAATAAAACTCTTTCTAACATATCCGAAAATATAGAACTCATGGGCAAATTTGACCAGTTATTATTAGCTGTAATATGGTATAAAATAATTTTTCCATTACCTATGTTTTTCAAAGTAATAAGAGGAGTATTGTCATTAAGGTAAGCTAAAACTTTTATATCAGGTTGAGAGTTTATTATTAATTGGCTCTTAAATACAAGATCTTTGGGAGGAGTCAATCCTTTAAAAATGCTCTCTTTATCAAAAGGAGCTAATGATAATTTTCTATCTATATTGAGTTCTCCTCCATGAAGTCTTATACTTGGAATAGTTTCATTGTTAAAATATAAGTTAAATTTACTTTTAACTATTTTGGGTCCTGAAAACCTAATTAGTGTCCCACCTTTTTCTAACCATTCTTTAATTTTATTAAGGGTTTTATCTGACATAATCCCTTTATCAGGCATTATAATTACTGAGTTTTTATTTGAAATAATATTATCTAATTTTCCTAAAACTAAATTGTGATTATTATCTAGTGCTTTCTTAATATAATAAACTGAAGATAAAAGAGGATTTTCTTGGTATAATTTGTTTTCTGTTAAAATTCCTATATTTTTTTTTCTAGAAAAATCATCAAAGTAGAAGGTAGCTCCAGCATGTTTTTCCTCAATAATTTCAATTTTTTTTATTTGGTTTATTATTTCTCTAGGAAGTTCTATATTTATTTCAATTTTATTTTCATTTGTATTAAAAAAATAACTATTTTTAAATATAACTTCATTTGTATGAGATGTAACTTTTAATATAAAATCATATTTTAATGTCTTATCACCAAATCTTTTTGTATTTATTTTTAATTTATTTTTCAGAGTTTTTACACTTTGTAAAATTATTATATTATTAGAAGGGTCAATTATGTAACTATCACTTAAATTTTCTTTATACATCTTAATAGGTTTTAAATGATCGTTATAATTTACAAAATCATATTTAGAAAATAAAAAAAATGTTTTGCTTTCTTTGAAAAAATTATTCGCTATTAATAATTTTTGTAAGTTACTTTTTCTAAATTGCAAAGGAACAGGTTTTAGTTTTTCTAAATAAAGTTGCAAATCAGAACTAGATTGAAAAGTAATAGGCTCTTCATAATCTTTTATATTTGAAAGAAAAAACACTATGCTTTTATTGTTTTTTTCAGCTTCAATACCTATCTCAAGAATAATTTTTTTGAACTTGTCCCAATTTTTTGCCATTGACCAGCCAATATCTGCAACTACTACATATTTTTTTGATTCATCAGAATGTTTTTTTTCATTACTTAAAAAAGGTTTACTAAAAAACAAAATAATAAAAATTAAAAAAATTATCCTATAAATTAAAAGCCATATTGGAAAATTGGTTTTTGATGTAGAGGTTTTATTTAATTTATTTAATAGAAAAAGACTAGAAAAATTAGTTTTTTTTGGAGTAGGAGGGTACAACTTAATGATATAAAAAATTATTGGTAATGCTATTAAACCCAAAAAAGCATAATAATTAATAAAATTAATCATGCTAAAAAAATTAAACAATTTTATCTCTATCCAAAGCTAGGTTTTTAATGATATCTATTAAAAAAGGTTTTAAAGGCTTTCTGGTATCGTGAAACAAATAATTCCAATTTGATGTATTACTTAGTTTTCTTAAGTTTTTTTTAAGATTTTCTAAATTATTTAAATATTGTTTTCTTATAACATTATTATCATCTACTATTATACTTCTATTAGTTTCCATGTCATTTAGTCTTAAATTTTCACTGATATCAAATTTAATTTCTAGGGGATCTAGTATTTGAATGAAATAACCTAAAGTATTTTTATGTTTGATTTTATTAAAGAAGTTTATTAACAATTTATTATCATAGAAAAAATCACTTAAAATAAATATTAATGAATTTTCTCTGATATAGGAAGTTTCAGGTAAATTATTTTCTATTTCCTCTAATAAAAAAGTTTCATTAAAATTTGATAAGTCATGCTTGCATTTTTCAGGAACTCTTTTTTTATTAAAATAATAAACATTTTCTCTATTTCTCAAAAATATTTTTGATAGGGTCAGTGTAATTAAAACTGATATATAATATTTGCTATAAATTTTATCAGAGCTTTTAAATTTCATTGATTTAGACCTATCAAAATAAAAGTAGACATCCCTGCACGTTTCATTTTCTCTTTCCTTTACTAAAAATTTTTCAGATGCTGCTGATTTGCGCCAATCTATAGCAGAAACGGTATCTCCTTGTCTGTATTCATTGAATTGCCAAAAAGCCTCTCCTTTTCCTGAAAAACGTGTAGAATGCAACCCTTGTATGATATTTCTAGTAAGAACTGCCGATTCAGAAAGTATCTTTGGTAGCAATAAAGACATTTCATCAGACTTTTTTAATAGATCTGATATTTTCAACTTTTTAACTTTCTAAGTTATTTATGATATCATCAAGAATATCATCTATTAAAATACCATCTGATTTAGCAGATACATTTAAGTTCATTCTATGGGTAAGAATGGGTTTTATTAATGACTTAACATCAAAAATAGAAGGGGAGAATCTATTTTCTAAAAAAGCTTTTGAACGACAGGTTGACATTAGTGCTAGACTTGCTCTAGGGCTAGGGCCCCATAATACGTTTTCTTTTACAGAATTAACTTTAGTTGTTTCTGGTCTGCTATTAGATATAATATCTAAAATATATTTTACGATACTTTCTCCTACAGGTATATCTTTTATAAACGATTGTATTTCTAAGAGTTCTGCTGAGGTTAAAATATTATTAGGTTTTATGCCAAATTTCTCATTAGATAAATCTAATATTTTTCGCTCAGAATCCAAATCAGGATAAGAAATTTTAATATTCATTAGAAATCTATCAAGTTGGGCTTCTGGCAAAGGGTATGTTCCTTCTTGATCTATTGGGTTTTGTGTTGCAACCACGTGGAATGGCCTTGGTAGATCATAATTGATTCCAGCATTAGTAACCTGCTTTTCTTGCATTGATTGTAATAATGCAGACTGTGTTCTTGGACTAGCTCGATTTATTTCATCAGCTAATAATAATTGACTAAATACGGGACCTTTTAGAAATTTAAAGCCTTTAGTTAATTTAGGACCTTCTTCTAGAATTTCTGAACCTATTATATCTGAGGGCATTAGGTCTGGAGTAAACTGTATTCTTTTAGAGTCTAAACCTAGAATAACTGAAAGAAAGTTAACTATTCTAGTTTTAGCTAATCCAGGTAAGCCAATAATTAAAGCATGACCTCCTGATAATATACTTATTAAGATTTGTTCTATAACTTCATCTTGTCCAAATACTAATCTATTTATTTCTTTTTTGGCAGATATAATTTTTTTATTTTTTATAGAAAATTTATTTTTTACCTCTTCTATATCCTTTAAAGGACTCTGATCCATTTTATTTCCTTAATAATTAAATTAATGTAAGATAATATTAAAATACCATGATAATAAAACAACTTTTTATGACAATAAACAATATAAATATTTTTAATAAAAAAAAAAAATTATTATTAAGCAAATATTTAAATAATAACTATATTTATAATCAATCCTATAATCTATCAGAAAATAAAAAGTTGTTAATAGTTAATAATAATTATTACAAGGATTCAGCGGTTTTATGTTTGTTAGAACCAAATTTAAAAAATAAAAGATATGATATTGTTTTAACGAAAAGGTCACAAGATTTAAAAAGTCATCCAGGACAAATTAGTTTTCCTGGGGGGAAATTGGAAAAGAATGACAATAGTAATCATATAAGGTGTGCTTATAGAGAGGCGAAAGAGGAAATAAACTTTAACTCTGAATGCTGTAGCTATTTAGGTAAACTAAATAAATATATAACAGGCACAGGTTACTTAATACAACCAGTATTAGCTATAAATGAAAAAAAACAAGTTTTCGCAATGAATAAAGATGAAGTAAGTAGAATAATTTATTTTCCAATTGATTTAATTTTAAATAAAAAAAATATAAAAAAGATCTTTTATAATAAAAGTCAATTTTATTATAGCCTTAAATGGCAAGGTTTAAATATTTGGGGTGCCACGGCTAAAATATTGATTGATTTAGTGAGTATATTAAAAAAAATATGATAAAACTAATTTTACTAATATTTGCTCTAATGATTTGTATTTACTTAGTTCTTTTAAAATTAGCTAAGTTAAAGTTTATAAAAAATGTTTCTAAAAAGTTCTTGATTATATTTTTTCTTATTACTCTTTTTATTTCTCTTCTAATTTTTAGATTAATTAGCAATCATAATATTGATGGCAATTACATCCCTGCTGAATTTGATGGAAAGACTCTTAGCCCGGGAAAGGTAGAGAGTGAAAAAAAATAATAAAATTTTATTAGTTTTTTGGAAAAATAATAAATTATTAAATAAAATATTTAGAGTTTTTGGCAAAAATAATATTAAATTAGTAGGGGGAGCAGTAAGGTGTGCTTTAAGAAAAAAGTATACTAATGATTTGGATTTAGCAGTAAATAAAAGTCCAGAACAAGTAAAAAGAATATTAAAAAAAAATAATATAAATTTTTTTGATAAATCAAAAGGGCACGGAACTGTAAGTATCGTCTTTAATGACTATAATATAGAAATTACAAGTCTGAGAGAAGATATAGAAACTTATGGTAGAAGCGCAAAGGTAATTTTTACTAATAGTTTTGAAATTGACTCAATGAGAAGGGATTTTACGATTAATGCAATTTTTTCAGACTTTGACGGAAATTTATATGATCCACAAAACGGAATAGATGATTTAAGTAAAAATACGATAAAATTTATAGGTGATGCAGAGAAAAGAATATCAGAAGATTTTCTAAGAATCTTACGTTACTTTAGAATGTTAAGCTCTTATAGCTATAGTAACAAACACCTTGATGAAAAGTCTTTAAAAGCTGCAATAAAATGTTTTCATAAAATAAGGAACTTATCTAAAGAAAGAATTCTTAATGAGTTTCAAAAATTAATATTATCGGATAATGCAAACTTTTCTCTTTCTTTGATGAAAAAAAATAAACTACTTGATTATTTAATAAAGGACTTACAAAAAGTAAAGACTCAATATTTAATGAAAATAATTGATCTACCTAATAATTTTATTTTAAGAATTGCATATTTAATATTGGTTAGTGATTTGAAATTAGATGAAATTAAAAAAAATCTAAAAATTTCAAATTCAGTTTTTTTTCAACTTAAAAATATTTCCGCAAATAAAACTTTAATAACTTCAGAAATACAAGCTAAAAAGATTAAATATTTTTATGGAAAAGAAGTTACTTTGACAAACTATAAATTATTAAACTTTATAAATAATAAAAAAAATAAAAAATATATTCTAAAAATTATAAATAATTGGGAGGCACCCAAATTTCCACTGTCAGGCAAAGACATTATAAAGTATAAAAGTATAAAAGGAAAAGATATTGGAAGCTTGCTAAAATGTATAGAAGAATGGTGGATAGATAAGAACTTTATTCCTAATAAAAAAGAATGCATAAAACAAATTGAGATAAGTTTTTTAGGACCAAGAGGCTAAAGGAGGCATTGACATTAAAATTGCTTCTATATTTCCATTTGTTTTTAATCCAAATAAAGTTCCTTTGTCATAAAGTAAGTTAAATTCTGCATATTTGCTTCTTTTATCAAATAATTTTTTTCTGTGAATACTAGTCCATTCTTTGTTGCGATATTGGTTAATAAAGGAACAAAATGACTTATTAAAAAACTCTCCCGTTTGACAAGTAAAATTAAAATTTTTTTCCCAATCATTATCTAAGTAATCAAAAAAAATTCCTCCAATACCTCTTTCTTCATTTCTGTGTTTTAAAAAAAAGTATTCCTTACACCATTTACTGAATTTTTTATAATAATTTTTATTATGTGCATCACAAAAATCCTTCAACATTTTATGAAACTTTTTTTTTATTGCTAATTGATAGAAAGTTGGAGTTAAATCACAACCTCCACCAAACCAAGCATCTTTTGTAACTATAAATCTAGAATTATAATGAGCAGCTGGAATAAATGGAGAATACATGTGTGCAACTACTGAAATTCCAGTTGCAAAAAATCTTGGGTCTTTGCTAGCTCCCTTAATTTTATTTTTAAAATCTTTAGGAAACACTCCACTCACTGTTGAAATATTAACTCCTACTTTTTCAAAAAGTCGACCTTTTAAAATCATGCTAGTTCCTCCGCCATACTCATTATTGATTTTATTACGTATCCAAATTTTTTTCTTAAAGTTTGAAGGTTTAAGACTCTTAATAGTACAGAACTCATTTTCGAGTTTTTGGAATTTTTTACATAGACTGTTCCTAATATTTAAGAAAGCATTTTCAACTTCAATAGTTCTTTTTAACCATTTTTTATCTTTAAATAAGCTTGGTAGAGTATCAAAGTTATAATTTTTCATAAAAAACACTTGATTTATAAACAACACTTTACATCTAAGTTAATATCAATATAAATGTATAGTAAATAAATAAATATATGTCTGAAACTAAAAAAAGTAAAAAAAAATCTAGAAGATCTTTTATTCATCAAGCTTCAGGAGCAATGGGGGTTATAGCAGTTTCCTCTGCCGGATGGCCTTTGATAGATCAAATGAATCCTTCAAAAGATGTAGAGGCTTTGGCAACCATAGAGGTAGATTTGTCAACTCTAAGTGAAGGGGAAAGTAAAACTGTACTCTGGAGAGGGAAACCGTTATTTATAAAACATAGAAGTGATAAAGAAATTAGTGATGCAAAGAATGTAGATTTAAAAATATTGCCACATCCAGAGAAAGACGAAAATAGAGCAAAAAATCCAAAATATTTAGTATTAGTTGGTGTATGTACGCATTTAGGTTGTGTTCCTGCAGTTGATAAAGGAGAATATGATGGCTGGTTTTGTCCATGTCATGGTTCCCATTACGATACCTCAGGAAGAATAAGAAAAGGGCCTGCTCCTAAAAACCTTGAAATACCCCCATACACGTTCAAAGATGATAAAACTATATTAGTAGGATAAAATGAAAAAAGAAAAAAATCAAAAAACTGGTATTATAGAATGGATAGACTACAGGCTACCTGTTGTATCTTTCCTTAAGCATTCAGCTGTCGATTATCCTACACCAAAAAATCTTAATTATTGGTGGAATTTTGGATCCTTAGCAGGTTTTTTTCTATTAGTTCAAATAATAACAGGAATAATACTTTCAATGCATTATACTGCTCATGTAGATCATGCATTTAATTCTATTGAACATATTATGAGAAATGTAAATCATGGCTGGTTAATAAGATATATACATATGAATGGAGCTTCTTTTTTCTTCATAGTGGTATATATCCATATATTTAGAGGTTTATATTATGGCTCTTATAAAGCGCCTAGAGAACTATTATGGTGGTTAGGTATTATAATTCTTTTGTTAATGATGGCTACAGCTTTCATGGGCTATGTTTTACCTTGGGGACAAATGTCATTTTGGGGAGCTACAGTGATAACTAATTTGTTTTCTGCCATTCCTTTGATAGGAGACAGTATAACACAATGGTTGTGGGGTGGTTATTCTGTAGATAATCCTACATTAAGTCGTTTCTACACTTTACATTTTCTATTTCCCTTTCTTATAGTTGGTGTAGTTATATTACATATTGTTGCTTTACATACACATGGTTCAAACAACCCTTTAGGTATAGATAGAAAAGGACCACAGGATTCCATTCCTTTTCACCCTTATTACACGATAAAAGATTTATTTGGTTTGGGAGTAGCTCTTACCGCATTTTTTGCTGTAGTTTTCTTTATGCCTGATTATTTGGGTCATCCAGACAATTATGTACCAGCTGATCCTTTAAAGACTCCAGCTCATATTGTACCTGAATGGTATTTCTTACCTTTTTATGCAATTTTAAGAGCTATTCCTGATAAATTAGGCGGAGTTATTGCTATGTTCAGTGCCATATTTGTGCTTTTTTTATTACCTTGGTTAGATACAAGTAAAGTCAGATCCGCTACTTTTAGACCTATTTACAAGAAGTTATTTTGGCTATTTTTGCTAAACTCTCTAGTTTTAGGATGGGTAGGGAGCAAACCAGCCGAAGGAATATACATTATAATTAGTCGTTTAGCTACTTTTTATTACTTTTTGCATTTTTTAATATTATTGCCATTACTTGGCAGGTTTGAAAGAAATAGACCTCTTCCTGAAAGTATAGGTAAACCTGTACTAGCTGAGTAAATTTACCAATGAATAATACAAAAAAAGTACTAATTTTTTTTATACTCAATTTATTTTTAACTAAAGCCTTCACTGCTGAAAAGGCACTTCCACCAGAACAATATCCGTTTAGTTTTAGTAAAACTCTTGGGAAGATTGATAAAAACAGTGCGCAAAGAGGATTACAAGTATTTTTAGAAATATGTGCAGGCTGTCATGGACTTAAACATGTAGCTTACAGAAGTCTAAATAATCTTGGATATAGTAATGATCAAATAAAAAAAATAGCGGGGCAGTTTTTAATAGATGACCTTCCTAATGAAGAAGGAGAAATTTTAAAAAGAAAAGCAATACCATCAGATTATTTTGTTGAACCTTATGATAACTTTAATGCCGCAAAAGTAGCTAATAATGGTGCATACCCTCCAGACCTAAGTTTAATGGTTAAAGCAAGAAAAGATGGTGCAAATTATATTAGATCTCTATTACTTGGTTATGAAGAGTCTCCAGAAGGTTTTGATGTTGGAGAAGGTTATTACAATAAATATATGGCTGGTAATATAATTGCTATGCCACAACCACTTTATGGTGATGACGTAGTTTACCAAGATGGAACAGAAGCAAGTCTTGAGCAGGAAGTATTAGATTTAGTTACATTTTTAACATGGACAGCTATGCCTGAACTTGAGAGTAGAAAATTAGCTGGAGTAAAAGTAATATTCTTTTTACTTATTATGACATTTTGCTTATTTCTGTCTTACAGAAAGATATGGAACAAATTAAAGAATTAAAGACAAAATCTTCTTTTTAGTATAGGAGTAAGTCTTTTCAATGTTTTTTTGTCAACATCCTCTTTTTTTGTAAGCACTGCATCATCAAGGTTAAAATATATTTTATCTTTGAAGTTCCACTTTTTAAGAACATGGAGAGTATCAAAGATTGACTTTAATAAAATCTTTGCCTTGGAGATATTATTATGCATTGTATTTAAAACTTGATCAACAGTAACTGCCGCGTGATCTTGATGCCAACAATCATAATCTGTAACCATAGCAATGGAAGAATAACCCATTTCTGCTTCTCTTGCTAATCTTGCTTCAGGAAGATTAGTCATTCCTATAACATCACAGTTCCAGCTTTTATAGAGCATAGATTCTGAATAAGTAGAAAATTGAGGGCCTTCTATTGCTATATAAGTACCTTTATTTTTAAGCCTCAAACTTTTAGTTGAAGCTTTATATATCAATTCAGACAGTTGTTCAGAGACCGGTTTAGCCAGTGACACATGTGCTACACAGCCATGATCAAAAAAAGTTGTTGCTCTGTTAAAAGTTCTATCAATAAATTGATCAACTAATAAAAAATCTCCTGGTTTATGAATTTTTTTTAAACTACCTACTGCTGATATAGAAATTATATCAGTTACTCCCATTTTTTTTAGGGAAAAAATATTTGCTTTATAATTAATATTATGTGGAGGAATAGTATGTTTGCTACCGTGTCTAGGTAAAAAAATAATTTTTATATCTTTATATTGCGCTTCTAATAGTTTATCAGATGGACTCCCGTAAGGAGTTAATATTTTCTTATATTTTAATTTCTTTAAACCATCTAAATTATAAAGTCCACTACCCCCTATTATTCCAATTAATGGCTTTGTTTTAAATGTTTTACTAATTTTTACCCTCTTTATTTTCAACAATTTCTATTAACTGGACTTCAAATATTAGTGTAGAATTAGGTTCTATAATATTACCAAACCCTCTACTACCATAAGCTAGGTTAGGAGGAATTACTAAACATCTTTTCTCATTTATTTTCATTCCATCTAAGCCTATATCCCACCCTTTTATAACTACGCCAATTCCATAGGTAAACTGAAAATGTTGAACATGATTAAACTTTTCTATTATATTGCTATCGAATAACTTTCCTTTAGCTTCACAATGATTACTTGTATTTTTGTTCTTATCAAAAATCCAGCCTGTGTAATTAACTTTTATAAAATCTTGTTGCTTAAGAAATTTTTCGTCATTTTCGCCTTTTAGTAAAGTTTTAACTATAAGTGTATCAGGAATATCAATAGAAATTGATTTGAATGTTAATAACATTATAAATATTATAAAAAAGTTGCAAGTGTAGTTCATTATATTTCCTTTATAAAATTAATTGATCTATCTTGGGCTAATTTTGCAGCTTTGGGATTAAATGAGATTCTATCTTCACAGTTAAATCCGTGGTCAGCTTTTTCATATTCATTAATTTTAATATTCATTTTTTGTGTAGTTGCATAACCTTGTATTTTTTTTATCTCTTTATCAGGAATTCCTTTATCATCTTTACCAAAATGTAGCATTGCCGGACAATTTATGTTAGATTTTAAAAATTCTGATATACTACTTCCATAGTAACAAATACCCTTATCAAAAATAAAGGTTTTTTGCATACACAGCCATGCTAATGACCCACCAAAACAATATCCAAGTACAACTGTTTTATATTTTTGTTTTAAAAGTGCAGCTAAAGCCACTGTATCCATTACAGGTATTTCCCATCCTATACTTTCTTTCAACCTAATTCCTTTTTTAAAACCCTCGCTATTATAAGGTAAATTAATATTCTTTTCTAAGCGTGAAAATATGTCAGGAATAGTGACTAAATAACCTTCATTTGCATATAATGAGGCTACTTTTTTAATATGATTAGTTAAACCAAATATTTCATAAAGGATAACTATAGATACATTTACTTCCTTTTCAGGCATGTATTGTAAATAAGGAACTAGTTTACCATCAGCTGACTTAAATTCTTTTGTTTCATTAAAAATATTCATAATTTGTTATACATTAAATCTAAATAAAATAACATCTCCATCCATAACTATATATTCTTTACCTTCAGTTCTAATTTTACCAGAAAGTTTTGCATTTTTTTCTCCGCCTAGTTTTAGAAGTGTGGCACTATCTATAACTTCTGCAGCAATAAAACCTCTTTTAAAATCAGAATGTATTTTTCCTGCAGCATCAGGTGCAAGAGATTCTTTAATTATGGTCCAAGCTTTTGTTTCTTTTTCACCTGATGTAAAAAAAGTAATTAAATTTAAAAGTTCAAAGCCTAATAATATAAATTGATCCAAGCTACTATGTTTAATATTTAAACTATTCATAAGTTCTTTCTTTTCATCTTCATTTTTAATTTCAGACAATTCTTCTTCTATTTTAGCAGAAATACTTACTACAGGTATTTCTTTTTGTTTGGCAGTTGAAAGTAAAACTTTACTATATTCATTTCCTTTTTGAATGGAATATTCATCTAGATTTGCTACATACATAACAGGTTTAAAGGACAGCAAGCCATAACTATTGATAGTCTTGATTTCTTCTTTAGTATAATTATTATTCTTTTTAATTTTATTTAAATTTAAATCATTAAATATATTTTTAAATAAATTTAATTCATGCTCAAATTCTTTTTTTCCAATTTTAACCAATTTTGTTAATTTACTTATTATACTATCTAATCTATCTAAATCAGATAGTAGCAATTCACTTTCAATAATTTCTATATCGTATAGTGGATCTATTTTTTCATGTACATGAGTAATATCTTTGTCCTCAAAACACCTTACTACATGTGCGATTGCATCAACTTCTCTTATATTCGATAAGAATTTATTTCCTAAACCTTCACCTTTACTAGCTCCTTTGACTAACCCAGCTATATCAACAAATTCCATTTGAGCATAAATTTTATTTTTAGAATTATTTACTTCACTTAGCTGATCTAATCTATTATCAGGTATAGGAACTTTCCCTATGTTCGGTTCTATAGTACAAAAAGGATAGTTCTCAGAGGCTGCCTTTTGCAAACCTAATAGCGCGTTAAATAAAGAAGATTTACCTACATTAGGCAACCCAATTATACCACACTTAAATCCCATATTACCCTTTACATAGACTGTATAAAATTATTAATATCTTTTCTAAAGATGTAATTTAAATTTTTATTTATTTTAGCTATTACCTCTTTCATTATTTCTGTTTCTAACTTATTAAATTTAGCTAAAACATAACTGCTTGCATCTTCATCGTATCTAGAATTTTTAATACCTATTCTTATTCTGAAGTAATTACTTCCAATATTATTGTCTATACTTTTTATACCATTATGTCCAGCTGATCCTCCACCTAATTTAATTTTAACCCTCTTAAGTTCAAGGTCTAACTCATCATGAAATACGAAAATATTATTTAGATCTATTTTATAGTAATTCTTTATTAATTTTATTGCCTCACCTGAACAGTTCATCATAGTAGTAGGCTTTGATAGAATAACCTGTTGATCAAATATTTTTCCTTTAAATATATGACTTTTTAATTTATTTTTTTTATAAGTTAAGCTGTGAATACTTTTTAAATAATCTATAACTTGAAAGCCAACATTATGCCTAGTATTATCATATTCTTTTCCATCATTGCCAAGGCCTACCAATAACAACATAAAATTATTTGTTTTCTGTTTCTTCGGTTTTACCTTCTTCAGATTTTGCTTCATCATCTTCAGCTTTTTCTTCATCCGTTTTTTCTTCAGCTGTTTCTGAGGATACTAGCGCTGATGGTGCAAGAATACTTGCAACTGTAAAGTCTCTATCTTTTATAGTAGTTTCTACTCCATCATCTATATTTGTATGACTTATATGTATACTATCTCCTATTTCAAGCCCTTCTAAGTTAAACTCAAATTTTTCAGGTATTTTATTTACAGGACATACTACTTCTACTGTATACCTAACTACATTCAATACACCGCCTCTTTTTATTCCAGGACTTAAACTTTCATTTATAAACTTTACAGGTACTTCTATTGTTACCTTAGTCTTATCATTAACTCTAAGAAAGTCTACATGTTCTAGTTCATCGGTAACAGGATTCTGTGAAATATCCTGTACGATTACTCTTGTTTTACTTTTATCAACTGATAAATCATATATCTTATTCAAAAAAGAAGATTTTTGAACCTCAACTCTCAAATCTACTACACTTATTGATATTGGTTCTGGTTTTTTCCCATCTCCGTATATAATTGCGGGTATCATTTTATTATCTCTAACCTTTTTTGTACTATTAGTTCCCACCTTCTCTCTTTGCGATGCAATTAATGTACTAACGTTATCCATACTTTACTCCTTTAATTAAATAAACTTGAAACTGAGCTATAATTATCTATACGCTTAACAGCCTCTGCTATGAGTGGTGCTATTGATAATCTCCTAATTTTTTTATTTTCTTCTTCTGATATTTTAGCAATAGTATTGGTAGTTACAACTTCTTTTAAGTTAGAACTGCTAATTCTTTTTAATGCAGGTCCAGATAAAACACCATGGCTTACATAAGCAGAAACCGTATTAGCTCCAACTTTTAGTAAAGCTTCTGCAGCATTGGTTAAAGTCCCTGCAGTATCTACTATATCATCTATTAAAATACAATCTTTTTCTTTAACATCACCAATAATATTAAGAACTTCAGATACATTTTTTTCTTCTCTTCTTTTATCTACTATAGCTAAATTGGTATTTAACCTGTTAGCTACGTATCTGGCTCTAACAACTCCACCCACATCAGGAGAAACAATCACAGTATTCTCAATAGCATAGTTTTTTTTAATATCTGATAGAAGTATGGGAGCAGCATATAAATTATCTACTGGTATATCAAAAAAACCTTGAATTTGGCCAGCATGTAAGTCTATCGTTAAAACTCTATTGGCTCCTGAAGTAGTAATTAAATTTGCTACTAATTTTGCTGTTATAGGCGTTCTTGGTCCTGGTTTTCTATCTTGTCTAGCATATCCGAAATAAGGAATAACTGCTGTTATTTGTTTTGCAGAGGCTCTTTTAAGAGCATCAATACATACTAAAAGCTCAATTAGATTATCATTAGCCGGCTTTGAAGTAGATTGAATTACATAAATATCCTGCCCTCTAACATTTTCATTAACCTCTACAAATATCTCTTCATCTGAGAATTTTTTTATACTTGCTTTAGTCAAGGGTATGTTAAGAATTTTAGCTATTTCTTCAGATAAGCTAATGTTACTATTACATGCCAATAATTTCATTTTATTTAATTTATTTATAGGATATTACTTTTATCAATCAAAAAATCTATTGTAAATAGATATTTTAATATTTTATTATAGACAACATTCTGCCATAATCAGAAAAGTTATGATGACATGAAAACCTATAACTAAAAAATATGTTATTTTTTTTATAGGTATCAAGCCGAGAGGCCCATATGTTTAAATAGCCTAGTTCTTTTAATTTATATGAGATATATCCTCTGAGATTAAAAAAAAATTTGTTATTTTTTTTATTTATAAAAAAATAAGATGATTTCAGATCGTGATATAAAAATTTTTTTTTAAAATTTAAGTCTACTTCATAGCTGTTTTTGCTTATGCATGGACCTAATGCAAAAAATAAATCAGATGCATTAATGTTTAAGGAATCAATTTGTTTTGCAAAATTTTCTATTATACCGTTTAATAGACCTTTCCACCCTACATGTATTGTAGCAAAAATAAGTTTGTTTTTATGTCCTACTAAAATTGGGCAACAGTCAGCAGATAAGACTCCTAATGTTATTTTTTTTGATAATGATATTACTGAGTCACATTTTAGATTTTCTTTTTTTTCCTTTATTATAAATACTTTATTACTGTGAAATTGATTAGCTACAACTAAAGAATTTACATCAAATTTAAAATATTTTGATATTATTTCCCTATTTTTTTTAATATTTACTTTTTTATCATTAGAAGACAAACCACAGTTTAAAGAGTTATATATGCCAGAAGAAACACCACCATGCTTAGTAAAAAAAGCATGTGTATAATGCTTTAAATTGGGTGATTTAAAAAAATACTTCTTATTCATTCTCAAAAATTAAGTCAGTTAAGGTTTCATTCATTATTATCATAACTTTAAAACTTTCTCCCATGTAATTCTTATTAATTAACCTTTCTTTTTGTAAGTTTAAATCATATTTTTGGCTTGTATTTTTTTTTATTAAACTTTTTATTCTTTCCTCAATACCTAGCTTTTTAAGAAAATAGCCTTGACTAAAAGGTCCCAAAACCTTGCATCCTTGTTTTTTAGCAATTTTTTTGTAAAAATTATAATCTGGTTTAATGCTTAAATCAGTTTCTCCAGGAAAACTAAAAGGAGTGACGTATTTATGTCTGAATATAGACATTAATGTGCTTGAATAATCATTATTATTCTTTGCATAGTCAATAATTACAAATACTCCTCCAAATTTTCTTATTCTATTACAGATATCTAAAATTAAATAATGACTGTATTCTGAATATTCAAAAATGCAATTATTAGATGCATTTGTTGGAAAAGGAATATTAAGATTTTTTATTCTTTCAGAATTAGTAAATGTAAATTTATTATTAGTAATGCATACTCTTTTTTCATACCATACATTATTTTTTTTAATATATTGATTTACAGGAATCGCATCAAAAAATTCATTAGCAATTACAAACATTGGACTAGTTTCAACCTCGTCTAATGTTGATATGAATACTGGATTTATATTTTTGTACTGTATTCTTTTTAAAGTATGTGATTTTTCAAAAAAATAAATTTCTTTTATTTTCTTATACAAATCATTATCCAATTTTTTTACTGTTCTGAATATGTCCTTGCATAAAGTTCCTTTTCCAGGACCTAGCTCGATATAATTAAAAAATTTTTTGAAAAATTTTTTTTTATTATAAATTAACCAGATAGCTATCAATTCTCCAAAAACCTGACTAATTTCTGGTGCTGTTATAAAGTCTCCAGATTTACCAATAATATTCTTTTTTGAGTAATAGCCAGTAGTTGGATGGTATAAAACAATACTCATATACTCTTTTAAAGATATTGAACCTGAGGCTCTAATATTTTTTTTTAATATTTCTATAATTTTTGACATTTAAAAATAATACAACTATTCCTGTGAAAAGCATTGGCAAACAGAGAATTGTTCCCATGCTTATGTAGGGCTCGATTATATAACCAATATGAGAGTCTGGTTCTCTGAAGAACTCTGCTATGATTCTAAATATACTGTAAAAAATTAAAAATATACAAGCTGTATATCCCGAAATAAAATATTTTTTATTATAAAATAAATTAACAATTATAAATAACAATAGTCCTTCTAGAATGGCTTCATAAATTTGACTAGGGTGCCTTGGCAGGGGGCCTCCATTTGGAAAAACTATTCCCAAAAAAAAGCTTGTTTGTTTACCCCACAACTCAGAATTGACAAAATTAGCCAGTCTACCAAAAAAAAGCCCTATTGGCGCTGAACAAGAGATAATATCCATTAAAGGTAAAAATTTTATTTTTTTTATTTTAGAGTAGATATAACAAGATAAAGTTACTCCTATAATTCCTCCATGAAAAGACATTCCACCTTTTCTTATACCTAAAAATATTTGACTTAAATTATTGATATAATAATTTAAGTCATAAAACAGAATGTACCCTAATCTACCACCTATTATTATACCAATAGCTGACCATATTAAAATATCTTCAAAAGTGTTTGAGTTTAAAATTTTATTTTTTTTTGCTAAAAATTTACAAAAGTAAAGAGCTAAGAATAAACTAAAAGCATAAGAAATCCCATACCACTTTATTTCAAATCCGAATATTATAAATGCAGTAGGGTCTATATTAGGAAATTGCATTATCTTTTTTCTTTAAGTATGATTCTAAGTAGTCTTTTACACCTTCTTCAAGTGTGAATAACTTATTATTATAGCCTGCATCAATTAATTTATTCATTTCTGCTTTTGTTTCATATTGATATTGGTTTTTGATTTTATTTGGCATGTCTATATATTCTAAGTTTATATTTTTTTTCATATTTATATACACGCTTTTAATTAGGTCGTTAAAAGTTCTGGATTTACCAGTGCCAACATTAAAAATACCAGATTTTTTATAGTTATCCATAAACCAAAGCAATATATTTATACAATCCTTTACGTATATAAAGTCTCTTTTTTGTTCCCCATCTTGATAGTTCGGGTTAT
>MDSW01118219.1_pt1 | contig 23830 bp, 28 predicted proteins | sample 811171 | NCBI WGS metagenome assembly MDSW01 (sample SAMN05326641, study PRJNA326480) | marine metagenome | isolation source: seawater | place: Atlantic Ocean: North West | collected 2012 | reverse complement strand
TTTAAAGAATTTACGTCTAGAAGGAGTTTTAATTCCTTTTAACGTTTTATCTTTTTTTGACATAAGTTCCCCCTTAATTGTCATTAGTTAATTAACTATGACTTAATTTAACCATATTAAGTTTTTAGAGTCTTTCTAAATTTTAAAAAAAATACAATTTTCAATTGAATTTAATTAACTATATTGCTGCATTTTCCTGTAATAAAAAAAACTTCCAAATTTTTAATAGCAAGATCTGCCATAGCTGCTCTAGTTTTTAAAGTAGAACTTCCTAAATGAGGCAAAACAAAAACATTTGGCAAACTCAAATATTCAGGATGAATTTCTGGCTCACCGTTATAAACATCTAAACCTAAAGAAAATATTTTCCCGCTTTTTAAAGACTCAACCATTGCATCATCATCAATCATATCGCCTCTTGCACTATTAGTTATTACGGCTCCATCAGGAAAATATTTTAATGTTTCCTTATTAATAATATGTCTTGTTTCTTTGGTGGCTGGGCAATTAATTGAAAAAAAATCTGAAATATTTAATAAACTTTTTAGAGATTTATGATAAATAGCATCTTTTTCTAAGTCTTTGTGTAATTGACTTCTATTATAATAATGAATTTGCATTCCGAAAGATCGAGCTTTATCTGCTACTGCTCTTCCAATTCTCCCCATTCCTAAAATTCCTAATCTGGAATCTTTAAGTTGTTTACCTAATAAAAAATCAGCAGACCATTTCCAATTTTTTTTTTTAGCCCACAACATTCCCTCTTTAGCTCTTCTTGCTGCCCCTAAAAGAATCAAAATTGCAATTTCGGCTGTGGCGTCAGTTAAAACATCTGGGGTATTAGTCACAACAATGTTTTTTTTCTTAGCAGCGTTAATATCTATATTTCCAAATCCAACTGCAAAATTAGAAATAATTTTTACTTTATCTGAAAGTTTTGAAATAACCTGAGAATCAATTTTATCTGTGATACATGATAATATTCCGTCACAATCATTACTTTCTTTTACTATTTCATCACTTGTCATTATTTTATCATTCATATTAAACTTTACATTAAATTTTTTTGAAGCAATTTCTTCGCTCGATTTTATAAGTTTTCTGGTTACTAATATTTTTTTCATAAACTTTTTAAAACTCTTGGTTTAGGTCCACCTGTATACCAATCAATAATTTCGACTGTGTGTAAAATTGGTATTTTGGTACCATTTGCAATTTGAGTAATACAACCAATATTGCCGGTTGCAATAAATTGAGGTTTAACTTTTTCTATATTTGAAACTTTATTTTTTAATAATTTTTCTGCTATATCGTTCTGAAGCAAATTATAAGTTCCTGCTGAACCACAGCAAAGATGACCTTCTGGAATATCAAAAACCTGATTGCCTGTTTTTTTAATTAAATTCATTGGCACTTTATGAATATTTTGTCCATGCTGCATAGAACAAGCAGAATGGTAAGCGATTTTGTATTCCTTGTTAGTATCTTTATTATTAACAAAATTAAGTTTAACATTTTCATCTAAATATTCTGAAATATCTTTAGTTAGTTCAGATATTTTTTTTGCTTTTTTTTTCAAATCTTTATCAGTTCTAAATATAAATCCATAATCCTTTAAAGTTGTTCCGCATCCTGATGTGTTCGAAATAATTGCATCTAATCCATTTTTTAAATATTCGTTATACCAAATCAAAATATTTTTTTTAAAAGTTGGATTTGCTAAATCACTTTTACCTAAATGGTGAACTAAAGAACCACAACAATCAATATTTTTTGGAACTACAACTTCAATTCCATGTCTATTTAATAACCTGATAGTTGCTTCATTAATTTGAGGTGAAATAACTTTTTGAACACATCCAGTTAATAATGCAACTCTTGCTACTTTTTTTTTTTTTTCTTTTCAACTTTATAAACTACTAAATTGGGAAGATTTTTTTTGGGAAATTTGATAGGCATTAAACTAATCATATTTTTTATTTTCTTTGGGAAAAGAAAGCTGATTGGTTTTATACCGCGAACTAAAATTGAAATAATTCTAAAATTTGTTGACTTAGTTAAGGCAAAAGATAAAAAACCTCTAATAAATTTTTCAAAAAAAGGTCTTTTATAAGTTTTTTCTATATGACTTCTTCCATGATCAATTAAATGCATATAATTTACGCCTGAAGGGCAAGTTGTCATGCAACTATAACATGATAAGCATCTGTCTATGTGTTTTACAATTTTTTCGTTTGCTGGTTTATTATTTTCCAACATGTCTTTAATCAAATAGATTCTTCCTCTTGGTCCATCAAGCTCGTCTCCTAACAACTGGTATGTGGGACATGTAGCATTACAAAAACCACAATGAACACATTTCCTAAAAATTTTTTCGCTTGATTTGTTATCTTGATCTTTGAGCTGTTCTTTAGAAAAGTTAGTTTCCATTTATCTATATACCCGTATACATTTTTCCTGGATTAAGTATTCTTTTTGGATCAAAACTTTTTTTAATATTTTGTGATATGTCAAATCGCTCTCTATTTATAGTAAAAACATCCTCAACATACGGTAAATAGTTTGAATTTTTAATCATTGTCACATAGCCTCCAAGTTTAACTACTTTTTTTCTTATAGAATCAAACATTTCTTCGGAAAGTTCAAATGCCTCTAGCCACATCAATGCACCTCCCCAGTCTAAGTAGTATTTAAATTTATTTGCAAATTGATAAGCTAATTTAACACATTCTGATGGTGGAATTACTATTCTTAAAATACTATTATTTGAATTATAAAAAAACTCCAAATTTTTTATTTTATTCCAAAAAATTTCAGATTGATTTATTTCAAGAATAGAAATACTAGAATTTTGAAGTTTAAGTTCATCTACTAAATTTTCTAATCTCTGATCAACTGAATTTTTTGACCCCTCTATCCTAATAGCAGTAAGCGATCCTCCATCTTTAAGATCGTTTAATTTAAATGTTTTTTCAATATCCATAACACAGCCATTTACTTTTGGTTCTTTTGGTAAATAAACTGCTCCAGAAATATCGTTTGATGAGCCTATGGCTTTATCTAATATATCTAAAGCAAATTCTAGTTTTTTATTATGGATAACTAAAGTCTTACTTTCTTCAGGTGCGGGTAGTACCTTAAATGTAATTTCAGTTAATGCTACTAATGTACCATAAGAACCACAAATTAATTTACTTAGATCATAACCGGTAACATTTTTTACAACAACTCCACCGGACTTTATGATTTCTCCTCTACCATTAACTCCTCTAAACCCTAAAACATGGTCTCTAATAGCGCCTGCTTTAAATCTTCGAGGTCCAGAAATATTGCAAGAAACCTGACCAGCGGCTGTTCCATAATCACTTGTTCCATTTAATAAATTTCCGAAATCTATAGGTTCAAAAGCCAATTGTTGATTTTTTTTTTTTAACTCTTCCTCTATATCTTTTATTGGAGTGCACGCCTTTACCTTAATATAGAGTTCTTCAGGTAAGTATTCAATAATTCCATTTAATTTTGATAAATTTAGTGTTGCAGAGCATTGCAATCTCTTTCCTATTTTTCTTTTTGATCCTGTTCCAATTATTTCTAAAGGATTATTTAATTTATAATACTTTTTTATAAGACTAGATGCTTCTTTTTCGTTTGTAGGATACTTAACATCACTAGAATCTTGGTATGTCTGAAAATTTTGTTTTTCCTTTATGGACATGAACTCTCCCTTCTTCGGCACACTTTCTTAAAATTGGATAAACTTTTCCAGGGTTTAATAATGAACTTACATCTAAAGCTTTTTTAATTTTAATTTGCTGCTGAATATCATTATTGTTAAACATTTCACACATTAATTCTCTTTTTTCGACTCCTACCCCATGTTCTCCTGTTAAAACTCCCCCAACTTTTACGCAATATTTTAATATTTCAGCCCCAAATTTTTCAGTTTTTTCTAAAGAATTTTTTTCGTTGGCATCATACATAATTAAAGGATGAAGATTTCCATCTCCTGCGTGAAAAGCATTTGCTACTGGTAAATTATATTTTTTTGATAATCTTAATATTTCTTTTAAAACTTCAGCCAATTTTCTTCTTGGGATCGTTCCATCCATACAATAATAATCTGGAGCCATATCACCACAAGCAGGAAATGCAGCTTTTCGACCTGCCCAAAAATTTATTCTTTGCTTTTCATTTTTGCTAATTTTTATACTCGATGAATTGTTTTGTTTTGCAATTTTAGTAACTTTATCTATAAGTTCATCTACTTCAGATTCTGTGCCGTCTAATTCTACGATCAACATTGACTCAGCATCTCTGGGATAACCAGCTTTAACAAAATTGTCAGTTGCGTGAATTAAAGCTTTGTCCATCATCTCCATACCTGAAGGAATTATTCCACTAGCGATAATATCAGACACACACTGACCACCATCTTCAATTGTCGGAAATCCAATTAATGCTGCTTTTACAGATTGTGGTTTTTTGAGAATTTTTACAGTAACTTCAGTAACAACACACAGTAAACCCTCTGATCCAGTAATTAATCCTAATAAATCATAACCTTCTGAATCGTAGGTTTTTCCTCCCAACCTACTTATTGTTCCATCCATGAAAACAACTTCTACTCCAAGCAGATTGTTTGTTGTCGTTCCATATTTTAATGAATGAACTCCTCCAGAATTTTCGGCAACATTTCCACCGATCGAACAGGCAATTTGACTTGATGGGTCTGGAGCATAGTAATAACCATTGTCTTGAACTGCTTGAGTTATTGATAAATTGGTAACACCGGGTTGGGCAACCACACATTTGTTTTTATAATCAATATTTAAAATTTTATTAAATTTACCTAAACATAAAAGCACACAATCGGCTAATGGTAAGGCGCCTCCAGATAGACCTGTTCCTGCCCCCCTAGGTACAACTTTTATTTTTTCTTTATTACAATATGAAAGTATTTTGCTAACTTCTTCAGTGGTTTCTGGAAAAATAACTACCAATGGTTTTTGTTTATATGCTGACAGTGCATCAGTTTCAAAAGGTCTAGTTTGATCTTCATGATCTAAAACGTTCTCACTTTTAACAAATTTTTTTAAATTTGCTACGATTTCATTTTTTTTTGAAATTAGTTTACGATCAATTTTGGGCATTCCTAATTTACTCATAAAAATATATTACAGCTTAAAAGCTTTTTGGTCAAAAAAGTTAATATGAATTATTTAAGTATTTTATCTATTTTTTCTATAGCTTTACTTATATTTGCTCTTGATGTGGCAAAATTGAATCTAATATTATATTTAGCAAACTCTCCAAATGCTGTTCCAGGTATCACTGCTACCCCAGCTTCTTTTAAACATTTTTCTGTAAATTCTTCTCCGTTCATGCCAGTTTTTTTAATATTGGGAAAAACAAAAAATGAACCTCCAGGCAGACTACATTCAACACCCTTTAAATTTCTTAGACCGTCTACAATTAGTTTTCGTCTAATATCAAACTCTTTCATCATATTATGGAGATGATCCTCTGGCCCATCTAAAGCTGCTATTGCGCCATATTGTGCAGGAGTGTTAACACATGAATGTGTGTTTACACAAAATTTAAATACATGTTCAATTAATTTTTTAGGCCAAACACTCCATCCTAATCTCCACCCTGTCATAGCGTAAGTTTTACTCCATCCATTCAAAATAATAAGTCTGTCATAAAGATTAGGATAATTTAAAAAAGTTGGAATTTCTTTATTATCAAAAATTAATCTATCGTAAACTTCGTCGCTTAAAATTACTACATTAGGATATTTTTTCAGTCCCTCCGCTAGCTTGTCTATTGTATTTTTGCTTGTAAAACCACCTGTTGGATTGTGCGGATTATTTAATATTAATAATCTAGTTTTTTCGTTGATTAATGATAAAATTTTATCTGGATTGATGGAAAAATTTTTATTTTCTGTCATATCATATGATACTGCCTTGGCGCCGGTAAAGTTAATCATGGACCTATAAATAGGAAAGCCTGGATCTGGAAATATAATTTCACTGCCAGGTTCACCAAAAAAAGAGATTGCATAGTACATGGTCGGTTTTCCACCAGGCATAATGATTATTCTTTCAGGCTCAACATCAGCTTTGTAAAGAGATTTAATTTTTCGACTTACTGCTTCTCTGCATTCAATTGTTCCATTGGGTAAGGTGTAACCGTGATGACCATCTTTTAAGGCTTGAATAGCAGCATCTACTGCATGTTGAGGAGATTTAAAATCTGATTGACCTAAACTTAAATCGATAATCTCTTTTCCTTGTTTTATTAATTTTTTGGTTTTCGAAAATATATTATATACCGCCTCGGAACCAAGCCTATTTACACTTTGAGAAATTTTCATGCTTATCTAAATATGATTTTTGATCTGTTAAGATCTTTTACACTCTTACATCCCATTAATATCATATCTCTTTCAATTTCGGATTTCATTTTTTGTAATATTGATTCAACCCCTTTTTGTCCAGCGGCCCCCAAAGCAAATAAGTAACCTTTTCCAAAACTACATGCTTTTGCACCAACTGCGAGTGCTTTTAAAACATGAGTGCCCCTTCTTATTCCACCATCAAGAATAACCTCTATTTTATCTCCAACAGCATCAACTATATCTGCGAGCTGATCAAAAGGTGCTCTGGAACCATCAAGTTGTCTTCCGCCGTGATTTGAAACCATTATTGCAGTACACCCAATATCAATTGCTTTTTTTGCATCTTCAACTGACATCACACCTTTAAGAGCAAATGGTCCATTCCACTTTTTCACACAATACTCAGCATCTTTCCAGCTCATCGATGGATCAAATTGTTCATTTATATAATCCATTACTGATTTATCAATTTTACTTCCTTTATCAGTCATATGAATAATATTTGCTAATTCAAATTTACCGCGTAACAAATAATTTAAACTCCACTGGGGGTGTAAAATAAAACTTAATAAACTGCCCAAAGTTAATCTTGGCGGAGTAGAAAAACCTGTTCTGTGATCTCTTTCTCTATTACCTGCTACTACCGTGTCAACGGTTAAACACATGCTATTAAAATTAGATTTCTTACATCTCTCAATTAAATTGTCGGTTAATCCTTTATCTTTATGAATATACAACTGAAATAATTTTGGCCCATTGGTTAGCTTTCCAATTTCCTCAATACTTGTTGTGGCCATCGTCGAAGTTCCAAACATTGTCCCCATTTTCTCAGCTGCCTTTGCGGTGGCCTTTTCTCCTTCATGATAATAGAGTCGGTGCATAGCAGTAGCTGCAAGAAAAAGTGGAAAGTCAATTTTTTGTCCCAAAACTGTAGTAGACAAATTTATATTGCTAACATCACTTAAAACATTTGGAATTAAATCACACGAATTAAAGGACTCCGTGTTTCTCCTTAAGGTAGTCTCATCATCTGAACCCCCATCAATATAATGAAATATTGGTCCTGGTAATTTTTTTTTAGCTAGTTTTCTAAAGTCTTCAACATTGTGACAATCTTTAAGATTCATTACCAAATATTTATTAAATTTTATTTTAAATTAAAACTTTTTTAGAAAATTAATCATATAACTATTTGCTCCTGGATTCTTAGTTCCTAAACTAGCATTAGATATATGGTTATAAGACATTCCTAAATGCGAATTCTCCGATAAGTCAAATGACATCTTAACTTCGCTTTTAAATTCTAAAGGATAGCCTAAATCTTTTCCATTGCCATAATTGTAATAACCTGGTGCAAAACTAGGAGTAATTTTGATAAAGCCTAGATCATATTCTGCTTGCACTCCAGTATATAAATAAAAAGCATTATTTTCTGTTAAAAAGCCACCAGTGATTGGAGATAATTTCCCTAATGCGCTATTTCTAAATAATTGTTCATTTTGGTGTTCTAAACCGAACAAGCCAGCCTTTTGCTTGTTATCACTAAAATCAAACATGCCAGTATAAAAATTCAACTCTGTTTCAGAAAGATTTTCATCTGCCACAGCCTTAAAATTAAAGGATATAAGCATTAAAAAAATTAAAAAAAACTTCACCAAAAATCTCATAATTATAAGAACATATAGTCTTAAATAGAAAAAATAAACTAATATTGTTGTTAATGAAATCCTTATATTTGTAAAAAAATATGCCTAATTAAGAGTCAAAGAGGGAGATGAAGTTTTTAAAACTCTTAACTAGGCAATGATTTATCTTAAAACTGCAGTTTGTCTAAGTTTTGAATAAATATTGTTAATTTTTGGGCAGTAATCTAAAAACTAGTTTGATGGCCTAAAATAACCAGATCCCTTTTTACCTGTAAAAATTTCTTCTATTAAAGGATGCTTAATAGGTTCGTCAGAATCGTCGTTTACTAAATTTTGTTCTGAAACATACGCTTCATATGTTACATCATTATTTTCAGCTAATAGATGATAAAATGGTTGATCTTTTCTTGGTCTCACATCTTTAGGAATTGACTGATACCATTCCTCTGAATTGTTAAATTCAAAATCAACATCATATATCACACCTCTAAAATTAAAGTGCCTGTGTTTTACTATGTCTCCTATTGAAAACTTAGCTGTGCTAATTGCCATATGAATGATCCAAAGATAAATAAATTTATAAAAAAAGCAACAGAAAAAAATACACCTACTGACCTAGTTATGTTAATATTTTTTGAATGAATAGATCTTTAATTAAATTTTTAGCTGATTTTGGTCCTCTTGTTCTTTTTTTTGCGATATATTTAACAAATGAAAATAATTTAAAGTTAGCTATTCCTCCTTTTATAATTGCTACAATTTTAGCTCTTGTAATAATCTACTTTCTTGAAAAAAAAATTCCAATGCTTCCATTGGTAAGTTGTATTATTATCACTTTGTTTGGTGGGCTCACCATATATTTTGATAATAAAATTTTTTTTTATATGAAGCCTACGATCATTAACATACTATTTGCAGGAATATTATTTTTTGGAAAATATTTTACTAAAAAACCTTTATTAAAGATTTTTTTTAAACAAGCCTTTGATTTGAAAGATGAAGGCTGGTTAAAACTTAACAACCGCTGGATTATTTTTTTTATTTTTGTAGCTTTGTTAAATGAAATAGTATGGAGAACACAATGCCCTGAAAATGAAATTTTTTGGGTTAATTTTAAAGTTTGGGGATTATTGCCCATAACCTTTTTATTCACTGCAAGTTTAATACCTTTAATAAACAAATATAAATTATAAACATAGAAATGAGACATTTAAAACTAATAATAAATAACAATGAGTCAAAAAAAATAGATATTTTTTTTAACAAATTGGAGCTTAACTTAATACTAAATCTTTATGCAACAATGGTCTCGAGTGGCGAATGGAAAGATTACAGTTTAACAATTTCAAAAAAAGAAGTTAGTTTCGATGTTTACCACAGAGCTTCTGATTTTCCGATTTATAAAATTACCAAAAACTTATTTCCAAAGAATGAAAACGAAAAGTATTTAATCAAAGATGTTAAAAATATTGTAATTAATAAATCTGACAGTTTAAAAAAACTAATAAATAAGATTATCTGGAAAAAATTTAAGTTAGTGAATTAAATCTATCTTCTTTGACCAAAGAGTCTTAAAAGCATAATAAATAGATTAATAAAATCTAAATATAAAGTGAGCGCTCCCATAACAGCCTTTTTGCCCATAATCTCACCTGAATCACTCACTAAATACATATTTTTTATTTTTTGTGTATCATAGGCAGTTAAACCAACAAACACTAAGACGCCAATGATCGATATAACAAAATACATCATCGTAGATTTTAAAAAAATATTAACTATTGATGCAATTATAATCCCGATTAAACCCATCATAAGAAAAGAGCCTAGCTTTGTTAAATCTCTTTTTGTTGTATATCCATAAATACTCATTGCACCAAATGTTCCAGCGGTAATAAAAAATACACGTGTAATACTTGTGCCTGTATACACTAAAAATATTGAGGATAATGAAGCCCCCATTAAAGCTGCAAATATCCAAAAAACAGTTTGTGCTCTAGCAGCACTCATTTTTCTAATTCCAAAACTCATATAAAAAACCACTCCTAATGGAGCTAGCATTACAACCCACATAAACGCTGAATTGTATAGAGTGTTTCCTAATGAAGTTAATCCTGAAATTGAACCGTCAGGTGTCATAACAACTGACATTTTAAATAATAATAATGAAATTATGCCAGTTAAAAATATTCCTGAACACATATAGTTATAAACCTTAAGCATGTAAGCTCTTAAACCTTGATCTATTGCATGCGATTCAGCTGCTTTGACGTTTGAGCTTATGTTTTGTTTATTAAATTCCATATATAATAAATATATTGTTATTCTATGTATTTTTCAAGATATTCTAAGAAATTAATAAAACTTTAAAATAATTTAGCTAATGCAATGAACTTTAAAAAACTAGGTAAAACAGATTTAAAAGTAAGCACAATTTGTCTCGGAACAATGACCTGGGGTGAGCAAAATACACAAAAAGACGCATTTGAACAGATGAACTATGCATTAGACCAGGGAGTAAATTTTTTTGACACAGCTGAACTATACGCTGTCCCAATGAAGGCTGAAACAAGAGGAAAAACAAATCAGATTATAGGTAATTGGTTTTCACAGACCAAAAAAAGAGATAAAATAATTTTGGCAGATAAAGTAGTGGGCCCATCTCAAATGCCTTGGTTAAGACCCAATGGAGAAAAGGCATGTTTAAATAAAAAGCAAATTGATTTTGCAATTGATAGAAGTTTAAAAGATTTAAAAACTGATTATATTGATTTATACCAAGTGCATTGGCCAGATAGACCAGTGGGTGCTTTTTCTGGAAAATTAGAATATGAGCATAAAAGTATAAATAGCTCAATAAATATTGAAGAGACGCTTGACGCTTTAAATAGTTTAGTAAAAACTGGTAAAGTAAGACATATAGGAATTTCCAACGAAACTGCTTGGGGAGTAAATCAATATTTAAAATTTTCTGAGAATAAAGAACTTGCAAGAATAGTTTCTATTCAGAATGCTTATAATTTTTTAAATAGGGGATTTGAAGTAAACTTATCAGAAATTGCAATAAGAGAAAAAGTCGGTTTGTTAGCCTACTCGCCCCTTGCTTCAGGATACTTATCTGGAAAATACAGAAATGGAGCAATGCCCCAAAAATCAAGGATGGATTTATTTTACGATTATTGGCCTAGGTACAGAACTATAAATTCAGAAAAAGCTATTGAGGAATATTGGAATTTAGCTAAGGAATTTAATTTAAATCTTGCCCAAATGTCAATTAAGTTTTGTGAAATTCAACCATTTGTTACCTCAGTAATAATTGGGGCAACAAAAATGGAGCAGTTGAAAACTAATATAGATAGTGTAAACACTAATTTAGATAAGAAATTAATTAAAAAAATAGGCGAAATTCAAAAAAGGTACCCAAATCCATGTCCATAAAAAAAATTACATTAATAATTTTATTTGTATTTATATATAATTCAGCTAGCGCAGAAGAAAACTTAAAAAGTTTTGGAAAATTTAAAGACTGGGAAAGTTTCGTTTTATTAAAGGATGGGAGTAAAGTTTGTTTTGCTCAATCAACACCTATAGTAAGAGCGCCAAAAAAATTAAAAAGAGACCCATCAAGACTATTTGTTAGTTTCAGACCATCTGAAAATATAAAAGATGAAATAAGTGTAACCAATGGTTATGAATTTAAATCTAAAGCACCTGTCTCTGCAAAATCAGGAAAGAAAACCTATGATTTATTTTTAAAAGGTAGATTTGCCTGGGTAGTTGATAGCAACGATGAAAAAAAATTAATTTCAACTATGAAAAAAGCTTCGAGACTTATGATTATTGGAAGTACTGACAAGGGCGCTGAAACTACAGACCATTACTCAATGATGGGTTTTACTAAAGCTTACAATACTACTAAAAAAAGCTGTAAATAAATAAATATAATGAAAGAAAGAAAAAAGATCGTACTTGCCTATTCTGGCGGGCTTGATACCTCGATAATACTTAAATGGCTTCAAGAGAATTACAATGCAGAGGTTATAGCCTATACTGCAGATATTGGGCAAAAAATTAATAAAAAAAAAATTCTTAAAAATGCAAAGAAACTTGGAGTTAAAAAAGTAATTATCGAAAATTTAAAAGATTTATTTGTAAAAGAATATATATACCCAATGATCAGAGGGCACGCAATTTACGAAGGTGTTTATTTGTTAGGTACTTCTATAGCTAGGCCTTTAATTGCAAAAAGGCAGGTAATGATAGCAAAAAAATTTGGAGCTTATGCTGTTGCGCATGGTTCGACAGGCAAAGGAAACGATCAGGTAAGATTTGAACTGGGATACCATTACTTTGGACCTAAAATTAAAGTGATTGCACCTTGGAGATTATGGAAATTAAATTCACGAACGGATTTAATTAAATATGCAAAAAGAAATAGAATACCAATTCCCATGGATAAAAAAGGATCTTCACCATTTTCTGTTGATGATAATTTATTTCATACTTCGACTGAAGGTAAGGTTTTAGAAAATCCTAAAAATGCAGCACCAGAATTCATTTATCAAAGAACAATTTCACCAGAAAAAGCTCCTGATAAAGCTTCGTATGTTTCTATAGGATTTAAAAATGGAGAGCCAATTATAGTAAATGGTAAAAAATTAAGTCCGGGAAACTTGTTGCAAAAATTAAATTTTATTGCAGGAGCAAATGGTATTGGAAGAGTTGATTTAGTGGAAAATAGATTTATAGGAATAAAATCAAGAGGTGTTTATGAGACCCCAGGCGGAACCTTGTTGATGGTTGCCCATAGAGCAATTGAGTCGGTCACTCTAGATAAACAAACTATGCATAAAAAAGATGAAATCATGCCCCAATATTCAAAACTTATTTACAACGGTTATTGGTATTCAAAAGCAAGATTTAAACTTCAGAAAATTGTTGATCTAAAAAAAATAAGGTAAACGGATCTGTCAAACTTAAGTTATATAAAGGTAACATCACAATAGTTTCAAGACGAACTAAAAGTAGTGCTTACTCAGTAAAAAAAGTATCTTTTGAAGAAAATAAAACTTTTAATAAATCAAATATTGAAAAATTTATTAATTTTCATAAAAGGAAATTACGTTAATTTTCTCTGGTAATTTTATCTACTAATTTCTTAGTTATTGGAGCCATTGTAAATGCTGCAAGAATAGCAACTGGAAATGCAAATACCCAAGCTTTAAAAAATCTTGCTATATACCCATCGTCTATTCCAGTGCCAGCTGCTGTAACAACGGCACACATAATAACACTCATACCGAAAGACATTATTATCATATATAAGTTCTGAGAATATTTTTTTGGAATCATTATAAATTATTTGTAATGGGCTTTCTTAAAACATTCAACAGTATTACTAAGTAAGCACGCAATAGTCATAGGGCCTACTCCACCAGGAACTGGGGTGATTGCTTTTGCTACTTTCGAAACTTCATCAAAATCAACATCCCCTACTATACCTGAATCTGTTTTATTAATTCCAACATCAATAACTATTGCACCTTTTTTTATCCAATCTCCTTTAACTAATTTAGGTATTCCAACTGCAGCAATAATTATGTCTGCTCTAAGACATTCTGCTTTTAGATCTTTTGTTTTCGAATGTGTAATTGTTACTGTGCAATTTTCTTTTAAAAGTAATTGAGTCATTGGTTTTCCGTTCAAGTTAGATCGTCCAATTACTACGGCATGTTTTCCACTTAAATTTTTTTCTGCTTTTTTAAGTAATAAACTGCACCCTAAAGGTGTGCATGGAATACTACTATCATGGCCAGAAGATAGATTGCCAACATTCATGGGATGAAAGCCGTCAACATCTTTTCCATGGTCTATAGTTTCTATAACTTTTCTTTTATCAATGTGTTTCGGAAGAGGTAATTGAACTAATATGCCTGAAACTTTATCATTTTTATTAAGTTCTTTAATTTTATTTAATAGCACTTTTTCTTCTAGATCTGCAGGATATCTGATTACCTCGGAATTAAATCCAACTTCTTTTGCAAATTTTTCTTTGTTTTTAACGTAAATTTTACTCGCTGGATCTTCTCCTACTAAAATTACAGTTAGCCCTGGAACAGCGTTATATGTAGATTTAAGTTCTCCTACACTTTTTTTTAATTCTTCTCTCAGTTCTGCGGCTGTTTTTTTTCCATCAATGATCATTTTAGAATAAACCTGGTGCAAAAATTTCAAAAATAATATTTCTAAGAAACATTAAAAGTAAAATAAGAATTACCGGGGAAATATCTATTGATCCAAACGTTGGAATAAAGCGTCTTATTCGATTTAGAGCAGGATCGGTCATTTTATAAGTTGCATCCAAAACTGAAAACACAAATCTATTTTGTGTATTTAGTATATTAAAAGCAACCAACCAGCTTAGAACAGCATTGATAATTATAATCCATAAATAAATAGTAATAATACTATCTAGCAAAATAAATATTGATTTCATTTTTTCTCCACATAAATAGACTGACTTGGAAAAGCAAAAGAAGCATTATTTTTTTCTACGATTTGTTTAATTTCTATAGCTAACCTCTCTTTAACTGCAAGCCACTCATCCCAATCATCTGTAACCGTAAAACATCTAATGTACATATCAATTGAACTATCAGAAAATTTATCAACCCTAACAGCATTGCCTAGGCTAGTTTTAAAATCTTTGTGACTAGTCACATATTTTTCTATTTCATCTCTAATTTTTTTAAGTTGTTCAACAGTTGTGTTGTATTGCAAAGTAATAACCCAGCTAATTATCCAATTGGTTGTCTCGCTAATATTGATTACAGCATTTTCTGCAAATTGAAAATTTGGAATAATCGCTATTGATTTATCAAATTTTCTTACAACAGTTGATCTAAAACCTATTCTTTCAACAATACCTTCTATAATATCTTCAACTACAATCCAGTCTCCAACTTTAAATCTTTTTTCTACCAGTACTAAAATGCCTGATATTAAATTCTTGAATAAGTCTTGTGCTCCTAATGCTACTGCAACACCAAATAACCCTAGCCCGGCAATTATCGGTCCTATTTTTATTCCCCATAATTCTAGGACTGCGGCAGCACCTAAAATAAAGATAAGTACTTTTAGAGCTTTGACTATCCAGCCAATTAATTCTTTTGTCAAAAGTTTTTCTAATCCACCTAAAAGATAAGTAACAGGTTGAATAAACTGATGAAGCAACCAAAAAATTAAAATTGTAATAAGAGACTTGTTTATATTATCAATGAATGATTGTGAGTCTTGACTAAAATCTAAATAGTAACTAGCTATAAAAAATCCTATCACTATTGGGAAAAAACGGGCAGGACCCTCCATTGCTGCAACAAATGTATCATCTAATTTATTTGAGGTTTTATTTGCTATTTTTTTTAAACGATTAATTATAATTTTACTAATTAATCCTCTAAATAATAAAAATATTAAAAATATACCTAGGCCAATTAATATTTGAAAAATATCTACGCCGAGTATTCCTTTGTTCCATACTTCAACAAACAAACCTGAAAAATTACTAAAAATTTCCATAATCTATTTTATTTTATCTATTAAAAATTCCTCTTCTCCTGGGGTAAAAACAAATACGTTTTTCCATTTTATTTGCTTTAATACTAATAATACTTTCTCGCTTATACACATAAGATTAGATTGAGTCACTACGTTTAAAAGTGAATATTTATTTATCAGATTAAATAAATTTTTTGCACTCTTTGATGAATAAACAAAAAATACATCTGGTACTTTTTTATGCAAAAAATCAACTGTATTCTTGTGAATTTCTTGAACCGGCAAAGTAGTATAATTTGATATTCTATCAACCATAAAACCGGCATTAATAAGATCAACATCTAAATCTTTAGAAATAAATTCACTACTTAGGTATAAAAGTTTTTTTGACTTATTTTCAAATGATTGAATTATTAATTCTACCAATGAATTTACTGTTCCCTCTGAAGTATGAGTATTTATAAAACCTACACGCTTAGCAGTTAGTTCTGTTGCTTTTCCAACGCAGTAGCATTTAATTTTTGCTTCAAATTTTTCCACATTTAAAAATTTAATTGCGTTTGAACTTGTAAAAATTATTCCACCGTAATCTTCTAAATTTATTTTTTTTGTTTTTAACCCCTCAATTTTTATAACAGGTAGATGAGTTACCATGTGCCCCATTTTTTTTAGCCTTTCAATTAAAAATATTGAATCTTCTACAGGTCTTGTAATTACAATATGCAATTTAAATCCTATTGATTTTAAAATTAGAGCCAGCTTTTTTAAGTAGCTCTTTTCCAACTTTATAACCTATTTGCTGAGCTTCTTTAATGTCGCCAGAACTTTCTGCGATAAACTTTTTACTTCCATCATTTGAAAATAATTCGCTTTTTAAAAAAATTTTATTATTTGATAATTTTGCTAAAGCTCCAACTGCTGTATCACAATCTCCATCGATCGCCTCAAGTAAAGCTCGTTCTGCTTGGATACAAATATAAGATTCTTTGTCATTAATCATATTTAGGATACCTAATATTTTTTGATCTATTGCTCTACACTGTAAAGCTATAGCACCTTGACCTACTGCAGGTAACAATTGTTTATCAGAAAAAACTTCTTTAACTTCATTTTCTAAATTAAGCATTTTAAGTCCAGCTAAAGATAAAACTATCGCATCATATTCCTTATTCTTTAATTTATTAATTCTAGTATCAATATTTCCACGCATATAGACAACGTTAATATCTTTTCTTAAAACATTTAATTGAGCTTTTCTTCTAAAAGAACTTGTCCCAATTTTTGATTGAGGTTTTAAATCAAAAAAAGAATTACTAGTATAGCTAAGAAAAGCATCTCTTGGATCATTTCTCTTAACAACAGCATTAACGCAAAGTCCTTTGGTCATTTTGGATGGCAAATCTTTTAATGAGTGTACAGCCAAATCTATTTTTGATTCTAACAATTCATCTTCTATTTGTTTAGAAAAAACACCCTTTCCACCTATGTCTGAAATTTTTTTCTCTTTATGAATATCTCCTGCAGTTTTTATAATTTTTATTTTTACAGATTCGTCATTAAATTTTGGATTAGATTTTATCAATAAATCTTTTACATGGTTCGAATATGCTAGCGATAGCTTACTTCCACGTGACCCGATTATAATATTTTTTCTATCTAACATTATTATTAAAACTTCCTTATGTTATATTATTATTTTATATTTATAGACAGGTAATCAAAGATGGGACAAAAGCTCGCTTTTTTAGGAATAGAGACAAGTTGTGATGAAACTGCAGCATCTATAGTACAAGAAAAAAATGATGGAACTGGAGAGATCTTATCTAATGTTGTCTCTAGTCAAATTGAAGAACATAAAGCATTTGGGGGAGTGGTGCCTGAAGTTGCTGCGAGAGCGCATGTAGAAAAAATTGAATCAATAATTAAAAAAGCAGTAAAAGATAGTAAATTAAAAATTAAAGATATAGATGGAATAGCAGCAACCGCAGGTCCAGGTTTAATAGTTTGCCTGACAGTAGGTTTTAACGCTGGGAAAGCAATAGCTGGGGTTTTGAAAAAACCTTTTGTTGCAGTTAATCATTTGGAGGGACATGCTTTAAGTCCAAAAATTATTCAGAAAATAAAATTTCCTTACTTATTATTATTAATTTCGGGGGGTCATACTCAATTTTTAGAAGTTGGTGGAGTCAACAATTACAAAAGGCTGGGAACAACTATTGATGATGCGCTAGGTGAAGCTTTTGACAAGACAGCAAAACTTATGGGAATAGAATTTCCAGGAGGGCCAAAAGTCGAGGAGTGGGCAAAAAAAGGTGATGAAAATTATTTTAAATTGCCCAAACCTATTTTTAAAAAGGGAGGTTGTAATTTATCTTTTGCAGGACTAAAAACTGCTGTACTAAGAATATCTAAAGAATTAAAAAATGAAAAAGAAAAATATCATTTAGCCGCATCTTTTCAAAAAACTGTTGTGGATATTCTTAATGAAAAAACTAAAGTAGCAATGAAAGAGTTCTTAAAAAATAAAGAAAAAGAAAAAAACACTTTTGTAATTGCGGGGGGTGTAGCAGCAAATTTAAAAATAAGAGAAAATTTAATTAAATTAGCAAAGGAAAAAAATTTTTCTCCTGTTTTTCCACCAGTTAATCTTTGCAGCGATAATGCAGCGATGATTGCTTGGGCAGGTATTGAAAGATATAAAATGAAATTGGTCGATAATTTAGAATTTCCGTCTAAAGCTAGATGGCCACTAGATGCTTCAGCCCCATTTTTAAAAGGCCCGGGACTTAAAATTTAAATGAATAAAAACTTATCGATATTAACTTTGAGTCAAGTTTTTGGATTCACAGCTAACATAATTACAGTTTTTTTAAGTGGAATTGTCGGATCGCAAATAACTACTATTAAATCTTTATCTACATTACCTACATCTTTGTCAGTTCTTGGTACAGCAATGTTTACTATTCTAGCTGCAAAAATCATGGGAAAAATAGGCCGAAAATTAGGTTTTATTTTTGGAGCTTTAGTTAGTTCAGCAACTTGTGTGTTTGCTGTTTTTGCTATAATTGAACAAAACTTTATTTTATTTTGTATCTCACATTTAATTTTAGGTCTAGGAATAGCTTTCGCTCACCAATATCGTTTTGCAGCAGCTGAAAGTGTAGATAAGGAAAAAATACCTAAAGCTATCTCTATTTTAATGCTAGCTGGAATCGTTTCATCCTTTTTAGGAATAACTTTAGCAAATTTTTCAAAAAATCTTATTCCAGATCATTTATATGTCGGTTCTTATATTTTGCTGGCTTTATTTACTTTTATGCCAGCAGTGTTTTTTATTTTTTATAAAAATAATGAAAGTAAAAAAATAGATTTTAATAATGATTACAGTGGTCGCAGATTATCTAAAATAGTTTTTCAACCAAAGTTTTTGCAAGCAATAATTGCTGCAGCATTTGCTTATGCTGTAATGTCATTTTTAATGACTGCCACACCGCTAAGTATGCATGTGATGGAAAAGATGAGTTTGGAAAAAACAGGAATTGTCCTTCAATTTCATCTGGTAGCTATGTTTCTTCCATCATTAATTACAGGACATTTAATTAAAAAGCTTGGGCATAGTAACATAATTTATATAGGAGTATTATTTTATACCATTACAATAGTCTTAAGTTTATTTGAACAAACATTTTCAAATTATATGGCGGCTCTTATTTTCTTGGGGCTAGGATGGAATTTCTTATTTATCTCTGGAACAAGTTTAGTTGTCCTAACTTATAATGATGAAGAAAAATTTAGAGTACAAGGAATTAATGACTTAATTGTTTTCACTACAATGGCGTTAGCAAGTTTGTCTGCAGGTATATTGCTAAGTTTGACTAGTTGGAAAATTATGAACTTGATATGTATACCATTTTTAATTTTAATTATTCTTTCAACTTTTAGAGCTGATAATTTAAATAAAAAATGAAAAAATCCTATTGGTTATTAAAAACTGAGCCTGATGAATGGTCGTGGACTGATCAAATTAGAGAAGGTAGTAAAGGTGCTGAATGGAATGGTGTTAGAAATTTTCAAGCAGCAAAAAATTTAAGAAATATGAAAATGGGTGAAAGGTGTTTTTTTTACCATACAGGAAAACAAAAATGTATTGTTGGTATTGTGCAAGTTACAAAAGAAGCGTTTTTAGACAGTACAGACAAAACAAAAAAATTTGTAGCAATAAAAGTAAGAGCACTTTATCCACTTAAAAGAGAGGTGGGGTTGCAAGAAATCAAAAAAGATAAGGATTTTAGAGATTTTTCTTTAGTTAGACAAAGCAGACTGTCAGTTATGAAGGTTGACTTAAAATACTGGAAAAAAATATGTAAGATAGGTAAAGTTTAACCAAGTAGGTAATTATGGCAAAAAGAAGTAAGAAGAAAAATCTTAAAAAAAAAAGAAAAAAACTTAAGAAGAAAAAAAAAATTTTAAAAAAAAAAATCTCTTCGTCAAACGATCAAATATTTAAAGTTTCTGCTAAATGGTCTAAGAGGGCCTATGCTGATAAAAAATTTTATGAAAAAAAATATAAATTATCAATTAAGGATAATGAGGGATTTTGGAAAAAAGAGGGAAAAAGAATAGATTGGATAAAACCATATACAAAAATAAAAGATGTTAAATACAGCAAAACAGACGTAAAAATTAAATGGTTTTATGACGGAACCCTTAACGCATCAGCAAATTGTATTGATAGACATTTAAAGAAAAATAAAAATAAAACTGCAATAATTTGGGTCGGCGACGATCCAAAAGACTCAAAGCAAATTTCATATAAGGAGCTTCATAAAAATGTTTGTAAAGCTGCAAATGGTCTAAAAGAAATTGGTATTAAAAAAGGAGATAGAGTGACAATCTACCTTACTATGATCCCAGAGTTAGCATATGTGATGTTAGCTTGCGCTAGAATAGGGGCAATACATTCAATAATCTTTGGTGGATTTTCTCCAGACTCAATCGCTGGAAGAATTAATGATTGTCAATCTGATTATATAATTACTGCAGATGAAGGCGTAAGAGGTGGAAAAATCATACCATTAAAAAAAATAGCAGATGAAGCTCTTCAACAGTGCCCTAATGTAAAAAAATGTGTTGTAGTAAAGAGAACAGGAAATGAGGTCAACTGGGTTGACGGAAGAGATATTTCTTATGATGAAATAACAAAAAATGTACCAGACAAATGTGAGCCAGAAGAAATGAATGCGGAAGATCCTTTATTTATACTTTACACTTCAGGATCTACAGGAAAGCCTAAAGGAGTATTACATACGACTGGGGGTTATATGGTTTACGCTTCAATGACACATCAATATATATTTGATTATAAAAAAAACGATATTTACTGGTGCTCGGCTGATATTGGTTGGGTTACAGGTCATAGTTATATTATTTATGGTCCTCTCTCAAATGCTGCAACAACAATAATGTTCGAAGGTATTCCAAATTATCCAAACGTTTCTAGATGGTGGCAAATTATAGATAAGTATAAAGTAAATATTTTTTATACTGCACCTACAGCTTTAAGAGCTTTAATGAAAGAGGGTGCTGGACCAGTAAAGAAAACTAGCAGAAAATCACTTAAGCTTTTAGGTACTGTTGGTGAACCAATAAATCCTGAAGCGTGGCTTTGGTACTATAAAGTTGTTGGAGATTCTAGGTGTCCTATTGTTGATACATGGTGGCAAACAGAAACAGGAGGAATATTAATTTCGCCGCAGCCGGGCGCGATTGATTTAAAACCTGGTTCAGCTACTAAACCCTTCTATGGGATAAAACCAGTTATTGTAGATGAAGGGGGAAAAACCTTAAAAGGAGCATGTAGAGGAAGATTGTGCATAGCTCAATCTTGGCCTGGACAAATGCGAACTGTTTATGGAGATCACCAAAGATTTATTGATACTTATTTTTCCCAGTTTGATGGAAAATATTTTACTGGCGACGGATGTAGAAGAGATGAAGATGGATATTATTGGATAACTGGAAGAGTAGATGACGTAATTATAGTATCTGGTCATAATCTTGGCACCGCTGAACTTGAAAGTGCGTTTGTTGCTCACCCAAAAGTTGCTGAAGCTGCTGTAGTTGGTTATCCTCATGATATAAAAGGAAATGGACTTTATTGCTACGTAACTTTAAATGCTGGAGAAAATACTTCAGGTGAGTTGGAAAGAGATTTAAAACTTTGGGTTAGAAAACAGATTGGTCCAATTGCAACACCAGATTTGATACAATTTGCCCCTGGTTTACCTAAAACAAGATCTGGTAAAATTATGAGAAGAATACTTAGAAAAATTGCTGCTAATGAACACGATCAATTAGGTGATACAACGACACTAGCTGATCCAAGCGTGGTTCAAAGTTTAGTGGAAAATAGAAAAAATAAGTAAATAAAAATGAACGGTTTATTAAAAACACTAGTCAAACCTGACTGGGATGATAGTCCAAAAAGATCTGAAATTTTACATGCAGCAAATCTACTTCAGGTCGGAGAATTCCAATTAATACAACTTGCTTATAAAGTTTGGTACAATAAAGAACTGCCAGAAGAAAGGATAAATAAAATTTTCAAAGAATATATGATTTCAGGAATAATTCCGATTTGGGTAACCTATTATGCAAGAGATATAATAAAAATGGACGATGCCAAAGTTCTTGATAGCTTTAACGAAAGATATCACGTTTATGATCATGAATTTGGAAAACATATAGATAATGAAAACCAAAGAAGAAGACGTGGAATATTTTATTCAATGATCATTGGGTTTGTGTTTATAGCAAGTCATTATATGGCTGCTAACTATGTTAGTATAGATGAGCCCGCAGGTTTTTATCCACCATATGTTGAAAGAAAAGTAGTTTATCCTGAGCTTTATAAAAAAGAAAATAAGTAATGTTTGATTTTATTCCACAGGAATATGAAAAAATTGTAAATATTATTTTTTTAGTTATTACAGCTTTAATTGCAAAACATGGGATAACATATAGAAAAGAAGATGGTGAAAGAGATTTTGTAAGATTATTATTTGGATGTATTGCTGCTACTTATTTTTTTTTGGTACTTTTCAAAGATGTTCTCGGACTTATAAGTTTTTAAAGTTTACCAGGTTTGTGCATAACTTGACCTTCGTCTAATTCTTTTATACTCAAAACTCTTTCACTTTCAGGGAGTTGAAGTTGTTCATTTAAATATAAAGCTCTTTCTTTTACAGAAGAAGATTTAAATTTATAATTAAGTATAATTGTTCCAAGGCCAGGACCAGCAACAGCTTCATGATCTATTCCGAGAGCTCTTACATAATCTTTCAATGCCTCCTCATATTTTTTATTTCTATCTTTAATAATACCCCTATTAGCATATGCTGCCGCTAAAGTTCCTATTCCAGTTTTGTCATCTTCTTCAAGATTTTTTTCTAGAAAAACTATTAAATTACTCAACACTAAATCTGCTTCAATATATTTTTTTTGAGAAATAAATACCAACGCCTTACACATCATAGCTCCACGGTGATTGGGAGTTTTTTTTAAAGCTTCATTTGCTGCTTCTAAAGCCTGATTATATTTTTTATCTTTCAAACGAATATCACAAACTTCTGTTTCGTAATCGCCTGGTGGCCTATCCATAAAAGATCTAACAAACCCCCATACTGTAAACATAACAAAAGTTAGTATTGCCATGTATATGACAAATCTTTTAAGAACTTTTACATTTGTATCCATTAATTAAACACCTGAATTACATATAGGTAACTGAAAACAACACACAATAGTAATGAAGTGAATGTTGCCCTTTTTTTAAGTACTTTTTTTTCATCATCAGAAACTGTTGTTTGAGCTTTTTGTTTTTTTCTGACGTACAAAACCCAAATCAATTGACGAACCGGAAAAAACAAAGCCGTGGTTAAAACGGCAACCCATATTGGGTCATGAAATGCGATATAAAAAGATTCAAAATTCATATAAACTTAGTTATATACTTAAAATAACACCCATATAACAATAATTTCAATTAATAGTTGTACATATTTTGATTGATAAATTTGTTGATTTGAACAGCTAATTATGCTGAACTTTACTTATAGTGCTCGGGACTATGGTTCTGAGCATTTTGTGTTTTATAAAACAAGTAAAAAAAACAAAAGGGGGAAACCTTTATGTCAGCAAAAGTAACGTGGCTGATAGTGTTCGT
>MDSW01132227.1_pt1 | contig 23831 bp, 17 predicted proteins | sample 811171 | NCBI WGS metagenome assembly MDSW01 (sample SAMN05326641, study PRJNA326480) | marine metagenome | isolation source: seawater | place: Atlantic Ocean: North West | collected 2012 | reverse complement strand
CGAAAATTGTTATTGTAAAAACTACACTGTCTGATGGTAGAGAAAGTCGAAACGTGGAGATAGAAGTGGACGAAGATGAGGAAATCTCTCGAGGAGACGTCTTCGAACATGATGGAAATTATTGGACAGTCACCAGGTTAGATGACCCTTCCTCTCGATCGCAAGAGAGCATTTTGGCTTCAAATATCCTATCGATGTGGGCGACTAGGTCTGACAAGACTGTGGTTGGTATTACCATGACCGATGGAGAATTCAGCGAATCTTCCAAAATAGATTGCGACCCTGAGAAGATTTTTTCCTGTGGGTCGATTATTATGGTTGCCGGGAATAAGTGGAGAATCAGGGCAATTCACACCGGAAAGGGAAGAACCCTTACTGGTAGCAGGTACGCTCATGAAATTCGCAGAATTTACCTGCATCTCCCGGACAAAATGTACGATACTTAGGCCTAGTACTATGCCGGACTATCTCTTATTAGTCCAAGGCATAAGAAGAGATTTTGTTATGTGCACGGCTACATCTGGATTTTCTCTCAGCCTCCGCATGCCGTACTCATACCACTTAGTGCCATAGGGGAGGTAAATCCTGGTTCTATGTCCGATTCTGGAGAGCTTCCTGCGAATATTTCCCCTCACTCCCAAAAGGAACTGGAATTCGTATCCCGGCCCCTTGCCCCTGTTTCTGCTTACTGGTTGATCATGGCGAGGGTCCGAAATACCCGGGCCAAGACCCCTCAATTCGAGGGCTTTTAGGGAGTGCTCGATCACAGGAACGTCGTGGGAAGCTATAGCCGTATAGGCACCTGAGTCGAGCATTTCGTCTATTGCCCTGTTTGTAGCATCTACTATGTCCTCGTAACTCGTATACGCTATATCGGAGGGCTCCAGATATATTCCCTTGCAGATTCTGAAGTCAGTTTCTCTTTTTGTGGCATTGCACACATTCCGTATATCTTCCATTGTCCTGAACATCCTTCCCTGTAAAACAACTCCAACGTTAGATAGGCCCTTTGAGTGCATTGCAATTGAAGCGTCGATTGTTGCCTGGGTGGCTCTGTGATCCTCCATATCGAGCCGGACAAATGTATCTGTTTCCGCTGCCTTTCGCACTATCCTCTCTATGTTGGAGTGGGCCGCCTGCTCGTCTATTAGCAAACCTAACGCTGTTGGCTTGATAGAGATACTAGCATCAAGTCCCCTTTCTGAAATCGCTTCGATTACCCTCTCGTACTCTTCTATGAACCAAGAGGATTCTTCCAAGGACTTGATTTCCTCGCCCAGAACGTCAACAGTAAAGCAGGCACCCTCTGAAGATAGGGAATTCATGGCATCAATGGCCTCTTCAAGGGTTTCTCCGGCCATGTATCTTTTAGCGACTAATCTAACAACGAATCTTGGAGCGAAAGGAAGGAAGGTGACCATTAGTCGCCCGAATAGCCCCATTGCACCTGAGAGCACATCCAGAGTCTTGACGATTACGGGAAGAGGATTTGCTTACCCCTGATCACGGGGACACCCAACTCATGGAGGAATTCGATTATAGCGCTTCTTTGCCAACCCTTGAATGATTTTCTGTCTAGGTGTGCAAAGACGCTTCCTCCTGGAAATGCTTCCTGTGTCGATGCGATGGCTACTGAGACAGAGTGCTTCCATGCCTCTTCTGGACCCTCGTCTCCAACCATTTTATTGAATGGAATCGCATAATTCGCTATCAGGTGACCCACCCAAACATTAGACTGTGCAATAATTGCCTTGTGCCTAGGTGCATAATGGCCCCCACCTAAGCCTACCATGACATCTCCTGAGCCCTTCCAAGATCGAGGTTTGCCACCATCTAATCCAATACACTCCGAGATGGTCTCTGCCCATACTCTGGCAGCGATTTTGTCCAACCACCTATCTTCAGTAGAGCCTATTTCCAGATACAAAGTTGGCTTTTGAAGGACTGGACCGTGATGTGTGGTCTCAAGTGTGATATCATAATCTGAGTCCAGACCTTGCTCAATAGAGATTCTACTCATTGTGCGGAAAAGATCGCCAAACATAGTTGATGGTGGGACTACCTTTCCTGTAATTCCTCCTGATCTAGCGATTTTTCCATGAGGAGTCTCCCCGGGAACTCCGATAGCGTGCAATGTCATAGCAGGGGTTTCCGAAGCAGAAACGTGCCTAGAGAGTACTAGAACTTCATCTACTTCTCTGCCTGTTTCTGACTGGTGTTCCATATCTATGCCATCCGCCCAAATATGGAGGTCTTCTATCAATAGGGCCTCAGCAAGACCGGAATGGTGCCTTGATACCATTCCGTGATCCATCTCCACTTCTTCCCCCCAGCCCACTGTATCCATCAATTCGGAGTATATGTTTAGTGAGGCTGAGTCCATTCTAGAAGCCAGCAGCAAGATGCTCATAGCCCCTGATGAGGGTTTATGCTTCAAGTTTCCCGGCACACTTTCAAATCTGACACCAGTACGGACATCATGGCAAGAACCCGAGTTGATTTTACACCAACAAGGATTGACTACGGTGGCGAATTTCATGTTATCTCGGGGACCCAAGGGGAGGTTTGCATCTTGGGGTCGAATGGATCCAGAGTAGGTAGGTCTGGAACCATCCCCTTCCCCGCTCCTGCGGTGGATGGAGTTGTGCTAGGTACTAGATGGGTTGGAATCTGGCTTGATAGAGAATTTCAGACATCTTGCATGGCATCGCTACCTCTCGAAAATAGTCTAGAAGACGGCCCAAGTAGGGAAAGCCTTAGATTATCGGTCGAAAGGTCAACTGGGATAACGCCTGCTAATTCAATATGGAGTAGGGAATTAGATTCAGAACCGATGAAGATTGGAATTTCTGGCGAAAATGTGGTTTTCGCGACACATTCCGGGATCTTCATGATCGACATTAATGCGGATTTGATTTGGGTATCGCCATTACCAAGTTGGCCCCCAATTTACAACCTCAGGCACTTCGATGCAGTTGCGAGCATAAACGAGTTTCCTCAGGGAATTGCAATTTGGTCTCAAGCAGGAGGAGTTTCCGTACTAGACCCAAGCAACGGTATTGAGCTACATAATTCCGTTATGAGACTAAAACACAAGATCTCCAATGTCTACTTTTCAGAAGAAGGTGGTTGGCTCATTGTTTTGCATGGCAACTCTGTCGCAGAGTTGGCCGATTGGGGGGCCAATCCTAAGATTCACAAGACCTTTGGACCGGTGATGGATGCAAAATTTTTGGATGGAAGGTGGTTGTGGACAGGGTGGAGACATGATGGTGAATTATTGAATGGCGAAGTAAAATCATACCCGCGTGAGGAGATTGGGGTAGGAATTCTTGATGGATTTATTCTATTGAACAATGGTTGCTGGGACAATTGGGGGCAATCTAATCTGACTTGACTGTATAACCGCATTTCCCACATACCATTCGATCGCTATGGACTCCCAAGAATACGCCGGGACCGCAGGTTGGGCACTCTATTCCCTTTCTTACTAGCTCACCATCCTCAACGGAGTATTTCGAATGCTTCGAATTAGGGTTCGGACCTTCCCCCATCAGGCCTCATCCCCTTCATTGTTCTCTTTCTGAGCCTCTTCCTCGACCTTGTTGTCCTGTTCTTCCACAGGAGATTCTTCTCCTTTGTGTCGCTCGATAACGTATTCTGGCTCTATAGAAGCGGATTCTTGGGAGCCATAAACTAGTGCAATTCCAGACGTCCTTGACATTCCAAAACGAGTATTTACATCCTTTACAAATACGAGTTTTTTGTCCGATCCTGGCTCAGCCTTGGCTGCAGCGTCAACCATCTGTGCCCTAGAGGGAGTGGGCTCATTCGGGTGGTCCCACTGGAAGTTAATTTCTACCCTGTCTAGCAGAGGATTCTCTTTTCTATCTAATATTTCCATAATCAAACCTACCTAATGTTAACTTTGAGCGCGTAGCTACCTGGTCTAGAAATCTGCAGCCTCTTTGCAACCTCGGATCTGTCCGGGTGCATTACAACCACGAATCCCTGCCAATCGGTAGTAACCGGGGCATTGGGGCAATGATTGCACTGAGGTGGATCTGACTTCTTTTCTGGGTCGGGCAGAATCATATTACATTCGCCACAGGCAAAGGGTTGTCTTACCACCTCAGTCATCCTCCCCAATCCAATCGAAGGAACCTAATCCATCCATCTTGCAGTTCAGCCCAATCTTGCTAGACCTGGGATCGTTGTGGTTTATGGACTTAGAAACTATTCTGGACCTGACGAAGGATCCCTCCTCAAGATTTCTGCCACTCTGAGACCCTTCGATTCTCTTAACCCCGAGATTTACTTGAATGGGCTCGTCCAGTATCTGAGATTTGTGAAGTAGAGCCTCCATGGGCCCTATCCTGACGAAGGCCCCGTATTCCGAAACCTCGGATACCGCCCCATCAACAACTTCGTTATTGTCCATGGAGAAGACAAGTGCCTTGAATCTGACATTTTGATAAATTGCACCGTCGCCATGAATTATCTTGCCCCTACCTACGGCTTCGTGATCGAAGGTAAGTAGTGTAAAGTTCTCATACTCGTCAAATCTACATTCGAAGGCGTCATGTGCGAGTTCGTCTATGTGATCCTCTAGCCTTCTTCCCCTTCTGATGTACTCGGCGGGTATTCTGATAGTGTCCTCTCTTGTTTCAAGGGTGTACATCCTTTTTCCTCCTGTGCGGACCTATCCAAAGCCGGACGTTTTGGGGGAGTCGCCTCCCGTCCCTCATCGGCCAAGCCTCTGGAGGAGAGGTCCGTTCGACTCGGCGACCGACCCCTCCGGTATAAGCGCAACGGATTCAGTGTGAGCTTCGGCGTAAAGGATTGGGGCTCATACCGTAGGTCTGAATGAGGGTTTCGTGCGAATGTTCAAGTGGGCTAGGAATCCCATCTTTTCTGATGGTAGAGGCAGCTTTGGCAAGAAACCTTCCCCGCAAGGTGAAAAGTTTGGTCGCTATTGCAATGTTGATATCAATGCCCTTGGTGGGAATTATGAACATTGATGATCCCGAAAAGGGTTTTGAATCACTTCAAAATGGTGAAATGCCCTCACAAGGAAACTCTTCAGATATTTGGGTCGATGGTGGACAGCCGTGGCCGCAGTTCGGAAGAACTGCGTCGAGAATCGCAGAGCCCCCTGCACATGGGGCGGATGGCGGAGCTGGATACGATGAGCCTCAAAACTCGAGCTCTTACATGTCAATAGTCAAGCCTTCTTTGAACTGGGCGTATGGCTCTTATTCAATTGGGACTGACTCATTAGCGACTCCAATTGCTGATTTGAGTGGTTCCATAGAGGTTGGCCCCGGTGCACAGGAAAGGTGCGGAGGCAGTTCTTTGTTCTCTGTTCTAGTGCAAACTCAAGATGTATCGGGATCGGATCATAGCATGCTAAGATTGATCGAAGGGGAAGATTCTGAACTTGCTTGGCAGGTCGACTTAGGAGCTACAGAGAAGGTTAAATCGGCACCGGTAATTATCGACATCGACCAAGATGGTAAGACGGAAATTGTAGTAGCATATGATGCAGGGGGCTCTCTGAATGTTGATGTTTGGTCTCCAAGGCTAACTTGTTCGGTTACCGGTTGGTCATACACAGGCCATTCGGATGAGAAACTCTGGAATTGGGTTGATGAGAGCTTGATGATAAGTAGCGATGAGGGACCATACACGAGTGGCATTTTTGGAGGACATAAACCGACAACGCAACCATTACTTGCGGATATTGACCTTGATGGGGATGCCGAATTAGTAATTTCTGTTCTTGACGAGATTTCGGAGAATCCAGTTGTACTTGCACTGCCCCTGCAGACAAATGGTACGCCGAATGAAATTTGGCAAGTGACTCTCAACAAGGGAAGTCATCCTTCTGATCCTGCGTTTGCCCAAACAGATGAGAATACTGGATATGTGGTTTTGACGACCATTGAGGCTACCAACGGGGCGATGTGGGTGTGGAAAATTGACTCTTCTTCTGGAAGTTCTGTGTGGCAGGGTGGCCTGTCATTGAACAATCTAGATGGGGATACGAACGCGCCACATATTAGGCTTCCAGGCCCAGTTATAGCGAACCTTGACTCGGACCCGGATCCGGAAATAATTATCACAATCCCTACGGATGCAGATGGGTCAAACGCGGTTGATGGGGCGGAGTTTAGAGGTATTGAGTTATCTGATGGATCAGAGATTTGGGATTTTGAGGCATCCAACGGGTTCGCTGATGCTCCTCCGGTCGCAATCGATACTGATGGGGATGGAGAGCATGATCGCGTTTGTTGGGTCACATGGTGGCAAACCACGACTGATAGGCATGGGGCTGCAGGTTGCCATGACGTTGGGGGTGCTGTTCCTAACCAGGAGTGGGTGCAGGATCTAGAGCAAAGCAGTGGCAATCCAAATGATGAGATTGCGGTCTCTGCTCCAACTTGGATGGATATAGACTCCGAGGATGAGCCCGAGCTACTAGTTGCTTACGGAAGGTCTCTTTGGGCCTTTGATGGATCATCTGGGTCACCGGCCGGAGTGAATTCTGAATGGTCAGATGATTTCGAACTGGACCACAGGACCTGGTCATCCCCTTCGTTGGCCGATATAGATGGAGACGCAACTTTGGACATTATAATTGGAAGCATGGCATTATCAATGGCTATGGCTGATGTTAGACCCATAACCGATAATAGAGGAATAGAGTTTAATCCGAGTTCACCCGATCCAGGAGAGCAAGTCACAGTTACTGCATATCTGGAGAATGCTGGTACTTCACGTACAAATGAGATACTGGATGTCGAGCTATTTGCGAACGGCGAAAAAATCGGAGGGACTGGGATTTCCTCGCTGGATCCAGTCGAGCCAAGCGGATCTGGATCATTTTCGTCATTTAGCGTTGAGTGGAGCGGGGGCCTTGGGGACCATGTATTTGAGCTAATACTCGATCCATACAGGAATATATCCCAAACCAGATACGATAATGATCATCAAACACATACATTGTCTATAGTACCGCCCTACAATGCATCATTTGAGATCCCCACAGAACCATTGAGAATAGACCCGGGAGATAGCAATTATGCCTCAATTGGAATCCGTTCAACAGGGAGGCTCGCAGGATCTTGGACCCTGAATGTCGATGACTCATATCTTCCCGAAGGATGGACTTGGGGCGATCAGACTCCTGGTGGAATTTCAAATGTACAAATAGGCTCTGGAGAGCTTTGGTCACCTGTGTTAAGGGTTTATGCCCCATCCAGTGCTCTTGGTTCGGATACGGGCTATCTTGGTTTGACCCTTACTCATGATGGTGGCGAGTCACAGGTATCAGCTAACCTGCCAATAGAAGCCAATCGGACACGAGGGCTTTCTATTAGGGGGCCAGATGGAACTTCGCAGAGTACTGGTTATGGATTGATTTCAGGAGAAGCAATGGCTTGGCTATTGATTGAAAATGTGGGCAATGCAGCAGAGGACCAAATAGCAGTTTCATGGGACAGTACGGAATGGGGTTCTGATCTCAGAATATTCGATTCAGAAGGAGAGGAGATTCCTGCTCTTTCTCTTGGACCGGGAGAAGAAAAAGAAGTGACTGCAAGAATACAGGTACCTTCGGGAGCCAACCTTGGCGAGAATGTTAGTACCCCTCTTAGCATGTGTGTAGGTATGGGCGATGATCAGGAATGTAGCGATGTTGAGCTAAATTTCGTAGCTTCCGGTTCAGTGGTTCAACCAAGCCACATTAGATCGGTACCAACCGATGGCCTATCTTGGAGTATACACGTAGACCTACCTGTAGATTCTGGAATATTGAATTGGTCATTGACAGAATCTGGGATGATGATGCAGGGTTGGTCATGGGAAGGAACTGACCAAGTGTCGGTTTTGGGGGATCTGGTGTCCATATCTGGAACGCCCGGGTCCAGAGTTAGCGGAAACCTAAATCTCAATCTCCCAATGGACACTCGCCCAGCCTTCCATTTATTTGAGGATGGAGCGGATTCAGAATTTTTCTTCCCTCTCTCAATGTCATTAGAAGTAATGCAGATACATAGAGCAGCGCTAGAGGTTAATTCACCGACTAATCAGCCATACATAGTTAACGTAGACGAAGAAAGTCTCGTGGTGCTTAGGCTGGAAAATCCAGGCAACGGAGATGACTCTTATTCATTGTCCTACGAGGTAATAACAGATGATAATATAACATCTGATTTGGGAATTGAAGTACATTTTTCGAGCAATCCAGTTATCCTTGGTGCAGGCAGCCTGAGAACCATCCCTCTGGGAGTCACCCTTCCTGAGGAAACTCCTGCTAGGGTGCCCATACGAGTGTTATTCACAATGACCTCTGAAGGAAATAGAAGTGTTAGGGACATTGTGGAAGTCATTTTTGAGGTGAGGCAGGATCACAGATGGCAAATAGATTCAAGATTTGGAGATAGGGAAATTAACGGCTCCACATATCTGGTCGAACCCGGGGGTTCTGTTGAGTTCTTTGTCAATGCAACCAATTTGGGAAATCTGATGGACGACCTTACGCTTGACGTCGATATAGAGTTGAATCTAGAGGGTTCTGATGAATCCCGGGAATGGGTTGCAAACGGTAGTTCGGCAGAGGGTATTGGCGTTAACGACTCTGTTTTATTATCGATTTCTGCTTTCACCCCTAAAGACGCATGGAATGGGTCCATAATGACTGTGAGTGTGACTGCAATGGCTAGAGATACCTATGTAGCTGAGTTTTCCTTCGATTTGGAGATTACCCATGTGCCGGGATGGGGAGTATCATCTTCCATGGCAGATTTGGAGATCGATCCGGAGGGATCCGAAGTTTCTCTTGAGATTTTACAGAGGGGCAATTCCCCAACCATACCATATGTTTCTGTATACGTGACCGGGCAGAAGGGTTGGGACATAAATCAGTCCAATCAGCTAGGTGAAGTCCAACCCGGCCAGTCTATTTCACTAAATCTTGATATTACCCCTCCTGAAACGGCAACGCACGGCCTTTCTGTGGAGCTACACGTAAGGGTAAGAGAGGGCGACTCATCTGGATTGACAGAAATCACCCTGCCTCTTCGAGTCTCTATTGTTCAAGATTTCACAATGGTGGGAATGGAGCCTTGGGTGATATCGGAATACGGAGGATTTCCAAATGTCTTGCTAGAAAACACTGGTAATGCTCCAAACACGATTATCTTGCAGGTTCTAGGCCTTCCACCTGGATGGGGAGTTAGGGGCGATTCTCAAGCAGTTCTTGGAGTGGGGGAGGAGAGAGGGGTGCCAATAGAGGTCATACCACCGAGCGACTGGGAAGGTGAGGAGCCTACCATTAGAATTCAAGCAGAAGATTCTAATGGTAATCTAGAAGAAATTATCCTTAGTACTTATTCTTCAGAGTACTCTTGGGGTTCGTCCCCGTATATCTTTGTAGAAAGTGGGGATGACGCTTTGATTGACATCCATGGAACTGATTCGACTTCTTCCGTTGTAGATACTTTCAACGGGCAGCTTGTTTGGACTGAATCAGGTTGGCTATTGCCATCCTCGACTAGCTTCTCGGGAGAGATATCAGTCGATTCGGTAAGCACTCTAAGGTACAATATGTCTGTGCGCGAGACGGCATCTAGGAGTCTAGTTTGCTCCATACTCGGGAGCTTGGAGACTCTCGTTGGCACTTGCTCGATAAGCAACGGGAGCTATGATTTCACTTACCAAGCTCTTCTAATAAGCGATGATGGTGATGTTCTAGATGCCTTGTTCGGAGTGATCCTAGAGAATTCTACTGGGATGATAAATCTCAGCGCTGAAGATTGGAATCCGGTACCGGGTAAGAGGAGTTTGATGATCAGAGTTCTTGACAATAAGGGAACGCTAGTCCCCGGCGGATCATCAGAGAGATCTTTCGACATCAGAAGATCTGACTGGAACGTGGGTATTGGAGATTTGGAATTAATAGGCGAGGGATCTAATCAACGAATTAACATTCCAACAAAGAGGTTGAATGAGAATCTTCTAGAAGATGCGGACTGCATAATCACTATGAGGGCGGGAAGCCATTACTCCGAGCATCTGGTTGACATGACTCAGGCTTTCGTACCTGCTCCCAAATTCGAACGCCCAGACGTGGAGGATGAAACGGAATTGATAGTCACAATTGGGTGCTCTTTCCCTTGGGACCAAGATGCTGACCCAAGTGATGATGAGGCAGTATTGGTGCTTAGTGGGAGAAATTCAGTAGAAGAGAACATTGACCGAGTTGGGACTGGTCTTTTGTCGGCAATTCTGGTAGTTGGGCTCTATCTCGGTGTGGCTTGGATAGTCAGGAATTACAAGGAGAGAGAACTGATGATGGAAATAGCCCAATCCGCAATAGACGAGAAGATCTCTAAGATAGTGGAAACGCCCACAAACAAAGAAGATATTGTTTCCCCGGATACTAGTGAAAATGAAGAAGATGATGAATTGGAAGTTATAGAAGATACCCCTGAGGATGAAAACAGTGACATAGACGAATATGAGAAGAGGCTCAGAAGGCTTCTTGACAGGTAGCCGGCAGATATGTGCATGGGGAGTTACATCCCGCCACCCGCATTCCACACATTCGACCCGATAGGGAGAGTTCCCACGGACCTAATCGATGCAATTGATTCATCAATGGAAGGAAGGCACAGTGACTTGATTTCACTGATCGGAGTACAAAGTGGGCTAGATCTTGAGGAAGGGAAAAAACCCAGTATAGATAGGCCAAATCTTCTCTTTATCTCACTTATACTATGGCAGGAGGATGGGAGCTCTCCAAGGCCACTAGATAGCGGTCACTCGAAGGAAAAATTAGGAAGGTTTCCGACTAATGATGGGAATGCGATTGAATATCTCCTTGAAAATACTCGTGAAGAAGACGGAAATAGTCTTCTTCATAAACTACTGACTAAGCTTTGTAGAGGGCTCACTGAGGAATGTCTTGGACGGGCAGGATTCAGTAAAGGGCTAGGCGGTGTAGAGCTCCTTGGTTGGTTGGATTCCCAAGAAGTAAATGACATGAGGAAGGAAATAGAGAGAGGGAGGTGGGCAGTTATGTCGAGTGAACCACTCGACGGAGGGGTTCAAGATGCTTTCAGGCATCTACTAGTTTACCTGAGGTCAGCTGGCAGGAGCAAATGCGGGCTCCTAATGAGAAGACACTCCTAGGATTAGTTGATCAAACCCTTCAGCTCTTCATAGAGGGGAGTTGCCTCACTCAAAACAAGCTCTGTTTCCCTGTCTAGCTCCCCTTCTGGAGGCGAATAAGGTTCAAAACCGGAGCTATTCCATACGGATTCGTACCAATACTTTGCCCAAACTCCGTCGCATTTCCTTGGCCCTGGATCCCAAGAGAGCATTTTTTCTGAAAAATCAATTTTCAGCGAACGGCAAAGAGAGGACAAAACTGATCTTGGATCCTCCAGAACGGACTTAGAGTCGATTACAATAGGATTTGAGTTAGAACTGCTAATAACATAATCAATTATCCTAATTTGTTGTGGTAGGCCAGTGGCTTCCAGATTAATCACATCAGTGATTTTCTTTAATGAGAGGAGTACCTCCCTAGGGTCCCTAATCAGGAAGCAGTTATGGAAACCATCCACCCAAGTCAAGTCTGACCAATCCATTACATGATGGCACATATGCTTCTGATACCATATTGATTTCCCCTCCGGTATGGGCCCATTTAGCTCCGAAATGACCTTTCTTTGATCGTTTTCATATGTTTCAATCACTTTATTGGCAACGGGGTGTGGGGTTTTAGTCTCAGAGAGAAAGCTTGCGTAAAGAGGCTCATCGGTGACGTAGCAGTCTTGCCGATTGTCAAATGAGTACATCAAAGCTGTGGAGATGTTGCGCGGCCCTGACCACATGGCAATTCTTGTTTCCTTCACCATTTCACCCCTCTCTGACAAGTCTCATGTAAAGATCCTGCAACCTCTCACAAATTGGTCCTCTTGACCCATCATTGATTGGGATTCCGTCGAAAGAAACAACAGGGGTCAGGCCGGCGAATGTTCCCGTCACAAATGCCTCATCCGCAGTCCTCACATCATCAAATGAGAAGTTTCCAACATATGTTGTAATTCCATTAGACTCACAAATTTCAAGGACCTTTCTTCTAGTTATTCCATCGAGGCAGTAATTCCCCGAAGAAGTCCATACCCGTTCATCTTTCACCATGAAGAAATGCGTAGAGTTGCACGTCGAAACATGTCCGTTAGGATCCAGCATTAGCCCCTCTTCCCCACCTTTATCAGCGGCTTCTATGCATGCTGCTATACAGTTATGCTTCGATAGACTATTGATCGTTGGATCCTGAAACTCTCGGCCTCCTCTTCTGACGCTCACGGAAACTAGGTCTATTCCTTCAATAAACCTAGTTTGGTTTGCTTTCTTATATTCTGGAATTATTACCATTGTTGGGGGTGAAGAAATCACCCATGGTGCTTGATATGGGGTTGGTTTTAGGCCTCTAGTCAGAATTAGTCTAATATGCACGCCATCGTGCATTTTGTTGGCTTCGATGACCCTCTCTACCTCATTTTTTATTTCATCCCTAGACCTTTTGGGATCGAGTGATATAACTTGAGCACCTCGAAATAGTCTATCCAAGTGATCATCGATAAAAACTAACACGCCACGATGCAATCTGAAGGATTCCCAAACACCATCCCCCAATAGGAATCCAGCATCGAAAACCGAGACCTTAGCTTGCTTCCGAGGGAATATGTCCCCATTTATAGAAATCAGAACATTGTCATTTCTTGGGTCTTCTTCATATTCGTGAGTGCCCATCAGAGACTCTCCCCAGTAAGACGTTCGAACATGCTGGCATATAGTTCGGCCGTACTGGAGATGATTTCCTTTGGCAAGGCAGGAATAGGCGGTTCATCAGTTCCTGCCTGTCTAGCTTCGTACAATTCTGAATGATGGCCTGTGTCTATGTAATGCTGCCTGACGGATTCCTTAGACAATTGAACTATTTCACCTCGTTCGTAAGCTTCAGCGTCCCACCACCTGTCTTCATCCAGTGTACCGAATGAGTCTATCAAAACCGGCTCCCTACCTGGTCCGAGGGCGAACTCTTTTTTTCCGTCGACATGAATTAGGCCTCTCTTTGAAGTCTCTCTATCGATAATTGAATCAACCTCTAGGACAATTGAAAGGATAGAGTCCAACTCTTCTGGATCCAAATTGGAGATCTCAAGTGCCTCTTCCCTCCCCAGGTTCCGATCAAACTTCTCAAACTTAGTGGAGACTTCCAAGAATGGTTCAGGAAGCTTGGCGCCTTCCTTTAATTCATCATTTGAGCTAAATCCTAAGTCAATTGGAGTAACCTCCCCTCTCTGGTACCTCCTCCATGCAGTTCCCGCCAAGTAGTGCCTGCAGATTACCTCAAGAGGAACAAAGAAGTTCTCTGCATCTTTAGAAATAGCTCCTGGCTCCCTTATTACGTCAAACCTCCTTGCAAGTACCCGATCGGGGGCATTCATCTCCAAAACATGTGTTTTGCAAATCCCTTCATTCTCCACCAGACTAAACCAATGGCAAGATGCCCGGTTCAATGATTCTCCCTTCCTCGGAATCAGGCTAGGAATGATTTGATCGAAAACCGAAATCTGGTCAGTATACCTGAACTCAATAATATCCTCGTCTTCCGTACTCCATACCTGCTTCACCTTTCCACTGTAAAGTAATTCTCCCATATGACACCCCGGCTGAATTTCCAACATCAACATTACCAATGGAAGGGCTCTATCCAAAGAGTCGTGATATTTAGTCAGCAGCAACTATCATCAATGCTGTCTTGGGCGCAGAAGCACGTTTTGGCGGGTAAGATATCGGCTCTGGAGCTTCTCTCCAAGAACTTTTGAGATACCTCTGCTAGCTCCTCCGTATCTTCCCCCCTTTCCTCCAAGCATAGCTTGAGTCCTAGCAAGCCCCACATGTTATCCTTCCACAACTCGATGTCTGCACGGTATACCTCCTCGGCCTCATCCAATTCTCCCTGCTCAAGGAGAAGTGCCCCCAAGATATGGCGAACGGGCTGCATTTGGCCCCATGGCTCATTATATGCTAGATTAAGAGAAAGATCGACCCCCTTCCTTAGGTGATCGAAGGCAACAGAGAAATCGGCTTCTTCCCCACTTTGCTTGGCTAGAAACTGTCTCCTATACTCGATTTCCCCCTCGAGTATGGCTGCATTTACTAGTAGTATACAAGGGCCTTCTTCTGGATCTTGGTACATCAGGTTATTGTGAAGCACCCTGCCCTCCAATGCTGGATTTTTTAGGGCTTCAAGGAAAAGGGACTGCTCTGCCTCAGCCTCTGGAACCATTCCCTTTGATGCATATGCCACTCCTCTGGCATAATGTTGGGTGGCGATAGCAGCCGGGAATACATCTTTGTCACTATGCAACGGTTCTTTCAATATGTCATCCCATTTACCGAATCGAATCATCACGTGCCAAGGCATTGTCACGTATGACTCAAGGAAAATTGCACCCATCGGTATTATGCCGGCCAGCATGAATTTAACACCCGAATCTTGATCACCTGCTGGAAGTGTTTCAACTGCCTTTCTTGCATATTTCATCGCCGTTTTGTACTGGCCATCGAACATAGCGCACCAAACAACAAAATGATGGTTGTGCATCCTGTAGAACTTGTAGAACTGAGACTCGTTTCCACTCTTCTCGACATACCTATCATCTGCTTCTACTGCGGCTATGTTGCAGTCAATGGCCTCCTTCCACTGCCCCACCCACGCGTCGATATGAGATGGCATGTGCACAAGGTGGCCACAGTCCGGCATTAGATGCCGAAGAACATCGGCTGCGGGAAGGGCCCTCTCTGGAAATGGTGACAACTCGAGGGCATGACAATACAGGTGACATAGCGCAGGATGTTCTTTAGCACCCTCCACATTCTCGAAGGCATCTTCCATTATCTCCACGCAGAGAAGTGTATTATCGTCGACAGGAGTGATATTGCCCGTCTTTGTATCCTTGTCCCAGAGTTGCCATGGATTGAGATTCATCAGTGCCTCCACATAAATCGCTGCAACATCAAGGTCACCACTATATTTTTGGTAAATTGGGGCCATAGCTTCGGCAAAAGCGAGGTTCAACTCTGGAGAGTTGCCCATGTTTAATTCTGCGGGATTCGCTTGATCTCTGGCCTCTTCTGAATGCCTTTGAGACAACGCATCGATCAAGTCCTTCTCTAAATCAGTGCATCCATCTTTCAAATTTACAGCCTGCTGAATGGCATCGTAACCAGAGCCTAGGCCCGGAGCCCAGTTGTAGTTGGAAGAGACGCAATAAGCTATACCCCACCATGCCATTGCACAATCGGGATCTAGCTCGGTGCACTTAGTGAAGCAATGGATTGCCTGTTCATGATTGTAGTTTAGCATATGCCCGAATGCTAGAACGTACATCTTCCTTGTTTCCTCGTCCTTACAAGTTATCTTTGTAGCGAAAGAGTAATTTTTCTCATTTCCAAAATTGTAATCAGTTGGTGCTAGTACCATAATCACTCGGACTCAATTAGCATTATAACTTCGATGCTTGCAAGGTTACTAAATTTTGGATGGTAGAAAACTCTAGCAACTGATAACAGGGTCCCATGATTCTGTATCCCCATTTATTTTGTATTCATAGAACATTGTGTCGGATATGGATTCCCCGCTGCTCCATGGGCTTGACTGGGAAATCTCGATTTCAAGAGTATAGCACCCGTATTCTCCGGATGACTGGAAATCATCGACAGGAATGTACAATCTTGAATCTCCCATTTCAGGTGCAGAAATTGAGCCATCGAGCGCTAGGAAGGACCCGTACTCGCCCACAAGATAAGACCCCTCTCCAAATTCTCCATTCCCACCATCCCAAGAGGCCTGGCCACTGGTGACCTCAATTATCGGATACTGGATCGCTAAATCGCCACCCTCCTTGAGTTCTACTGAAACGTTGTAGTTGGCGTATTGCATGCCAGCTGGGCGATTTCCAATTGATGCATCCAAGCCTATCCAAGATGATAAAACAACACCTATGACGCAATTTTCTGTATTTCCTGAGCAATCAGAACCAGTTCCCATGTATCCAACTGCTTCTATGTCGGCATCGGTTATTGTCCTTTTCAGCTCTAGCGAATTCAGAGTAAATTCATCCGAAGAGCCGCCCGCGGATACCGTGATGACGTATTCATTAATTTCTCCCGCATTGAAAATATAGAAGTCTGAAATCGTGAGAGTTATTTGCCCATAGTCCCCATAAGCGTCATTCCTGTCTATTGAGAATGGTACAGTTTGATCCAAAGCAACATCTCCATCATAGGTTATCGAAATGTCGGCTGTTTCGAGAGTCTCACTGAAAAAGCCACCAGATTGCCTAATTTTTAATGTGAGATCTTTCGAGTCCGATGACAGAGTGCTATCGGCAATTGTGATCGAAGAAGTTGAGACGCTCGAGACGATATATGGGCTGGCTGCCACTAATAGGTAAATTACTGCAACAGGGCCGACCAATTTACTGTTTATCGAATTCGATATCAGAAAAAATGAAAATCCGAAAATAAGGATCGGGACTAACCCCAAAATGGGATATTCGCTTTGTATGTTAGGAGAAGCGAGCAACCAAGATAGGATAATACCGATAACTGCTAGTCCTGCTCCAATTGGAAGTCTATTTCGTATGATTTCTGATATAAATCCACTTTCCTGATTTTCAGCGATTTCTGCACTCAAAGCGCCAGCATCGCTATTACTCTCCATTGCCAATTCTAGGAGACCCTTATCCGTCACCACGACACCTCTAACTCAACGTCAAGACTGTGGGTTATCAATCCGTTGCCTTCAGTGCGTAATAGCCAGTCAGAACATACGGGCATCCAAAGGGATTACATTTCCCTCTTGGTCCACTAATTGGTCATCTTCAGACCTCTTTCCTATAGCAGCTCCTGCAAGCGCCGCCATCATTGTAGTACCAACTAACTCAAATCCGGGAAGGTAAACGCCTCTGATGTAAATTGTCATCACTTGGACCTGATAGTTAGGGACGCCTTCGGTCCTAACGGAATACTCAGACGTTGCTTTGAACTGTAAATTGTAGTACTGATCGGTCCAGCCTTGATTTTTCGGGGTTCTCATTTGCACTCTAAATTGCTCAGGAGGAGCGAGTGAGTCTATCTCCTGAGAAATAAGCGGTAGACTTAGCTGGAAGCCAGCATCATTCAGCTCGTCATAATTCTGAATCTCCACATTGAACTTATCACGGGCGTTTCCATCATTGTATACATTGAAGACCAATAGATAGTCAACTTTTGGCCTTAATTGGATAAAGGCCTCATCTGAGCCGACCCTGAGTCGACTGAATTGCTTGAAGACAGTTAGAACCTTAGCCTCGGTTGGTGATGAAGCTCCCGTTACCGGGGCCCCATTCCATTGGGTCACAGTAGCGGTTATCGTTACCACCTGCTGACCCTCTGGCATCCTAAGGTCGGCCCTAACCGCAACTTGGAATGATGTATCTCCAGGAGGAACTGTCGCGGAACCGGGACCTGCGACTGCCACAACTCCCGACTGATACGTTAGTTCTACTTTTTCGGAGAATGTGGTTGGGTTGGTTAGTGTACAATAGATTATGGTAGTCCTTGTGGCTCCCGGATAAACCTCGATGGGCTGAGGCTGATCGCAAGTCAGCGAGACATCCGGAGATGTCTGGGCTTGTACTGCTGTAACTCCTGAGCATAGGCTGAGAAAGTACACTATCATGATCATAAAAGGTACTCTAATCGATGCACTCATCACGAAATCCTCCACCAAGACCGTATTTGAGGCTTCGCCCGAGGCGGACGCCGTATGAGTCATTATTGGATGCTTTTGGAATGGTGGACCCGACCGGATTTGAACCGATGACCACTCGGTTATGAGCCGAGCGCTCTAACCAACTGAGCTACGGGTCCCATGTGGGCCGCCTATGAGTAGAAAAATGAACCTTGTCGCGAATTTCGGTTGTTGAGTGATGCTCATTTATTGCTTTCCGGGCTTTGAGAATGATTTGAATTCATCTAGTGTGGCAATTTATACTAGGTGTAATGCTTTATGCCTATCACCCACTCGGAGGGGATGGTGACGTAATGGTCGAAAGAGGAAATATGGCAATTGCAATTGGAGCGGTGCTCCTAATGGTGAACGCATTTGGACTAACTACAGTGGTGGATGGACTAGTAGAAAGTGGTGTACAAGACAATGTCCAAGCATCGATGGATGAGGAGTCTGATTTCGGGGAAGAATGGCTTACTTCGAAGAGCGAAAGGGTATACTTCGCTTACAACATAACTGACACGAGTAGCCTATCCTCAGACAACCCATCTTCGAATTATGATTACATGGGCCCCTTCATCTATGATGTGACCACGCACAGGGAAATACTGAATTTTGACACCGAAAGAGGGGAAATAACATACACAGAGTATGAGTCGTTTGAGTGGTGTGAGACCTGCACTTGGAATGGGACCCACAATGGAGTCGAGGGGGCGCATGCGTCTTTATCTGGGGACACTGAGATTACCCAGCTGAACATCCTTTGGAATACCCAAAGAATGGCGGGGATATCCACCGGGATAACTTATGGGGAAACCTTTGCAAAGGCAGGTTTTGCTAATCAAATAATAAAATTCGAGCTAGAGAATTTGGCACCAAGCATCTGGGCATCCCAGGAAATAGCTGGTTTGGCAGCAGCTAGCTCTCCGAACGAAATAATGACAGGTTGGTTCAATGCCATAGGTGCCGAGGCTCCTGATTGGGAAAATGACTCTTCTTTGAATGGCCTGCCTGAGTTCATCATCGGGGAATTAGGTGAACCCAATGCACTAGGGGCCCGCCCGTTAGTAAGTGGTGCAGAGGATTTATCCACCGGAGAATCTACTTGTATAGCACTCTCCTGCAACATAGGTCCTTTGGTTTTCGCAGGAATGGGAGCTCCTAGTGACTCAATAACTGCCCTCAGATCTGCCCTCTATGGGTATGATGGGCATGAACTAGAAGCTACCATTGACGCAGCGGTTTATGCGGGATCGGCAAATGCTTTTGTTTCCAACGGAGGAGGGGCTTCGATAGACAATTTTTCCTCAGTTCCGGTGGACAACTTGAGAGACAGGCTGAAGGAAGTGACTAAGGCAGCCCTTTGCCCTGCAACTGACTTCGGGGAAACAAACTACAACCCCAACTCATACTGCGATAGCGCTCTTGCTCCTGCAAATCCAGATGTATTGGAGTACCTCCTATTTGGATTCAAGGACGAAAGACTCGGGGGCTTGGCTGCCGGGGTACTGGTTCAATCGGACCTGGATGGCATCCCGATATACGGGACTGCGCTAATGCTTCTGGATATCTCTGCCTCATTCAACCGTGCAGCACAACCCTATGACTGGGACAATGACGGTCCTGACGGAATACCGGCGCACCAAGCAACTGATGCAGCGCCTTCGGATGATGACGGGATACCGGATGGGGGATACGGATTGGCGTTTGGAACTCTAAACATCCTGAAATATGTAGGACAGGTAATGGCTCAAGGGCATCTCTCGCCTTTGATTGGAGAGACCAGAGATATCCCTGCCATAATGTTTGGAAGTACTGGAATGATCAATGCTGACATCTGGTGGGAGACCTCATTTGGAGGCCCAGAGCCACTAGGAGGGGGCTACCTGAGCATAGGATTGAATCGAGGGGATTTCGAAGGTTCGGTAAACATAGCATCCGATAAGGCCAGAGAGATACTTTATGAATCTGAATTTGCTTTAACGGGTGATTTTTCCAGGGTATTCATCTATGGGGAAATGTCTGGCGATGCCCTACCTAACTCGGAGGGAGAGGTTTTCGCATGGGACAATGCCTACGTAGGAAGCCTGTATGGAATATCGGAAAGCGAAGCAGCGGCACTAAGGGGCTGGGTCAAGGACTTCATGTTCGAGACTGTTATTGGTGCCCTACTTACCTTCCAGTACGGCTCGGGAGAGTATACAACAATGCCGATTAGCAACTGGCTATATGGGTGGAGCGATCCAGTGCTAGTCGGATTGTATGGTTACGAGGATAGTTGGGCGAGCTTAGAGACTAACCAGACTTACTATGGGTCTGAAGGCCTCAGTACAGGCGACTACTCGGTGTACGTAATGAGCACTAGGGGGGATAACATTGGACAGTCGCTCATGGAAGGTTACATCAACTCGGATGGCGAAACCTGCTCCTACAAGTTGGAGTCGTCGGGATGGGTGAAGGATGTTGATTGTGATACAAATGAGATCTATGCAATGACCACTTCCATGCCATGGCGATCGGAATACAGCGAGGAGTTTAGTTATGGCCTCCTCAGTGACCACGTTGGCAACACGAACACTGAAACCGCTGGCACGATAGGGGGCAAGACCGCACCACTTGTGAACGATCCAAATTCACCATTCAGGTTGAATGTGGTAGGATATGCCATCGGAGAGTCCGAAGTCGTAGGAGACGTCACATTCAAGGATATAGACATGGTAGAGCATACCCTTACACTGGAGCCGCAAGAGCACCAAATACAAGCAAAGCTGATTCCGGGAAGCACCTTCGTCGACGTGATTCCTGGGGCACTTCCAGTATACTTCTCAGCCGAATCAACATTCAGAGTTGACAAAGTTGCTGGCGCCCTAATGTACGGTGATGTCACGGCAACTTTCCATCTTGATTTAAGAGGGCCCGGTAGCACTAATCCAGACTTCAGCGAAGGATCTGTGGACACTCATCCGGTTTTCGTCATCAAGAGTTTTTCAGAAATAGATGACCAAGGTGCATCCGATTACAGAGGTAGTGTCACTGACACGATGGGCCTGATGGGCTGGACAAGCCTAGGTGGGGATGTCGGTGGGGCACTTACAATCGCGCACGCAGTAATTGGACTGCTTTACATAGCTTCACTGGGAACGATTGGTTACGGGGTCAATCTATCTGTAAAGAAGGAAGATTAGTAGAATAGTCACCATCCTCCAAAGCTTGGAGGATATGTGGCCTGATCCCATTAGAATTTGGTGGAAGGTTGGCCTAGGGAAAGCAAATTCTTGTAGTGTGGGAGGGTTAGTTTGAGACTAAAGCATCTGGACAGGGTGAGGGCTATTGCAGTTCTTTGCATGGTACAGGTCCACACAGCTGCTATCATCCCTCCAGAGGGCATAACCGTTGGCCATCCTGCAGCCTTTGTAGCTGCAGCATTTGGAGGGATGGCCGCACCCCTCTTTGTGACTATATCCGGGTGGGGCATGTACAGAAGTGCATCAAGAAGAGCCAAGGAGGGACATAACTCAATCCAATGGGCGAGGTGGATAATTCCACGAGTAGTATTATTGTGCCTTTGCCAGCTTTTGGTCAATCTACTCCTAAATGTGGATAGGGGTGGAAGGTTCGAATGGCACACCCCTGGAGTTCTCACACTTCTGGCTATTTCAGCGGTAATTTGCCCTATCTTTGTCTGGACCAACAAATCTCAGCGATCAATAGCTTTGCTACTACTTTGCGTGTCCCCGATCCTTCTGGGAAGTATCTCGGGGCAAGAACTCGGTTGGTTTGATAGAGTTGGTGCTGCAGATCTGGAGGAGTGGCTTTCCAGACTTTTATGGAATGGGACTTATCCTGTTCTCCCGTGGATGTTTTACGTCATTCTCGGCACGTTGCTTAATGACTTCATGAATGATCCCAAACTAAGGGAAAGGGGCATAATTCTGGGACTAATTGCAACATCAGTGACAATTTTGATATCCGTCATCAGGGGAGTGGACTGGGCTTTGACCTCTGGAGATGCTGTTCTGACTTTCTTCCCCGCTAGTATGGCTTTCCTGTTAGTTTCCGGGACTATGGTTGCTCTATTGATGAGAATGCTGGAGGGAGACGAGATTTCTGGAGGCATCGCGTTCATGGGGGATCGCCTATCATCCCTAGAACCGGCAGGGAGATTGTCATTGACCATCTATGTGGCTCATTTTGCAGTTCTTGGGATCTTGGCCGTAGTCATGGACGGGGAGCCTAGGATGCCACTAATTCCTGCATTCATAGTCACCATCATTCACACTGCGGTCTGGATTCCATTGGCGATCTTGCACGAGAGGGTGATTCCGAGGTTCTCATTGGAAGAGATACTAAGGGCGGGTCAGTCGAGTAGATAATCTGTTGACCAACTCACGGGACCAAGCATTGTCCTACACGATTCACCAGTGAATATCTGGGATGATTTGCAGTCGTCTTCTGTGACGACAAGTTCGAAGCAGCCCTCCGCGGTTGGTTCCAGCTGACAGTCGGTCTCCGGAATTTCCTGTTTATCGCCCAGCGGCGACATGCATCCCGGGAGAAGTAGAACTAGAACGATGTTGATGGAAAGGGCCCGGGTACTGCGCACGCTTTGGCTAGGGGGTTCAAACTGAATACGTTGTGCATATGTCACAGGCCAGGATATGCTGGGCCTGGCTCGAAGCAGTACTTCACCGTCTGGAACTGAGACTTGAATTCCCTAACATCTGCCTTCACCGATAATGGGTCCTCGCCCTCGATCAGAGACCTTGCAAAGAAGCGTGCAACCTCCTGCATTTCCCCGGTGCCCATCCCAACTCTTGTTAGCTCTGGAGTCCCTAATCTTAGTCCGCTGGGAGAGAGCGCCTTGGTGTCTCCCGGCAACATGTTCATGTTTGTTATTATTCCAGATTCTTCCAGAGTTGCTGCTGCCTCCCTTCCCGCTCCTGAGTCCACTACACCATGCCTTGTGACTACTTGATGACTGGCAGTGAATCCTCGCTCTTCTGCAATCACATCGAATCCTTCCGAACTTAAAGCCTCCCCGAGTGCTTGTGCGTTGGAGACGATGTCAGCAGCGTAAGAGTTCCCGAATTCCTCAAACTCGGATAGAGCAATCGTTTTGCCGGCGACGTGATGCAAGTGGTAAGATGAGCAAACTCCTGGGAAGATGCCGCTGTTAAGTCGGCGATGCAGCTTCTCATCTTCTGAGTCTGAGAGAACAAAACCACCTTGAGGCCCTGGGAACGTTTTGTGGCTGCTTCCGGTCATAACATCTGCCCCTTCTCTGAGGGGATCTTGGAATTGGCCGCCAGCAACCAAGCCCATCACGTGAGCAGCGTCATACATGACTGTCGCTCCAACTTCGTGAGCGGCTTCCGCCAACTCTCCTAAAGGGGTTGGGAATAGAAATACGGATTGCCCAAAAAGGGCGACGGTGGGCTCCTCCTTGCGGATCATCGATGCAGCAGCGTCAATGTCTGGTTCCATCCTATCCTCATCCCATGGATATGTGATCAGATCCAGTCCTCTGAGACCCACAGCACCCATCCTGGCATGGGAGATGTGCCCCCCATCCGCTGTCGAAACGGCAGTGATCTTATCTCCTGGTTTGGCTAAGGCTTTCAATGAGCCTATGTTGGAATTGGTCCCAGAAGTAGATTGTATGTTTGCGAACCTGCAGTTGAACACCCGCTTTGCACTTTCGATTCCAATCTCCTCAATTGTGTCGAAGTCGTCGCATCCCTGGTAGTATCTCTTTCTGGGTAGTCCCTCAGCATACCTTCCATGAAGGTCCGAGTCGCACGCCTTCCGAACCATTGGACTGAGTATATTTTCGCTCGCAATCATTGGTAGGCTGTCCCGGTAGTGCCTACCAGATGCCCCGATTGCGTCAACTACATTTTCGGCCGTTTTCCTGTTGCTCATGTACCTAATGGGAGGGGGGCAGCAAATGAGTGTTGGGAATGAAAGATGG
>MDSW01033677.1_pt1 | contig 23850 bp, 15 predicted proteins | sample 811171 | NCBI WGS metagenome assembly MDSW01 (sample SAMN05326641, study PRJNA326480) | marine metagenome | isolation source: seawater | place: Atlantic Ocean: North West | collected 2012 | reverse complement strand
TGACGTGGATTTCTCCCCGTCTTCTGCTCGACGGGTCGATTGGTCGAACCTGCACGCAGGCCGATCCCCTTCCGCCACGAGATGATGGGTGGACCGAAACCGATCGCGAATGCTTCTGTTCGGATCCCCGCCCACTTGGCAGCCACGAAGTGACCGAGCTCGTGAACGAACACGAGGATGCCGAAACCGATGATGATCAGAACGATGTTGAATGCGGTCGAGAGGAATTCCATCAACCGTTCTCACTTCCGACAGTCGAAATGTCGTTGGAATCGGACATGATCCGCACAATTCTCTCTCGAACGAAGGCACGAGCCTCCGTGTCGGCCGCCTCGACGTCGGCGAGCGAGCGAATCTCCTTGACCTCGATCGACTCGACTGCTTCCGTCACGAGATCATGAATACCCCCGAATGGAATGTCATCGGCAAGAAAGGCCTCGACCGCAACTTCATTGGCTCCATTGAAGACGGCGCCTGCCGTTCCACCCTTTCGGATGACTTCCAGAGCCTGCTGTACTGGCGGAAAAGCTTCGTGATCAAGCTGCTCGAAGACGAGTGATCGAAGCTCGATCCAGTTCATTTTCCTGGAGCATCCATCGACCCTCTCTGGCCAGGTCATCGCGTACTGGATTGGCGTCTTCATGTCCGGCGGCCCCATCTGAGCCAGCACGGAACCATCGACATACTCGACGAATCCATGGATGATCGATTGAGGATGAACGATGACATCGATCTTGTCAGCCGGCAGATCAAACAACCAATGCGCCTCGATGACTTCAAGCGCCTTGTTCATCATGGAGGCGGAATCGATGGTGATTTTCGGCCCCATCGACCAGGTCGGGTGAGCCAGCGCCTGCTCACGAGTCGCCTTGCGGATGGTGTCCCGCGCCTTGCCTCGGAACGGTCCTCCCGATGCCGTGATCACCAGACGTTCGATCTCCCGTTCGCCATGGCTCCCCTGAAGACACTGGAAGATCGCACTGTGCTCGGAATCGACTGGCAACAGGTGAATACCCCGTTCACGTGCACGCGGCATGACAAGCGAGCCCGCGGCAACCAGGGTCTCCTTGTTGGCAAGCGCCACGTCGCAACCTGCATCGATCGAGGCCAGGACGGCATCGATGCCCGCGGAACCGACGATCGCCGCCACGACAAGATCACCCTCTCGAGCAACGGCTTCCACGAGCTGTCGAGCCGATTGCGGACCGGAGTAGAGCGTATGGCTGTCTGGAACGCTTCCATCGTTCTGGAGGCTGGACGGATCGGCCAATGCGATGGAGTCCACGCCGAATTCAGCTGCCTGGCTGAGCAGTGTTTCAGAACGCGTACCAGCCGCCAGCCCGACAAGTTCGAAGTGCTGCCCGTCGGATTGATTCATGTGCCTGATGACATCAAGCGTGCTCTCTCCGATGGATCCGGTTGAACCCAGAAGAATGACTCTGCGAGGCTGATTCATTCGTCACGATCCTTCGAGAGATCCGCCGTATCGGCAGCAGTCAACCCACGACGTGAACCATAGAGCCGGCGACGAGGCTTGGGCTTCGGCTCGGTTTCGCCCGCAGGCTCCGAAACGGTTTCTTCGCTGGCCGTCACGGCCTTCTTCTTCCGTCCGCTGCCGGACCGTCGACGGCTCTTCTTGGCACCGCTCGACTTGGAATCATCCGAGTCACTGGAATCCGAATCTGCAACGTCCTGACCTTCAGTGCCCTGTTCCGACTTCGACGACTTTCGACGACGACGTCGCTTCTTGCGAGTGGATGGAGGGCTGGCATCGCCTTCTGCATCATCCTCGACTTGCTTTGTTTCGCTGCCGGCTTCCTGAACAGTTTCGTCAGCGGATGAGGCCTTCGATTTGCGGCGTCGAGAACGCCGCTTCTTCTTGGCCGGCGGGCTGTCTTCCGAATCGGAGTCCGATGCCTCCGCAGTTTCATCGGTGCCGCTGGTCTCCGTCGTTTCGGCGCGGTCCGCATCGGACTTGCCACGGCCCCGTCGACCTCGGCCGCCACGGCGACGGCGTCGACGCCTGGGCTTGGAGCCTTCCTCTTCGGACACCTCTTCGGATTCCGTCTTGAACCAGCTCCTGATCAAGACAGACTGCTCAGGCGTGACCATCGACATGTGACTCTTGATCTCGAGATCACCACGATCGGATTCATCCAGCGACTGGAAGTGTTCGAGGATCTGCTTGGCGGTCAGACCAAGTGATTTGGCAAGCACATACAGTCTGACGGGCTTGGTTTCGACTTCTGGAGCCGGTTCCGTCCGGGCCTTCTTCTTCTTGGACCGTGATCGTCTTGATTTGCGAGCTTCCTCGGCCTGTCGGGCTTCGGCCTCCTCCTCACGATCGATTTCCTCGAGCTCCTTGGCCAGTTCCCCGGACAACGCCACCATGGTCGCATCAGCAGCCGGTGTGCTGCTTCGGCGACGTCTTCTGCGACGACGCCCCTTCGTTGCAGGTGCTTCATCCTCGAAGTCATCCTGCTCGAGCTCTTCAAGGGTCGGGAAGACCTTCGCCGGCAAGGAATCGAGTGCGAGATCCTCTCCATTCCTGCCATAACCGTAGTAGTCGACTCGATCCAGCGCAATCGCTTCGCTGACACGCACGTCGAGATTCTTGCCGAGACGTTCCTCGATGGTGTTGAGGTGCCTGCGACGCGTGGAGAGGAGAACGGAGGCCACCTTGGGCGAGACCACGATCTCCACTCTCGAAATGTTCTCATGATGCAGGAGATAGCTGACTTGACGGACGATGTCACCGGCCACCATGTCCGCACCCATCACCGCGCCGTGCCCACGACAGGTCGGACATTCGACGAAGCTGCTGCTTCGCAGATCCGGACGCATTCGTTGCCGTGTCATCTCGAGGATGCCGAATTCACTGATCTTGAGGATCGTGGAGCGTGCTCGATCACGCTTGAGATTCTCCTCGTAGCGATCCTCGACAGCCTTGCGGTGACGTGCATGCCTCATGTCGATGAGGTCATGGATGATCAGACCACCGAGATCACGCAATCTCAACTGGCGACAGATTTCATCGGCTGCCTCCATGTTGGTCCGGAAGGCATTGGTCTCGCTGTCCCGAGCACTTCGGCTGCGACCGGAGTTCACATCGATCGCGACCAGGGCTTCGGTGGATTCAATCACAAGCCGGCCGCCACTGGGCAATGGAACTTCACTGGCGCGGATCAACTCGATCTGTCGTTCGAGGTCGAATGCATGGAACAGAGGCAGGTTGCGTCTGTAGTGAATGACCTTGGGAGCCGAACGCGGCGCAATGACTTTCAGAAAGGCGGTGCATCGTTCATAGGCGGATTCGGAATCGACCACGATCGCCTTGATGGAAGGACGCAGGACATCGCGAATCGTTCTGATCAGAACGTCTGATTCCGTATAGAGCTCGCAGGGCGTCCCGACTTTTTCCCCTCGACGATCCATCATCTTCCAGAGCCGGGTGAGATAGGCCACATCCCGCTTGAGCTCGGCCTTGCTTCGCCCCATGCCGGCGGTCCGCAGAATGAACCCGAAGTTGTCAGGAAGATCGAGGGTGTCGAGGATCTTCCGCATTTCGCGTCGTTCATCCTCATCCTCGACACGACGAGTCACGCCGACACGATCCATGTGCGGCATCATCACCATCATGCGACCGGGGATCGAGATGTAGCTCGTCAGCGTGGGTCCCTTGGTTCCGATGCCTTCCTTGAGGACCTGGACCAGGATCTCATCACCCTTCTTCAACGCTTCCTGAATCGGCGGCCGATCCCGGCGAGCAGTCTTGCGACCGACATTCTCGGTACTTTCCCCGGAGGGGAAATACCGCGGATGCAGATCGGAGATATGAAGGAATCCACGTTGTGCGTGACCGAAGTCGACGAAGGCGGCCTGAATGGCAGCTTCCACGTTCGTCACCCGACCACGATAGACATTGCCTACCGAGGTGGCGGTTGATGAACGTTCTACGAACAACTCTTCCAGATGCCCGTTCTCGAGGATCGCAATTCGCGTCTCCTCACCGGGCACGTCATTGACGAGCATCAGCTCTTGGGGCTGTGTCGTCGTTTTGCTGGATGCCACGGGGGCACCTCTTTCACTGGTTCCCTTGCAGGGGATCGAGGTCTGACCACTCACCGGTGTCTACGGTGGTGAACAGGTCCATTGGGACCGTTCATCCCGGACAGCCTGGCGAGAGGGGTGACCCTCCCGTGCTGGGTGGCCTGTGGTTCGGTTCATCCCGGCGAGCCTCAGGGCCGTCACAGGACTTCGAACCAGGGCCATGTTTTCCGTTCAACCGGGAGCCTCAACCGGCGTTCCATCCGCCGTCAGCCTCCGGCAATACTCGCGTCGTCTCGGCACGGAGCACCCTGAGGATCCTCCGCTGGCTCTCGAAAGCCCCCACTCGCCTTGCCAGACGCTCGCATTCCTCCAATGTCACGCGCCGAATCACTTGTTTGACCCGGGGGATCTGGGATGGAACGAGCGACAAGGACCTGAGGCCCAAGCCTATCAGCAGCATAGTGTACGTGATATCACCCGCGATTTCTCCACAAAGGCTCGTATCGACCCCACGACGCTTGGCAGCCCTGATGACGTTCTTCACAAGCCTGATAACGGCGGGATTTGAGGCCGAATAGAGGTTGGCCACCCGCTCGTTGCTCCGATCGACGGCGACGGTGTACTGGATGAGGTCATTGGTCCCGATGGAGAAAAAATCGACTTCCTTGGCGAATGTCGAGGCCATGAGTGCCGCACTGGGGACCTCGATCATCATTCCGATGGGGATATCGAATGGCACATCGACGCCCTCCTCTCGGAGATCATCCGCGACATCATTGAGAACCATGCGAGCCTGCTTGAGCTCGGTCATCGTCGTGATCAGGGGGAACATCACGCGAAGAGAACCCACAGCAGCAGCCCGAAGAATCGCTCTCAATTGACGACGAAACATCGGCAGATGCTGCAAGCTGTGACGAATGCTGCGAAGACCGAGGAAGGGATTGCGTTCCGGCTCCAGCGCCTGCTGCTGAGTGTGTTTGTCAGCACCCAGATCGAGTGTCCGGATGGTCAACGGTCGACCGTCAAGCTTCTGAATCGCCTGGATGTACTGTTCGTACAACTCCTCTTCGGTCGGCTCCGTCGGACTGGTGAGATACAGAAACTCGGTGCGATACAGACCGACCCCATCTCCACCGAATTTGACCAGTTGATCAATCTCCCTCGGGAACTCGATATTCGCAAGCAGGGTGATCTGAACGCCATCGAGCGTCACCGCATCGGCAGACGCCTCCTGCGCGGTTTCAGTCAGGAAGCGATCAAGTCGATCGCGAGTCCGCTCGTAAGTCGCAAGCGTTTCCTCATCGGGATCGATGATGATCTTGCCGGCATGCCCATCGATGATGATTCGATCACCGTCATTGACATGCTCCGTAATGGCATGACAACCCACGATGACCGGAACACCAAGTGCCGCTGCGATGATGGAGGTGTGGTCCGTACGTCCACCGGCATCCGTGGCGAGTCCGACGACATGATCGATCCCCATGGAAGCGGCCTGCGTCGGGGTCAGTTCATGGGCGATGAGCACCACGGGCTGATTCAACCTGGAGAGTCGTTCTTCTGAACGACCCATCAGATGATCCAGAACGCGCCTCTCCAGATCGAGCACATCACGGGCCTTGTCCTTGAAGACCTGGGACCCCATCGCGTTGAACTGGTCGATGATTCGACTGAACGACGATGCCACCGCGAAGTCCGCATTCGTGCCTTTTTCCTGAATCTTCGAGCGGATCGGCCCCAGCAGAGTGGGATCCTGCAGAAGTCCCAGATGGAACTCGAAGATCTTGGAGGCCTCATGGCCCAGATCGCGTTCCGCTCGATCCCGATCCGCCGCAAGGTCCGCCTGTGCCGCCGAGAGCGCCTGTTCGAAGCGTTCCAGCTCGCCATCCCGCTCTTCGGGCACGACGATGTGGTGCGGCACCCGCTGCCGGAACTGCTCCAGCACGAACGCCTGGGCAAGGGCAATGCCTGGTGCAACCGCGATGCCACTGATGGTCTTCATGCCGGTCACGACCCTTGGCCGTGAATGCCCTCCTGAATGCGTGGAACTGAACCCCAAGTATAAGGAAGACCACGAGCCGGCAGCGGCACCCCTCTCAGACCGTTCCGAGACAGTCATTTACGTCTCGGAGAACGTGATCAGCTTGAAGCGGTCTCGCTCAGAGCGTTCACCGGCGATCCAGCGACACCGGCCTCATCGGACTGGTAGGGATTGCCCCGTTGCTTTCCATGCCAGAGGAAGGAGAACCCTGAACGAATGTCTTCAAGAATCATGATCATGCATGGAAGCACCAGCAGAATCAGGAACGTGGCCGCCATCAGGCCGAAGGCGATGGCGATCGCCATTGGCACGAGAAACTTGGCCTGGAAGGACTGCTCGAGCATGAGTGGCGTCAGACCCAGCACCGTCGTGACCGTGGTCAGCAGGATCGGCCTGAGTCGCATCCCCCCCGCGCTCACGAGCGCCTCGGTTGCCGTGAGCCCCTGACGACGTTCGCCCAGATAGAAGTCGACGAGGATCAGCGAATCATTGACGACGATACCGCTCAACGCCACGAAGCCGATGATGCTCAGGAACGTGAGATCGTAGCCCAGAAGCATGTGACCCCAGACCACGCCGACGATGCCAAATGGAATCGCGGACATGATCGTCAACGGAAGACCGTAGCTGCTGAACAACCATGCAAGGATGAGATAGATGAGCAGAATCGAAGTCATCAATCCGATCGGAAGGCTCTGGAAGGCTTCTCGCTGACTTTCCTGCCGGCCTTTCAGACTGATTTCCAGATCAGGGTAGGCGCTTCGCCACTCTTCAATGGGCAAGGAAGAGACGACCAGCTCCGGGCTCAATCCATCAGCCGTTTCCGCGGTCACCGTCATGGAACGCTTTCGGTCGACTCTGGTGATCCCCGTATATCCGGAACCGTCCCGAACCGCCGCCACCTCGGAGAGTGGGACCGCGGTCCCACCCATTCCGATCAACCACATCTGCTCGATGGATGCGAGATCCTCATCTCCCCCACCTGCTGCGCGGACTCGAACGTCGATGTCCTCACGTTCATCGGAGAAGACATGAGCATCGATACCGTAGACCGCGCCCCGAAGCTGTTCGGCGACATCCGAAACAGTGAAGCCAAGCGGCGAGGCCGAGGGCTTCAGCTCGATGTGGAGTTCACGCTGCCCGTCATCCAGATCGTCGCCGATCTCACTGACCCCTTCGAAACGTCTCAGATCGGACTTGATCAGCTCCGCGAGCGAGATCATCTGATCAAGATCCTCACCATTCACTCGAATCGTGATGTCTTCCATGATCGGACCACCGGTCATCTCGGAGGTCGTCAACCGCTCGACACCCGGCACCATGCCATCCAGTTCGGCACGGATGTTCGTCAAGACCGCCTGTGCATTGAGATCACGTGTTTCAGCCGGCTTCAATTCAAGGAAGATCTGGGACAGATTGGTCGAGTAGCCGAGACCGGCCCCGGACTCCATGCTGGTCGTGATGCCGACCAGAGAGAGCATCGACTTGATCTCCTCCTGGCCACCGGCGACCCGCTCGACGACTTCAGTGACATTGGTCGTATGTTCCATGCCCGTACCGGGCGGCATGGTGATGTTGACGGCGACGCTCTCGGCATCATCACTCGGCAGGAAGGTATAGCCCACCCGGCCTCCACCGATCAGTCCGATGGAGATCACGAGCATTCCAAATGCAGTCGCCAATGTGATGTAGCGGATGCCCAGGAGCTTCCTGAGCAGTCTTCGATAGGCAGGCACACAACGTTCATAGAACATGCGATCCCGCCAGGCGGGAAAACCGGTTGCATCCTCGGGCTTGCGATGCCTCGCGAGACCGTGGCCCATGTGACCCGGAAGCATGCCCAGACACTCCAGCAGACTCATGGCGAGTGCGATGGCGACCACGAGAGGCAAGGCACCCATCAGGTCGCCCACCATCCCGTCAAGGAACATCAGAGGAAGGAATGCCACGATGCTCGTGAGGACAGTCGCCACCACGGGCCACTGGACCTGGCGAGCACCGTTCACGGCTGCTTCAAGCGCAGGTTCACCCCGATCACGACGTGCCTGGATGTTCTCACAGACGACGATCGCATCATCGACCAGGAGACCGATGACGATGATGAGTCCGAACATCGTCAGCAGATTGAGCGTGACATCCAGAAGCTGCATGACGACAAGCGTGCCGCACATGGCTGTCGTGAGACCGATTCCGACCCACATGGCAGCACGCCAGTTGAGGAAGAACAGCAGAGTCACGAAGACCAGAATGGCTCCATAGAACGCATTTTCACTGAGCAGCGAGAGACGACCCTCGACGAATCTCGCCAGGTCCGTCATGGTGTCCAGCTGGACACCATCGGGCAGCGTTCCTCTCTGTTCATATCCGAGTTCCCAGGCCTGCTTGATCGTGGGATTCAGCAGCTGATCCAGACGAGATGCTTCGAGCGCGTCGCCTTGGCGACCCTGAACATAGGCCCTCACCATTCTGGCCATGAGGACGATGTCCTGACCGCCAATCTTCGAAACCGTGAGGTTGGCAGCGGGCTTGCCGCCGTACCGGATCTTGATGGGCGAATCGACGAAGGTCTCCGAGACCGTTGCCACATCACCGACCGTGATCACTTCACCATCCGGCAGTGCTCGAATCACGATCCCCCGGATGGCCGCTGCCTGCTCTGGAACACCGATGGTCCGAATACCGACCGTACTGCCGGCCGAACGCAGGGAACCACCGGGGACATCCGCAAGCCATCGCGACACGGCCCTGCTGACTTCCGGCAGACTGATGCCATGCTTGATCAGCTGAGTCGTATCAGGCTCGACGGCCAGTTCATAGTCACGAACGCCTCCAAGTGAGACTTCTCCCATGCGAGGCAGGCTCTGCAGGTCGTCGCGGACATTGCGAGCAGCTCTCTTGAGGACTTCCTCATCCACATCGCCGTAGGTCAGCAGCATGATGACCGGCAACTGGCTCTCCATCTCCGTCACCGAGATGTCTTCCGCCTCATCCGGCAGATCCTGCAGACGATCGATGTTCCTCTCGACCGCTTCGACGGCGGAGTCGATGTCGTCGATCTCATCATGGAACGTGACGTTGATGGTCCCCCCACCTTCGGTGAGGTTGGTGCTGATCTCGTCGACCTCCCGCATGCTTGCAAGCGCATCCTCGACCTTGATGGCCAGGTTGTCCTCGACTTCTTCAGGGGAGGCACCCGGCAGGTACAGCCTGATGCTGGCGCCACCCGGCGTGACTTCGGGGAAGAACTGTCGACGAAGCGTGATGGCCGAAACCGCACCTGCGATCAGAATGGCCAACATCATCAGGTTGACGGGAACGATGTGCCTGACACTGAAACGTGGAAGATTCACTGCAGACCGCCCTCGGAGCTGTCCTGACGAACCGATGCAAGGGAATCTTCCGCGGAGACGGGTTCGACTCGCATGCCGTCTGCCAGTGTTCGCGAGGGCGAAAGCACGATCAGTTCGCCTTCCTCAAGTGGCTCATCCAGAACAACCCAGTCACGATCGGGCACATCGAACTGCTCGAACGTGCCTGTGATCGGAAATCGGATTGAAACAGGCAGGCTCTTCACCGAGCCATCCCTGACGACAAGCAGGCGATCCTTTCGAACACTTCTCCGAGGCACCACCCAGGCACGCTCGCCGTCCTCCGAAGAAACGGATCCCTGCACGAACGCACCCGGAGGCAGATGATGCTCACCTGCCATCGGCTGGGTCACTTCTGCGTAGACGGTCATCGTTCTGCTGGATGGATCATCCTGAGGAGAGACACGCGCCACACGGGCGTCCCAGGTTCTGGTCCGGGATCCGGTTGTCTGAAGCAACACGGAATCCCCAACGGAGACTTCACCACGTGCGGAAGCGGCCAGTTCCAGCGGAACCTCGATGGCTCGTGGATCCATGATTCTGGCGACGCGTGAACCAGCTGTGAGATTTTCACCCTGGCTGACATCAATGCGTTCAATGAAACCATTGATCGGACTCGTGATGGTGCACCGCTCGACGCGTTCGCTGGCGATGCGGATGGCGGCTTCCTCACTCTTCTTCTTGGCCTCAAGGGCCAGGCGGCGTGTGGCGGATTGCTCGAGGTCGGCACGGGCCAGTACGAGCGCCTGCTCTTCGGCCAACACCTGCTTCTGCACCATGTCGACTTCACGAGGCATGGCGGCCTGCTTGTTCACGGCATCCCGAACGCGATCCAGTTCACGCTTGGCCAGTTCAAGATCCTGTTCTGCGATTTCGATGGTCTGAAGTCTGGTCTTTTCTTCCACATCAACGGTCTTCAACTGGGCCATGATGTCGGCCAGCCGCTGACGAGCCATCGTCAGTTCCTCCTGGAAATCGATGTCATCCAGAATCACGAGCAGATCACCCTTGGAAACGAGATTGCCCGCTCGGCTCGTCGCAGGCAGATTGATCACGGTCGAAGACACCCGCGCAGGCACATCCGCATCCTCGATGGCTCGAGCGACGCCGTACCCGGTGAACTGCTGGGAGACCTGCACGGGAGCGGACTCGATGACCAGCACGGATCGGCCCGGTGCCGGCTCGTTGCTGACCTCCGCTTCCGGTGCGGTTGCAATCAACCAGGAGGAGATCACGAATGCCAGAATGATCACACCGACGCCGACACACGCTCTGGTCGTCCACATGATGATGGTGCTTGATCGGCTCATGGTCGGCGGGCTCGGTTCGAGGTTCTGCTGGGCATGTCGAAGACGACGGGTCGGAGAAAACGGTCAGCTGGACGGTCCTGCGGGGTCGAAGGGCGGGAAGAATCCACCAGCAAGCCCTTCAGGGTATGCCATCAAGTCGGCAAGATCGACCCCGTATCGTTACAGGAGCCGCTCGGAGTGGTATTGTTCGGCCTCCATGACAGATTCAAACCCCCACGCGCTGACCCTGGACGATACTCGCCATGTCGCCAAGCTGGCTCGCCTGAAGCTCACGGACGACGAGCTGGAAGCCTGCCGACATGATCTTGCCGCCATCCTGGCCCATGTGGCCACCCTCGCGGAGCTGGAACTCGAAGGGGTGGAGCCGATGGCTCATCCTGGAGATCGAACCAACCGGATCGATCCGGACGAAGAAGCCGCCTCACTGACACCGGAGCAGGTCCTGGCCATCGCTCCGGAAACCGAGGGGCCATTCATTGCTGTTCCCAAGGTGCTCGGTGGTGACGGAGGGTCGGCATGAACACGCAACCAGGGGTCATCGAAATCGCCGACTCCATCCGAAGTGGCCAGCAGACCGCCACGCAGGTGCTTCGCGACTGTATTCAACGAATCGAGACCGCTGACAGTGACACCAAGGCCTTCATGCGCGTGGACGCTGATGCGGCCGCTCGCCAGGCACAGGCCGTCGATGATTCGATTGCAGCAGGTCATGAGCCTGGCCCACTGGCCGGTGTTCCGATCGCCATCAAGGACAACATCGTGATGGCGGATCGAGAAACCAACTGTGGGTCGCGCATTCTCGAAGGCTATGTCAGTCCCTACGAAAGTACGGCGACACGTCGCCTTCAGGAAGCCGGTGCTGTGCTGGTAGGCACCGTTCGATGTGATGAATTCGCCATGGGATCATCCACCGAACACTGCGCCTATGGATCCGTTGGAAACCCATGGTCGACGGACCGGGTCCCGGGTGGATCCTCGGGAGGCAGTGCCGCAGCCGTCGCGCAGCAGCTTGTCCCGGCAGCCCTGGGATCGGACACCGGTGGTTCAATCCGGCAACCGGCTGCCCTGTGTGGTGTCACCGGACTCAAGCCAAGCTATGGACGCGTCAGCCGCTGGGGACTGGTCGCCTTCGGCTCCAGCCTCGACTGCATCGGACCCATCACTCGAAACGTCCGTGACTCCGCAGCGATCCTCGAAGTGATCGGCGGACAGGATCCACACGACTCGACCTCGGTGGAGGCCGGCGACACCAACTTCCTGTCGGGACTCGAGGATGACAAGCCATTGGTGGTCGGCATTCCACGCCAGCATCGCCACGAGGGCAATCACCCTGCCGTCGAATCCGCCATCGACGAAGCGCGATCCATGCTGGAAGCCCGCGGCGCCACCTTTGTCGAAGTCGATCTCGAGATGACCGATCACGGCATCGCGACCTATTACGTCGTTGCGACAGCCGAAGCCTCAAGCAACCTGGCGCGTTTCGATGGCATCCGATACGGACGTCGCGCCGAGATCCAGCCGGGTGAATCCCTGGATGATCTCTATGCACGTTCACGGGGCGAAGGCTTCGGCCCGGAAGTCAGACGGAGAATCATGCTGGGCACCTATGTTCTCAGCGCCGGCTACTACGACGCCTACTACAAGAAGGCACTTCAGGCACGTCGGGTCATCCACGACGAATACGTGAAGGTGTTCCAGCAATGCGACGTGCTTCTTGGACCGACGACTGCGGAACCGGCTTTTCGCATCGGCGAGATCGCCGACCCGCTGACCATGTACCTCTGTGATCGCTACACGGTCGGCGCCAACATCGCCGGCATTCCCGCGATCTCCATCCCCGGCGGCTTCGCGGATGTCGACGGCATCAAGCTGCCTGTGGGCATCCAGCTCCAGGCACCGTTCATGGAAGAAGCCAGACTCCTTCGCATCGCCCATCAACTGCAGCAGTCAGCAGATCATCATCTTCAATCACCGGTCGGGTGACCTCGCAGCCGATCAGTCCGAAGCCGCAGACGCCACGGCCTCGAGCAATGCTCGACGCTGCTGACGGTAGGTCTCGACATCATCTTCCCAGTCGTCGTAGCCACGAAAGATGGAATCGACGATGCGTTGACACGCTTGCGGATCGGATCGCTTCAAGGCCTGAAGCGCGGCGAGATCCTCGAGTCCGATGCGCTGAGCCTCGAACCGAGTACTGGACCAGGGACCATCGGGCCCCGGGAAGACCACATGGGTATCACCCGCGGGCAGCTTGTTCGTCGTGCCCGGCATCGCAGGATGGTCCACCACGGATTGCTCGAAGGGGTCCGCCTTGTAATGATTCAGACCCCAGTGAAGATAGCCGTCGACATCGAATGTCATGGCGGCCCATGCGAAGTAGACCGATCGCAATCGCTCCTGATCCATCAGCCGATTGAGCCAGGGCCCACCAGGTGCAAGACAGGTGTACGTCCAGACCTGATCTCCCTCGGCTCGCCTGGCATCAAAGAACGCCCGGTTCTCCTGATACTTGTTGACCTTCGGACACCAGATGTCGACGGCACCCGAAAGAGATCGCGTCATGGTGGCTTCCATGATGGGAACGCCCGGCAACAGTTCATGCATCTGTTCCGCAACCAGGCGATAGGCTTCGGCATTGACGTCCGTCGGCTCATCTGCGATGTGCTGAACCCATTGATCCGTCCAGCCCCTTGATGACATGAACGCACTCAACTGCCCCGCCATGTCCGCAAGCAGCAGACGTCCCTCGGGATCGTTTGCCGGGACCCGCGGGATCGAGAGTTCAAGCGTGCTGCTTGACCAGTCGCCCCCGGGACGTCTGGCGATCGGCGCTCCTTCGATTCGATACAGACCGGCATCCAGAAAGATTCGGATGAAACGATCCAGACGGGCTTCATTCAGAACCCATCGATCGCCATCCCGCTCAAAGAAGTCAGGCCACTTCATCCAGAACGTGTCCTGCCCTCCGCGAGCCATCAGTTCCGCATAGGCGACGAGAACTGGCCAGAACGCATCCGACCAGAGTTCGACATCGTGATATCGGGCGATGAGACTGGGACTGAACCAGTTCGTGTATCCGAAGCCCAGTGATTGACGGGAAGGCGACGCCCAATCGTGAGTCCGGACCGTCCACTCCAGCGGCGCATCATCCACATCGGGCGTGACATCCACAAGCAGCACTCGTGAACCCGGTTCATCCGACTGGACTTCCAGGCGATACGCGATCGGACCTTCCGTTCGCGAAACGATCACCTCGCCATCGTGCAAGGCCAAGGGTTCGATGGCCTCGTAGATCTGAAACGGGGCTCGACGAACAACGTGGGGATTGACGCTGCCCTTGAACTGCTCGGTCCGGCTGTCCAGACCAGTGTTCTCCTCGACTGGAACATCATGAATTCGATAGATCGCCAGACCATCCACGGTTCGTCCCTGCTCGTCTGTCACTCGAACACCGGTCGACGGGATGTCCTGGGGCTGGACCAGCAGATGCACACCGGCAAGCCAGCCTCGAGCCGTGTCACTGGTCCATTCACGGGGCGCATCGGTCGCATCAGTATCGGGATACAACAACGTCAACTCATCATGAAAGCCTGCCTCGACAAGCGTGGACGAATCCTCATTCATCGGTGAGGCCATTGACGCATTGAATGCGGGCACTCTTCGGATGCGCCCGTAGCGAATGATCGCCTGTTCAACTCGTTTCCGAATCCTCTCGGCCTTGCGACGACTGAACGACTCCGTCGGATCGGGCCCCACGAGAACATCCACTTCGAAACCAGGCGAGCTGTCTGTTCTTCTGACGGTGATGCACGCCGGAAAATCATGGGCATCGACGAGATGGAAGACCCGGACGTCCTGCGACCGATCGCGGCCTTGCGTGACCGCCATTTCCAGCTCCGGGATCCCGACGGCAAAGTTGACGGCGTCCTCGAGCGTGTCCCAGCGGATGCCATCCGGTGGCAGCAGCTCCAGAGTGAAGTTCGGATCTCGAGGGGTCTCGCCGGCAAGATCCTCGAGAACCCCCTTGGTCTGGCGTGCCTGGGCATCGGTGAAGGTGATCGTGCTGGCTGGAGCGGGCGGAGGACCGCTGCTGCAGCCAGGCAGGAGAAGTGCCAGGCCCAGCCATAGAAACCGCATTCCTGGACCCGTGAGGGGCCATTGGCTTGACTTGGAGCGAACTCTGGGGATCATCATGCGAGTCACGACGCTCACCCTACCACGAGCCAGCAGACCGCGGGGGAGATGACGCTGGCACCGAGCCGATAGTGAGAAGACCCCTTCAGGGGTACAGAGGACCCGCGGAAACCCCAGTCGATGGCCAAGTCAAGCAAAGCCAAATCCTCATCTGCTCGCTCCGAGCAGCGACGCCAGGAGCTGCGTCGAAACCTGCCCAAGCCGACCATGGCCTTGAGACAGGCACTGCTGCGTCCGGAGTTCATCAGGACGGCGGTGATCATCTTCTGCTTCCTGGTCCTCGTGAGTCTGCTGGTGACCTGGTCGAGGGAACAGCTGCTGGTACGCGTCGGTCATCATGTTTCCACGACCAAACTCAATCGACTGAGTTACGAAGTCGAGGACGTCGAGGCGACGCGGGCCAAGCGACAGGAAGCATCGGAGAACGCGCCCCGAATCTATGTCGCCAATGACGATCTCCTGAATCGAATCCAGGCATCCCTCGCCGGATTGCCCACGGCGGTTGCAGGACAGACGGATCCGACGGCACTCGCTGGCGAACTTCAGGATCAGTACCAACTCGACGAGTTCTCTCTGGCGGCACTGCAGAACATGACCATCGACGGCGAAGCCACACCCCAGTGGCTCGAATACGTCCGTCAGCTCATGGAAAAGGAAATGCAGCGGATTCCCGTTCTGGAAGAACAGGAATACATGATCTACCAGACGACTGATGCGAGACGTCGTCAACTCCGGCTTCCGGATGGTCGCTCTCTTCCACTCGCCGGCGAATCGACTTCGACCAAACAGCTCAATGCATCCGCACCACCGGAACGCCTGACACGTGCCGTGGCACGTGCTGGTTTTCCCGAGGAACTCATTCCAACGGTGACGGCCAGGATCGTCCGGGACGGCCAACCGACCGTGACACTCGATGTCGATGAGACCGATCGGATCCGACAGGAACTCGCGGATGACGTCAAACCGGTGATCATCGTTCACAACAAGGGCGAGGTGATCTGGCGACGTGGCGACCAGCTTTCTCCGGAAAGCATCGATGCGGCGCTTCAGGAAGCGTACTTCTTCTCCGAATCGGGGAGCTTCACTCGACGATGGCTCCCGCGGATCGGAATCATCGCGCTGCTCTCCATACTCTCGATCTTCATGGCGGCCTACGCGGTCACCTCCCACGACCGGATCGGACGCAACCCGATCCGTCTCGTCGCGCTGTGTTTTCTCGTCGCCTCGATGCTGACCGTGACGGCGTGGATCTCCGCGGAAGCGCCCGCATTCCTCTACGGCGCGGCCATCGCCCCACTCCTCTTCTCGGTCGTCGTCGTCAGGCTTGCATACGACCGGCGACTGGCCGTGTTCATCGGAGGCATCCAGGCCGCCATCGCGACCATGGCGTTGCAGGAAAGCATCGGCTGGTTCGTGCTGATGATGGCCGGAATCGGCGCGATGATCGCACAGGTGACGGAAGTCCGACATCGCAACACCCTCATCAGAGCGTCGCTGGTCACAGCCGTCGTCCTCGCCGTCGGATGCGTCGTGCTCAACATGATCGAACTGCCCATGCTCTTCGAGGCATGGGGCCAGGTCGCCATGCAGGCGATGCAATCGGGGATCGCGAGCCTTGCTGTCGGCTTCCTCGTACTGGGTATTCTGCCGAGCATCGAGCAGGTCTTCGGAATCACCACGGGCATGACGCTCGCCGAGCTGCGGGATCCACGAAGACCTCTTCTTCAGCAGCTTCAGCAGCATGCACCCGGCACGTACAACCATTCACTGCAGGTTGCCCACATCGCAGAGGCCGCAGCCGACGCCATCGGGGCGGACAGTCTTCTGGTGTATGTCGGCGCGCTCTATCACGACATCGGAAAGATGAACAAGCCGATGTACTTCGTCGAGAACCAGCAGCCCGGTGACAATCTTCATGACAAGCTGTCACCCGCCATGAGCCTTCTGGTCATCATCGGACACGTGAAGGACGGCGTGGAACTCGCCAAGGAATACAGCCTTCCCCGCGAGATCATCCACTTCATCGAATCGCATCATGGCTCGACGCTCGTCGAATACTTCTATCACGCAGAACGGCAGAAGGCCGAGGATGAAGGCCGCGAAGCAGTCGATGAGATTGAATTCCGGTATCCAGGCCCCCGGCCACGGACCCGGGAAGCTGCCATCCTCATGCTCAGTGATTGCGTGGAATCCGCCACACGAGCCATGAGTGAGCACAAGCCTGCCCAGGTCGAGAACCTCGTACGAGAACTGGCCAGGAAGCGGCTGATGGATGGGCAGTTCGACGAAAGCGCCCTGACCTTCCGCGAACTCGATGCCATTCAGACGGCCATCATCGCTCGGGTGACGGCCATCTATCACGGCCGAATCGCCTATCCGGAAGCGGAAGAGGACGAGATCGAAACCCGACTGGATGACGACGATCCAACGATCGAAGCCGCGACAGCCGGCTGATCGCTTCGAACACTCATGAACACACCACGCTTCGCATGCCTCGAACCATGTGGCATGCCGGCATGTCAGTCCAGTTCCATCACCTGGATCGTTCTGCTCTGGGCGACCCCCATCGCCAGGCCTTCGAGATCCTCACCCGGCGCAATCCAGCGGTTTCCAGTGGGCAGACGTCGACCACGCTCCAGGCTGGCCCGATAGACATGGAATCGAATTCGACGATGGGTGAGAACCCGATCGAAACTGGAAACATGCGCAAGGTCCTCAACAGGCAGGCCGAGTTGACGAGTCAGTTCCGCACCTCCAAGGCGACGAGTGGATTCGACCGTCGGCATCTGCCACAGACCAGCCCATCGACCGGTATCGGGGCGTCGCTGCATCGCGAGTTTGCCTCGCCTGATGATGCCGATCGCATGATGATGCTCGATGGTCTTCTCAGGTCGCTTGCGTGCAGCGGGAATCACATCGACACGATCCTGTTTGCGAGCCTCACACCATCTCCGGACAGGACAGGCCGAGCAGTCCGGCGTGTGCTTGCTGCAGACCTGACTGCCCAGTTCCATGAGCCCCTCATTGAAGACGGCTGGTGACCCGGAAGCCTCGACGAGGATCGTGGCACGCGTCCAGGTACGATCCGCAGCGGACTTGTCATCGAGCGGTGCCGGATCGGCATGCAGTCTCGCCAGAACCCGATGAACGTTTCCATCCACGATGGGCGCAGGTCGATTGCAGGCGATCGAGGCAATGGCACCCGCCGTGTAGCGGCCGACTCCGGCCAGCGCCAGAAGCGACTCGTGATCAGCCGGTACACGACCTCCATGGCGTTCCTGGATCTGCTTCGCAGCCTTCTGCAGATTGCGAGCACGTCGGTAGTATCCCAGACCCGCCCATGCGGCATTCACAGCTTCCTCCGAGGCCTGGGCAAGCGATTTCGGGTTCGGAAACAGTTTCATGAAGTCTTCGAAGCGTTCTTCGACACGAACCACCTGGGTCTGTTGAAGCATGATCTCGGAGACGAATGAACGCCAGCGCGTCCGTCGCTTTCGCCATGGGAGATCGCGCGCGTGCTTCTGGAACCACGCTTCGATGGCTCGTGTGATGGATGTCGCCGCAGTGCTCATCACCCGCGATCCTAACGGCTGACGCAGGCGATCACGAACTGCACGGACCCCACTTCTGCAGCATCAGCAGGACATCATTCACTTCAACCTCGCCACTGCCGTCGAGATCGGCACTGCCGGAACCGCCCCATTGGGAGAGCAATGCAAGCACATCATCGACAGCCACCTGTCCATCTCCATCCAGATCACCCAGGCAGGGTGTCTCCGGATCCTCGAGATAGATGCCCGGAATACGGGTCGCTCGGTATCCCGGCCTCAAGCCGGGACAGGTTTCGACGGAGAGCAGGGACAGACGCCAGACCTCTTCTCCGTCCGGGGCCACTTCGTGCACTCCATTCAGATGCGTGGCCGTCACCAGGGTGTTGCCGTTCTCAAGACGATCAGCGTCACCTGTCGAGCTGCAATAGACGGGCGTCTGCCAGCTCCAGACGATCTCCGCATCAGTCGGCGGTGACCCCGTGAAGGCCAACTCGATGGCGTAGCTTTGACCGTTCTGACCGTTGGCTGGAACCCCTCCGCGACGATTGCCATTGTCGAAGAGCACCATGTTTCCATTCGGAAGCAGCTGAGGCGAATGCTGGTAGGAGAACAGATCGTCCCCGAAGTCCACCAGACCGGAGTCGAAATCCATGCCCATGTTGTAGACGACATCACCGGTGTCGTAGTCGATCCGGGTGATGCGGCTCAGATGCCTGGTCGAGATGTAGACACTGTTGTCCGCTTCGACATAGTGGGCGTCGTTGATGTGGGTCCAGTCGTTCCAGTAGTTGGTCTGATGGACGTCGTAATCCTGAGTCGTGAAGTAGTCGAAGGTGTTCCATTCCCACACGATCTCATCCGTGGCTGGATTCATCTCGACGATCCGATCACCTTGCCAGGTCCGCACCACACCATCTTGATCGACATCCTGATATTCGCGGACGACCATGAGCACGTTGCCCGACGGCATCATCGAGGCACAGTGATGCACCCTGAAAGTGTTGCTGTCAGGGCTGGCCCAGATGACACTGCCCTCGAGATCCACGATCCAGGCACGTCCGCCGCCGACGAAGAGAAACTGACCATTGCCCAGTGACCGGCAGTCGGCAACACGGGCTGGTGTATCCAGCATGAGAACCAGCTCTCCATCGAGGTCGAATCCGACGATGGAGGCGCAATGGTTGAACAGAGTCAGTCCCGGCTGAGCCGGCTGACTGCCAGTCGTGATGTCGACCTCGAGCGCGAAATCAAATGGCAGTGTTCGAATCGAGAAGGTCGATGAAAGGTCCCAGGCACCTGGAACACCATCATCGATGGACCGGACCCGCCAGAGATACACCGAACCGAATTCGAGCCCATCCGTGATGACCAGGTGACCGGCGGTGGTTCGCTCCTCGATGATGGGATTGACGAATGGATCCGCACTGCCGTCACTGATGGCGAGCTGAACATCGTGTTCGACACCCCCGATCTCACCGGCCCAACTGAGTCGAACCTGGGTCGCGCCCAGAAGGGCGCCTTCCGACGGCTCCAGTTCGGCCATCAGGACCGATGGACTGATGACCATCATCAGGACGACAAGAAATGGGAACAGACCCCGGACCCCCTGGTATCGCTGGGCTTTCATGGAACGCTCTTCTCTCTTCAAACGGGCCGGATTGGCGGCCCCTGAGCACCGGATAACGATGCCAGGAGACCCTCTCTTCACTGAGTCATAGTACGCATCAAACCAGACCTCCCAAGTTGAAACTGCCGATCCGGCTCGAATAACCGCATTTTTCACTATGAAAATCCACGACAGCCGCCCGTTTTCCACTGCGGACGGCCGGGCACCGTCCACCGGAAGTTCCACTGTTCATCCAAACAAACAAGGACCGATACTGGGTCTGGATTGCATCACCGTGCCAATGACTTCGCCTTCCAACCCTCCCATCATCCGCGGATGGATCCTCTGGTTCGTCGCCACGCTGTTCGTCATCTACCAGCTGGCACTGCAGACGAGCTATGCCGCGCTGGATGACAAGATCATCGACTCGATCGGCATGTCCACGGCCGCCTCGGGTCTGCTCGCCGCTTCCTTCCTGTTTACCTATGCCTGCGTTCAACTGCCGGCGGGCCTGCTCCTTGATCGGGGACGCGTTCGATGGCTCCTGTTCATCGCAGCGCTGCTGTGCGCCCTGGCCACGTTCTGCTTCAGCATCTCGAGCAACTACTGGGCCCTCCTGGCATCACGCGCCGCGATGGGTGCTGCGGCCGGGTTCGCGTTTCCAGGCGCCGGCCTCGTCGCTCGACGCTGGATTCGCCCAAGCCAGTTCGCCATCGCCATGGGACTCATCGACATGCTCTTCTCAGCCGGCGCCGTCATGGGCAATGCCGGTCTGGCTCAACTGCTCGACGTTCTGGACTGGCAGGCCATCATGCAATGGATGGCTGCCGCAGGCGGCCTGATCGCGTTGTTGATCGTCATCTTCATTCGAACCGCACCCGGCAAGACCACCGGAGAAGGCGACTCGAAGAGGATCGGTCTGATGGAAGCACTTCGTGAGCTGATGGGCACACGCCAGGTCTGGCTGGGCATGCTCTTCTATGCCGGCATCTGCGCGAACATCTTCGGGTTCTATGGCTTCTGGGATGTTCCGCTCCAGCAGGCCTTCGGTTTCGACAAGAACGATTCGCTGGTCCTCAACAGCTGGCTCTTCATCGGCATGGGAATCGGTGCGGTGATCAGCGGATTCCTCGCGGACTGGTGGGGTCGCCGAAAGCCACTGCTGGTGATCGGCAGCATCGGGGGCACGATTGCCGTCGCCTTCGTGCTGTTCACGCCAGCGACGACCTACTTTGCGGCGATGACCCAGCTGTTCATCAATGGACTGCTGGTCGGAGTCTCGGTACTCGTGTTCCCGGCCGTATGCGAATCGCTGCCGAAGGGATATTCCGCAGCCGCCATCGGAATCGTGAACGCCGCGGGCATCCTCTCGGGCGCTCTATGCCAGTTCATTCCCGGCCTCTTCATCACCTCGAATCATGACGCGACCCTCGAGACCTACCAGAGAACACTGGTGATCTTCCTGCTCGCGATGTTCATGGCAACCCTGGCCGCGTTCAAGATGCACGAGACCAGACCCGGATGGGACAACGCCGTCACGCCTGAGAACGACAATCTCGATCCGGACCCAAACACCGCATCCTGACTGAAGAGATCTCCATGAGCCGAAGGCCCGGTCGTCTCCGACCGGGCCTTCTGTCACACTCTCTCCTCCTGCACCCGTTACAACCTCTTGATACCTGAATCGCACGAGCCCCCCGTTTGAAATTCGAAAGTTCGTGTATTTCGCCGATGGATTCTGCAAATGCACGATGCATTCAGGCCAAAGGGCCTGAACATGTCAAGGATTGAAAAAACAAGTTGACCTAGAAGCAGTCAGGCGGGCGCAGGGTCTGAAGTGGATCCGGCCAACCATCACAGGGTCGCCATTGGATGCTCCCGGGTTGGACCATGTCACCGGGAACTCATCTTGAACGACATCCCGTCGAGATGCCGGTGTTTATTGAATCGAATTGACCAGCAGCCATCCCACGACCACTGCACGAGCGGTCCAGCCCACCGTGCGGACCCAGTTGGTCTTGACGAGTCTGCTGATGGCCTTGTCATCCCGTCCCCGTTCGAGTTTCCAGTGACAGGGCACCTGGAGGATCAGTGTGGAGAGCCACATCAGGAAGACAAGCCCCATGCCGACCCAGGCCAGAGTCGTGCTGCAATCGTCCAGTGGAAGGAACAGCAGCCAGGCTGCCGTCCCGGCCTCGACGAGCATCAGCGGCCCGACCACGAAGGACACCCGGAACATGTGCGCCGCCTGGTAGTCGACGAAGTTCTCGGCAGGAACATGAATCTGCAGCGGATAGGTCTGAAGCTGAACCAGCCAGATCGCACCCAGCATGCCGAAGGTCGACACCGCTTGTGCGATCAGTGCAATCTCGAGTTGAAGTTCAGGACTCATGCTTCTTGATCACAGTGGCGGGAACAGCTTGGCCATCATCTCATCACGATACGTGAAGATCTTCACGACATCCCGTTTCACCGCCAGCCAGTGGATCAGGCCACCCCCGAGCACCTTGTAGCGCACTCGGTCCTGGACCAGAGTGGTCGGCCCCTCGTCCACGAAGACATGTTCATGGATCCATTGACGATACGGACCCTTGAGCTGGACATCCGCAAACCGGTCCGGCGGTTCCCAGGCGGTGATTTCCGTACGCCAGCGGATGGGAATACCCCGGATCTTGATGCGATAGTCGATCAGGGCCCCTTCCTTCATCTCGATCTCACCCTCGGTGAGGATCTTGAACTGGACATTGCTGGGTGTCAGTTTCTGGAGATTCCGTGCATCGGCAAAGAAGGGAAAGATCTCACTGCGAGGCCTGGGCATCCTCGAGCGGCAGGTGAGGATGTACTCCCCCTTGACCTTCTCGATGGTCGGGGCCAGTTCGGGGACACCGGGTGCAAGATCTGGGATGGGTTCTGGCATGGTCCACAAGGATAGGCCACCATCCAACAGGTATGCTGCCCTCTGGAAACGAAATGATTCTCTGGAGCTTCTCATGCCTGAACGATTCCGTCCCTTTCTCGTCCTGCTGATCCTGCTCGTGATCGGCGCCATCCTTTCCAACGGAGGCTGCATGGCCAAGTACCCGAACCAGAACCCGGTGGGCGAGACCTTCCCGACGGCTCATGGCGAGAATCTGGACAAGGAACCCATCGAGCTCCCCAAGGCGTACATGGGCAAACCGGCGCTCTACATGGTCGGCTACATCCAGGAGACCCAGTTCGATCTCGATCGCTGGACGATCGGTCTGACCCAGGTCGAGTTTCCGGCTCAGGTCGTGGAGGTCCCCACGATTCCCGGCATGTTCCCCTCCATGTTCAAGGGCATGATCGACAACGGCATGCGAAGCGGTATTCCAGCCGAAGACTGGGCGGCCGTCGTGACCCTCTATGGCAAGCAGGCCAAGCCGGTGGCTGAATTCACCGGCAACATGAATCCCCGCAACGGTCGCATCCTTTTATTGGACGCTGACGGCGTGGTTCGCTGGTTCTGGGACGAGGGCTTCTCCGCCAAGCGGCTCATGGAGCTCAAGAAACTGGCCGAGGACCTCGACAAGTGATCTTTTGAGGCGTGAGGGCTTGCCTGGGCTCCCAGAGCGGCCATAATGCCCAGTCCGATGTGTCTTGCCAGCCAGCGTCTGGCTTGTGCTAAACTGTCGGACTAGCCAGCGAACCCCCGGGCGACCTGGTGACAAGTGAAGACCTCGCGGGTGTAGCTCAGTGGTAGAGCGTCACG
>MDSW01038111.1_pt1 | contig 23857 bp, 28 predicted proteins | sample 811171 | NCBI WGS metagenome assembly MDSW01 (sample SAMN05326641, study PRJNA326480) | marine metagenome | isolation source: seawater | place: Atlantic Ocean: North West | collected 2012 | reverse complement strand
AGCTTGTAAAATTTGCAAAAGCTGTTATCCAAATAGAAAAAAACCAATTAAAACTAAAAAAGCCTAAATGAAAGTTATAGGAATAGGAAATGCAATAGTTGATGTCGTTTGTAAAGTAAGTGACGATTTTCTTTCTAATAATAATTTAACTAAAAGCACAATGAAATTAGTTAATGAAAAAGAATTTAAAAAATTATTATCTAATTTAAAAATTGAAAAAACAATTGCAGGAGGATCAGTTGCAAATTCTATTGTTGGTCTTGCACAATTTGGTAATAAGGTCGGTTTTATTGGCAAAGTAAGCGATGATGATTTTGGTAATAAATACGAAGAAAGTCTTCAAAAAGAAAGGGTTGAGTATTTTTATAAAAAGAAGAAAGAAAAATTATCTACAGGAACTTGTTTAATTTTAATTACACCAGACTCGGAAAGAACAATGTGCACCTTCCTTGGAACAGCTGGTAAGATAAATGAAAATGATATTGATGTTAGTGTAATAGAAAAAAGTGCATTAACTTTTTTGGAAGGTTATCTTTGGGACGAGGGGGACCCAAAAAAAGCCTTTGATAAAGCAATTAAAAACTCAAAAAAAGTTGCTATGTCATTATCTGATGTATTTTGTGTCGAGAGACATAAACCACATTTTCTAGACCTAGTTAAAAATAAATTAAATATTACATTTGCTAATGAAAACGAAATAATGTCTCTAATTAATGCAAAAAACTTTAATGAAGTAATTACCTTCGCAAAGCAAGTTGGAAAATTGATTGTAGTAACTCGTGGTGAAAAACCAAGTATAGCAATTGAAAAAAGTGAGGTTTATGAATGTTTATCAAAAAAAAATCTTAAAATAGTTGATTTAACAGGTGCAGGAGACTTATTTGCTGCAGGATTTCTTCAAGGTTATGTAAACAATTTAATGATTGAAAATAGCCTTCAAATGGGCACGGATATGGCAGCAAAAATAATCCAAAAAATTGGTGCTAGGTTAAACTAATCTTTTTTTTTCTTTTAAAACTTCCTTTTCCCTTTTTTGGCTTGACAACTCTTTTTCTATATTTTTTTGTGAAAAGATCTATTGCAATTTTATTTCTTTTTTTCAAATTAAATATCCATCTTTTTTATTAAGGATAAATTTTTCATCTTTAAATTTATCAAAAATTTTTTTTCTTAATCTATAAATGTGAGTTTCAACTGTATGTGTGTCTGCATCTGGAGCGTATTTCCAAACTTTCTCTAAAATATCTTTTTTTTGAATTGGTTTTTTTTTATTAAATAATAATTCTAATAATTGAATCTCTTTTTCAGTTATTATGATGAAGAGCTTTTCTTTTTTGAGCTTTTTCTCATTTTTATCTAAAATATAACTTTTAATTTTAATAGAAGAGTTCGTAAAAAATTTCTTTTTGGTATTTAAGTCTATAATTTTTTTATTAAGATCAATTATGCTTAAAGGCTTAAATATTTTTTCATCATACCTAAATTTAATCTCACTTTCTTTATTTACAATGGCTAATTTACTTACATTTGTATTATTCAAATGTTTGAGAACACTCTCTTTTTTTTCAATGCTGTCATCAATAATGACGCAATTATATTTATCAATTATTGATTGATCTATATCATTTTCTTTAAAAGTTAACTTAAAATCGAAAAAATCTTTTATTTCCTCTAGTGAATTGCTAAAATCCTGCGTGCCCAAAAATAGAATATTTAATCTCTTATTTTCACTATGCATATAAATTTAATAAACAAAAAATTATATTTTAATAACTATAGATTAAAATGTGCGATTGGTAAAAGGGGAATTTCTAATAAAAAAAAAGAGGGAGATTTGTGCACACCAAAAGGCATTTTAAAATTTAAGGCAGTTTTTTATAGAAAAGATAGAATACCCAAAATAAAAACTCGACTTAAAAAGATTGCTATTAAAAAAAGTATGGGTTGGTGTGATGAGCCAAAATCTAAATCATATAATAAGTTGATTAAATTTCCATTTTCTTATAACGCTGAAAAACTTTATAAAAGAAGTTCAATTTACGATATAGTTTTAATTACATCTTATAACCTAAGACCAACTATTAAAAACAAAGGTAGCGCAATCTTTCTTCATGTTGCAAAAAAAAATTATACTCCAACAAAAGGATGTATTGCTGTTTCTAAAAAAGATCTTAAGTTGTTGCTTAAATTCATTGATAAAAAAACAAAATTAATTGTAAATTAATTTCTTTTTCCAAAAATTAATGTTCCAATTCTTAAAAAGGTAGCTTTAAATTTTAAGGCTTTTTCATAATCAGCTGACATTCCCATACTCAATTCTTTTAGCCCTAAATTGTCATTTGATTCTTGTAGTAGTTTAAAATGTGACTCTTCATTTCCATCATTTGGCGGTATTGCCATTAAACCAACTATTTTTAATTTTTTATCTTTAAGACAAAAATTGTAAAAGTCTTTAAGTTCACTTAATTGAATTCCAGATTTTTGACTTTCATTTCCAATATTTACTTGAATAAAATAATTTAATTTTTTATTCATAATTTCTTCATTTTTTTTTAAATTTTTTGCTAATTTTTCACTATCTAAAGAATGGATAAAATCAAATATTTCAACTGCTTTTTTTACTTTATTTGACTGAAGCTTACCTAACATATGTATTTTTATTTTAGGGAATTTATTTTTTATACCGTCCCATTTAACTGAGGCTTCTTGAACTTTATTTTCACCGAAATGAACAACGCCGTGATTTAGAAGTGGCATTATTCTTTCTATACTGAAAGTTTTAGAAACTGAGACTATATTAACTATTTGATCAGGTTTTTTATTTTTTTCTATATTTCGTTGAATAGAAAGGTAATTATTTATAACATCATCTCTCATGTTTAAAAAAGAAAAATATTTTTATTTAGATAGTATACAAGATTTAGACTTAGATTATATTAAAAAAACTAAAGCAAAACTTATTATAAGAGACAAAAAAAAAATAAATTTTAGTGATTACAGTAAATTTATTAATAAATGTAAAAGTAAGAGAATAGAAGTTTTTATTGCTAATAATACAAAACTTTTGTTCGATTTAAATCTTAACAAGTTTTATATTTCATCAAAAAATAAAAAAAAATATTTATTCCTCAGAAATATAAATAAAAAAATAGATATAATTGGAAGTGCTCATTCTTTTAGCGAAATTATTGAAAAGAGGGATCAAGGTTGCAGTAAAATTATATTATCTCGATTATTTAAAACTGATAAACCAGGCTTTCTAGATATCGTTAAATTCAACAAGATAACACTTAATTCAAAGCTAAAATACATAGCTCTTGGTGGAATAAACAAAAACAATTATAAAAAAATCAAGATGGTAAACTGCATTGGTATAGCAATGATGAAAGAACTATCGAATAAACCTATTTTCTTAAGAGAATAAAAAAAGCCGGCGTTTTACCGCCGGCTTTAATCTTTTAAAATTAGTTACTAATTAAAACGCAAATGCTGCGTTAATAGTAAACTCTTTTTCGTCTTTGTCAGCTGTGTAACCTGTGTTTTCTATGTCATCCATCCATACAGAAAGAGTTAAACCACCCATTGTGTATGCTGCTTGAATAGATTCAACACCAAGTTCTACCTCTGCAGTAGCAGAAGTTGCGAACTCTCTAGTTGACTTCTCATCAGAGAACGAAATAGTTAACTGATCGTTTACAGCAAAACCAATACCCATAGATGTATTCAAAGTGTTTTCGATTTTATCTCCAGCATTATTTGAAATACCATGAGCTAGGTAACCTTTACCGTAACCAATGCTAACTGCACCAATTGCGTACTTAGCAAACCAGTGACCTTCTTCAGGCTCCTGCTCTGCGTCTTTTGGCATACCGCCAACTTCCATGTAGTCCGCACCAAGTGTTAACCCTTCAATAGGAGTTATTTCCGCGTACATTTGAGTAACTTTATCAGTCACGAATGATGGATCTGTTGAAGACGTACCATCAGTTATACCAAGTGTTCTACCCGCACCACCAGCATTTTTACTGTTGATTGAAGTATCAGCTTGAACTGACTGACCAATTTTAAACTTACCGCCTAATGGTAAAACACCATCTGGTAAGTGATATTGGATGTTATTCCAACCAGATAACTCTGTACCCCATAGGCCAGAACCACCAGCACCATTGTCAGAACCAGCTCCATTAGCTGTTACGTCCCAACCATAAGCTGCTGATCTTAATGAACCTTCAGAAACCATGATTCCAATTGTACCGAAGTCACTTGTAACCTTGATTTGAGTGTCATCGATTCCTGCGCCTGATGTTGTTTCAGCACCTGAGTCTAATTCAGTTGCATAAGACCAAGACATACCATTGTCTAGTTCTCCAGATGCACTGAATGTTAATTCGTTTGAAATCCCTAAGCCTTTACCGTTGTCATTAGCCGCAGAAGCACTGTCTGATGAATCAACTCTGTATGATGCAACAGCAGAACCAGTTACGTCTACGCTACCTGCGTAAGCAGATACTGTTAAAACGGCAGAAGCAAATATGGATAACAAAACTTTAGTTATATTTTTCATATTTTTCCTTTGTTTATGTTAATATTAACTGTGGAGGAATATATTGAGATTTGGATAAATTTTCCCTCAATTTTCCCCATTAATGAAGGATTTTGTATTATGTGTGATATAATTACAACATATTAAAATATGGCTTATTTTATTAAGAATTTACCTATATAAGTTTAAAAAAAATGCCCTTAATTAAAAAAATATTCATTTTAGCAAGTATTTTACTCTTTTTGAATGGTTGTGGAGGCTATAAACCAGTTGACACAAGAAAAGTTCCGATAAAAGGGACTGATAGAGCAAGAAAAAACGTTGAAGAAGGACGTGGTTTCAAACTTGGGAATATTGGAAAAAGGGGTTCAACTAATTATGAATTTAGTACTTCTAATCCCATGTGGAGAGCTTCACTAGATATTTTAGATTTTTTACCATTAGTAACTGTAGATTACTCTGGAGGAATGATTATTTCAGATTGGTACAATGACGGTTTAAATAAAAACGATTCAATTAAAATTACTATAAGATTTTTATCAAATGACGTTAAAACTAATAGCTTAAATATAATTGTACATAAAAAAACTTGTGTTACTCAAAATCAATGTTTAGTAAAAAAAATTAAGTCTCAAATAGAAGATGAATTAAAAATATCAATCTTAAAAAAAGCAGCTTTGTTAGAAAAAGAAAATAAAAAAGAGAAAAAATAATCTTATTGCAATGGATAAAGTCGATTTTCATGTAATTGAAAAAAAATGGCAAAAGAATTGGATTGATAAAAAAAACTATAATAATTCCAAGAAAAAATTTTATTGCTTAGAAATGTTTCCATATCCTTCGGGAAAAATTCATATGGGACATGTAAGAAATTATACTATCGGAGATGTCATTGCACGATACAAATCTATGCAAGGTTTTAATGTATTACATCCTATGGGTTGGGATTCCTTTGGTTTGCCAGCAGAAAATGCTGCTAGAGAAAATAATCTTAATCCAAGAGAATGGACAGAAAAAAATATTATAGAGATGAAAAGACAACTTAAAATGTTGGGTCTCTCTATCGACTGGGATCTTGAAATTTCAACTTGCGATGAAAAATATTACAAACATCAGCAAGAACTATTTATTGACTTTTATAATCTTGGATTAGTATCAAGAAAAGAAACCTATGTTAATTGGGATCCAATAGAACAAACTGTTTTAGCGAATGAACAGGTTATAAATGGAAGGGGATGGAGATCTAATGCTGTAGTAGAAAGAAAAAAATTATCTCAGTGGTTTTTTAATATATCAAAATTTTCTGAAGAATTGCTTGAAGGTTTAAATAAATTGAAAAATTGGCCAGATAAAGTGAAAACTATGCAAAAGAACTGGATAGGAAAATCTTTTGGTTGCGAAATAGAATTTAAAATAGAGGGAGACCTTCCAGTCGGTAAAATTAAATGTTTTACTACAAGACCAGACACATTGTTTGGCTTCTCTTTCTTGGCTGTTTCTGTTGATCATCCTATATCAAAGTATTTCGAAAGTAATGATGAGTTTAAAAAATTCAAAGAAGAATGTTCTAGAACAGGTACAACCGAGGAGTCTATAGCTCAAGGAGAAAAAATTGGATACAAAACAAATTTATTTGCGGTTAATCCGTTAAATGAAAAACAAAAAGTCCCGGTTTATTTTGCTAATTTTGTCTTAATGGATTATGGGTTTGGAGCAGTTTTTGGTTGTCCAGCACACGATCAAAGAGACTTAGACTTCGCGATAAAATACAACTTGGAGGTAAAAACAGTTGTAAAACCTATTGATAAAAATAAAGACTTTACTGTCGAAAAAGAGGCTTATACAGGACCAGGAACAATTATTAATTCAGACTTTCTGAATGATTTAAAAGTTCCAGAAGACTCGATAATTAAAACAATAGATATAATTGAAAAAAGAAAATTAGGAAAAAAAACTGTAAATTACAGATTAAAAGATTGGGGAATTTCAAGACAAAGATATTGGGGCTGTCCTATTCCAGTAGCTTATGACCAAAACGGAAAAGTTTTTACTATTCCTAAAGAAAATTTACCAGTCAAATTACCAAACAACATAGACCTAAATTACAAAGGTAATCCTTTGGCTAATGACAAAAAATGGAAAAAAATTACAATTGATGGAAAAGAATTAACGAGAGAAACAGATACTTTGGACACCTTTGTAGATTCTTCTTGGTATTTTTTAAGATTTTGTTCTCCTAATTTTAAGGGTGGTCCATTTGATATTAATAAACTTAACTATTGGATGCCAGTTGATCAATACATAGGAGGAGTTGAACATGCAATTTTACATCTATTATATTCACGCTTTTTTATGAGAGCAGTTAAATTGAGTAATAAGAAAGTAAAAGATGCTGAGCCGTTTAAGGGTTTATTTACTCAAGGAATGGTTTGCCATGAAACTTACAAGGATGAAAATCAAAAATGGGTATCGCCTGATGAAATAGAAAAAGATAAGTCTGGAAAAATTTTTCATAAAAAAACAAAAGTAAAAATAAAAGTTGGTCCGTCGGAAGCAATGTCAAAATCTAAGAAAAACATTATTGATCCTGAAAGTATGATTAAAGTTTATGGAGCTGATGCTGTTAGATGGTTTATATTGTCAGATAGTCCGCCAGATAAGGATGTACAATGGTCCAATCAGGGTGTAAATGCCTCTCATAAGTTTTTACAGAAAATTTGGAATTTAAATATAGTAATCTTAAATCACCCTAATAAAAAAGTCTCAAAAAAAATAGAAGATGCTTTTAATGATGAATTTAATAGTTATGTTTTGAAAATCACAAATCTAATTGAAAATTTTCAGTTAAATGTTGTGGTGGCAAACGTTTATGAAATCTATCATTTGTTTAATAAATATCTTACTAAAGAAGTTGGTTCTAAGTGTCTCAAGAAAAATTTAATAAGTTTTATGAAAATTATAATACCTTTCGTTCCACATTTGGCTAACGAATGTTTAGAAAAACTCGATGAAACTAAAATTAGCGTATGGCCAAAAATTGATAAAAAATCAATTAAAAAACAACTAATAAAAATGGCTGTTCAAATTAATGGCAAAACTAGAGATGTTATTGAGGTAGAGGAAAATTTATCTGAGGAAAAAATAATATCAATTAATAAAAAAAATAAGAAAATTAGTAAGAATTTAGCTGAAAAAAATATTAAAAAAGTAATCTTTGTAAAAAATAAAATTATCAACTACCTTGTCAAATAAATTATATGAGGAAAAAAATAATTATAAGTTTAATCATCCTAATTCCATTTTTCTTATCTTCCTGTGGATATAAAAGACTATACGAGTCAGATGAAAAAAAAATATACATTGAAAATATTGTAGTAGAGGGTAATAAAAGAATTGCTAACTCATTGAAAAATGACATACTACTTAGTTCCTCACCTAAAGCATCTAATATATTAAATATTTCACTAAATGTAGATAAATCAAAAACAGTTAAGGATAAAAATAAATCTGGAAAGATAACTAGATATACTGTTTTTATTAATGCAAAAATAATTATAGAAAATATTAAGACGTCAAAAAAAATAGAAAGAAACTTTGAAAAATCAGATGTTTATGAAGTTCTCAACAGTCCGTCTGAAACATTAAGTAATGAAAAAAATAGTGTAAAAAATTTAACCAAAAATCTTTCTGAGGATATAACAAATTTTATTAATTTTTATTATAAGGATTAAATGATTTTAAAAAGTTACATAGTTGAAAAAAATATTAGTGATCTGAAAAAATACCATTCAATCCTTATGTATGGAGAAAATAATGGGATTAAAGACGACATTAAAGAAGAGTTAAAAAAAGACAAGGAAGATACTGAAATAATCATTTTATTTAATGAAGAAATTATTAAAAATAATGAACTTCTTTTAAACCATAAAAATAGTGTTTCCCTTTTTAGTTCCAAAAAAATAATTTTTATTCATGAGGCAAGTGATAAAATATTTAAAACTATTGAAAACTTTCTTCAGTACAAAAATAGTGATATCAAATTATACATATTTGCTAATACTTTAGAGAAGAGATCAAAGTTAAGGAGTTATTTTGAAAAAAATAATGACGTAGGAGTCATTGCCTGCTACCAAGATAATGAAAGAACTCTAATGAACTATGTGAACTCAAAACTTAAAGGTTGGAAAGGACTTTCCGGGGAGATAATTAATCTAATTATATCCAATTCGAATTTAGATCGAAAAATAATTAAAAGTGAAATCACTAAAATTGAAATTTTTTTCGAAGATAAAAAAATTAATTTAATTCAACTGCAGGATTTACTAAATATTAAAGAAAATAAAGACTTCAACCAAATAAGGGACGCTTCGCTTTTGGGAAATAAAGTTAAAGTTAATGCATTGTTGAGTCAGATTCAATTCGATCAAGAGGATTTTATGTTCTGTTTGAACAATATAACTTATAGGTTGGCAAAACTGATAGAAATACAAAATATAAACAAAAAAGAGCGAAACTATGAAAATGCTCTAGATGCATTGAAAACAAAGGTTTTTTGGAAAGACAAACCAATTTATATTGAACAATTAAAGAAGTGGAATATAGACAAATTAATAAGTGCCACTAATATTGTTGGAAGAACTGAAATAATAATGAAAAAAAATTCTCAAGTTAAAAATGATGTACTATTAAAGAATTTACTTATAAATCTCTGTCTAGAAGCATCTTAATTTTCATTTTTTTTAAGAAGATTTGAAATTAATTCAAATTGTTCAAGATTTTTATATTCCACAACAACTTTACCTGAATTATTTTTCTTATTAATTATATCAACAGTTAAACCAAGGCTTTCCTCTATTTGTTTTTTTATATTTAAAATATTTGAGTCAACTTGTTTGGTTAAAGAAAAAGGTTTTTTTTGATTTTGTGTTAAAGCTTCAACTTGTCTTGAACTTAACTTTTTATTTACAATCTCCTCAGCGATATCTGATGCCTTAGAAAGACCAACCAAAGGTCGAGCTTGACCAGCAGTTAATAAACCATCTTCTATCATTGAAACTACATCTTTAGGAAGAGTCAATAACCTTAAAGTGTTGCTTATATGACTTCTACTTTTTGACATAAACTTTGCTATTTGTTCTTGATCGTATCCAAATTCTTTTGTTAATCTTTGATATCCTTTTGCTTCTTCAATAGCATTTAAATCTTGTCTTTGTATATTCTCAACTATAGCAACTTCTAAAGCTTGATTGTTATTTAAATCTAAAACAACAATTGGCACTTCATGCAAACCCGCTTTCTGGGCAGCTAACCATCTTCTTTCACCAGCAATAATTTCATAACGTCCTGGATCAGTTTTGTCGGGTCGTACCGCTATAGGCTGAATTAACCCACTTTGTTTTATTGATTTAGAGAGTTCATTTAATTTATCTTCATCAAACTTTGTCCTTGGCTGGTAGGGATTTCTGTTTAAATCACCTATTAATGCCGTTTTTTGGGCTTTTTCTGTCTGTATTTCTTTCGGCGCCTTTTTAAGACTCGTTTCTCCAAATAGAGCAGAGAGACCCTTTCCTAAACCTTTTTTTTTAATTTTGTTCATGCAGCACTTCCAACATTATTTTGTTTTAAAAATTCCTCAGCCAAATTAAAATAGGAGCGACTTCCTATACAATTTTTATCATAAACAACACATGGCATGCCGTGGGAAGGTGCTTCTGATAATCGGACGTTTCTAGGAATAACGGTTTGATAAACTTTATTTTTAAAATATTTTCGTGCTTCTTCATCAACTTGACCGGATAGTTTATTTCTTCGATCAAACATGGTTAATAATATTCCTCTTATTTTTAATTCAGGATTTAAATTAATTTTAATTCTATCTATTGTTTTAACTAATTGTGTAATGCCTTCTAATGCAAAAAATTCTGTTTGAAGGGGAACTAATAATTCATCCGCAACCACCAATGACATCACGGTTAAAAGAGTGAGTGAAGGAGGACAATCAATAAAAATAATTTCATATTTTGATAATATTTTTTCATTATTATTTTTCAAAATCTCCTTTAAAATAAATGCTCTGTTTTCATCATTTGCGGTTTCAACCTCTAATCCAGATAAATTTACATTTGACCCTATCAAATCTAATCTATCTATATTGCTCGATTGAATTACCTCTTGAAGAGAGATTTTTCCTATCAGTAGATTGTAAACATTTTTTTCGTCATCGTTATTAGATTTACCTAGCCCAGTTGTGGCATTGCCTTGAGGGTCTAGATCAATAACTAATACTTTTTTTCCTTTTTGAGCTAATGCAGTCGCTAAATTAATAACGGTAGTTGTTTTTCCAACGCCGCCTTTTTGATTTATCACTGAGAGTATAGTTTTTCCCACTTTTACGTATTATTTAACATCAATAATTAAAATTTTTGATTTTTTATCAGTCATACTATCATTTAATCTATACTTATAAATCATTTGCTTGGAAGCTTTTTTTATTTCATCCTGTGCACTCTTTCCTTTCAAAATAATCAATTTATGAGGCTTTTTCGCTATTTCACGTGAAATTCTTATTGATTCTTCTAACTTTTTAAATGCTCTACAAACAATATAATTAGTGTTTATTATGTGAGAACGATAATCATTCTCGTATAAGTTGCATTTTATATTGAGCTTTTTTATTGTTTTCCTTAAAAAATTACACTTAATAATAGATTTTTCATAAAGTTTCACGTGAAAATTTGGATTTTTATTGAATATAGCTAAAACTATACCAGGCAAGCCTGCTCCAGTTCCTAAATCTGCTAGTGAATTGTCCTTGCTAAAATCTATAAAATTGACTAATTGGGCACAATCTAAAAAATGCCTGTGCCAAAGCTCTTTTTCAGTTGATTTACCAATAAGATTGTATTTTTTGTTAAATTTTAAGATTTCATCATTAAAAATAGTAAGTTTTTGTAAATCAATATCACTAAAATTTAGATCTTTTTTTAAAATTTCTTGAACTTCGTCAATGTTTATCAAGCAGTATCTCTGAATTTCGATTTTTTTATATAACCTAATAAGATTATTGCAGCAGCTGGGGTTACGCCATCTATTCTAAGAGCTTGACCTAAGGTTTTAGGCTGGATTTTTTTAAGTTTAAACTTTATCTCGTTAGATAAACCACTAAAATCATCGTAATTTATTTCTACAGGTATTGTTATACCTTCGTCTTTTTTAAAGGCTTCTATGTCATGAGACTGCCTTAAGAGGTATCCTGAGTAATGAGCATCAATTTCAACCTGCTCATCTAAAGTGTCGCCATAATAGGGTATATTGCCCCAAATTGATCTTATTTTTTTAAAATTGACTCCTTTTAAGGATAAAACTTCTAAACCAGATCTTTTGACTCCATCCATTGCAATTTTTATAGAATGTTTGGCTGCAGCATTTGGAGATATATAATTTTTTTTTAAGCTATCGGTAATTTTAATTAATTTTTTTTGTTTATCTAAAAATTTTTCTATTCTTCTTTTTTTGACCAAATTAATTTTTATACCTAGTGGAGTTAATCTTTGGTCGGCATTGTCAGCTCTTAAAGAAAGCCTATACTCTGCCCTTGAGGTGAACATACGGTAAGGTTCTGAAACTCCCTTCGTAATTAAGTCGTCAATCATTACTCCGATATACGAATCTGATCGATCCAGAATAAATTGATTTTCGTTCTTAATTTTTAAAGCAGCATTAGCACCTGCCATTAAACCCTGTGCAGCTGCTTCTTCGTAACCAGTTGTTCCATTTATTTGTCCTGCTAAGAATAATGACTTTATTTTTTTTGTTTCAAGAGTAGCCTTCAACTCTCTAGGATCAACATAATCATACTCAATTGCGTAACCAGCCCTCTTCATTTTTACATGCTCTAAACCCTTAATTTTAGCCAATATTTTAATCTGAACCTCTTCAGGAAGTGACGTTGAAATTCCATTTGGGTAAACAGTGCTGTCCTTTAATCCTTCTGGCTCTAGAAAAATTTGGTGTTGATGTTTTTCTTTAAATTTTACTATTTTGTCTTCAATAGATGGACAATACCTAGGACCAACGCCCTTTATACTCCCTGAATACATAGCGCTTCTTGAAATATTTTCACTTATAATTTTATGTACTTCAGTATTTGTGGAAGTAACACCACATGAAATTTGTTGGTTTAGTAATTTTGTTGTTAATGCAGAAAAAAAATAAGGCTTGTCATCAGCTCCTTGCATTTCAATATCATCATAATTGATAGTTGACCCATCTAACCTCGGTGGCGTACCAGTCTTCAATCTTCCTATATTCATATCAAATTTTGCTAGCTGTTCACTTAATCCTGTTGAAGGTTTTTCGTCATATCTGCCTGCGGGGATTTTGGTTTCACCAATATGAATAAGTCCATTTAAAAACGTACCAGTTGTTAATATTAATTGTTTGCAACTTATTTGTTTACCGCTTTGGCAAATAAATCCTTCTATCTGATCATTATTAAAAATAAATTTTACAACTGGATCAGCGATCACTGTTAAATTTTTATAATTTAACAAAATTCTTTGCATATGCTCCTTGTATAGAGTTCTGTCAGATTGCGTTCTTGGTCCCCTTACAGCTGGTCCCCTGCTTCTATTAAGTAATCTGAATTGAATGCCTGATTTGTCTGCCACATCTCCCATTATCCCATCTAAAGCATCTATTTCTCTAACTAGATGACCTTTGCCAAGACCTCCTATTGCCGGATTACATGACATTTCACCTATAGTTTCAATTTTGTGTGTAAAAAGTGCAGTATTAACGCCTATTCTAGCTGCTGCTGCTGCTGCTTCACAACCAGCGTGTCCTCCACCTATTACTGCTACATCAAACATTGTTTTATTTGTCATAGGGTAAATGTATCGATGAAATACGATTTTACAAGCTCAAAGATAGATTATTTACCAATACAAAAGTCTTGAAAGATTGATCCAAGTATTTCCTCTACATCAACTTTGCCGACTATACTCCCAAGATGTCTAGTTGCTAACCTAAGATCCTCTGCTGCTGTTTCTATCTCTTTTTTTTGATTTTTTTTAAGAAATTTCTCAATTTCTTTAAGTGCTGCTTTAAGTTTTATACGGTGCCTTTCTCTAGTAACCAGAGTATCATTTGTCTTAATAAATTTTTTGCTAAGTTTTAGTTTTACAGTTTTAATCAAGTTATTGATGTTTTTATTGTTTTTAACTGATATTAAAATTTGATCATTTTCTTTAAATTCATTTTTTGGTATTTTTTTGTTTAGATCGGATTTGTTAAAAACTAAAATACAATCTTTATTAATCAGCTTTTTTAAATCTTTATTGATTGTTTTTTTTGTTGAATCTATCATTATTAAAATTAAGTCGGCATCTTTAGCTTTTTTAATTGCTCTTCTTATTCCTTCTTTTTCAACTTTGTTTTTTGCTTTTCTTATTCCTGCTGTATCAGCCAGAATAACTGGATAGCCATCAACGTTAAGATAAGTTTCTATAACGTCTCTAGTTGTTCCTTCTTGTTCGGATACAATAGCTGCATCTCTTTTTGATAAAAGATTCAATAAAGAGGATTTACCAACATTTACATCTCCTAAAATAGATATTTTGAATCCGTCTCGAATTTTTTCTCCGATTTTTTGATCTTCTATTATCTTTTTTATATTTTTATGAACTTGCTTGATCGAACTATGAACTTCCTTAAAAATATTTTCAGGTAAATCTTCCTCTGCGAAATCAATTTTGGCTTCAATATATGATAAAGATTTAATTAGTTTTTCTCTTAAAGAATTGTAGTAATTTGAAGCATTTCCTTGAATTAGTTTTATAGCCTGTTGTCTCTGAAGATCTGTTTCCGCGTGAATAAGATCCCCAATGCTTTCTGCCTCTAGTAAATCCATTTTATTGTTTTGGAATGCAATTTTTGTAAATTCACCTGGTTCAGCTAACCTACAGTTTTCTATCTCGCCTAATACCCTCAAAAAACAACTTATAACCGCATTGCTGCCATGAGTGTGAAATTCTGCTAAATCCTCACCAGTGTAGCTATTAGGAGCAGGAGACCATAATAGCAAACCCTCGTCTATAACAGTTTCGTTTGATGGATCATAAAATTTACAGACGTTCAACTCTTTTGATTTTATATCATTTTTTTTTGTTATTAATTTTGAAATTCGTAGACTGTCTTTTCCAGACAATCTTATTATTGCTATACCAGAAGGTCCTCTTCCTGTTGATAGTGCGAATATATTCATTTCATTTTTTTTGTTTTTTTCTTAACATAGAATATATGAAAAATACTATTTCTTTTAACACTAAGTTAGGCTGGATTTCAGTAACTGAAATTAACCAGAAAATCACAAGAATTCAGTTTAATAAAACCTTAAAATCAGGAAAATTTTCAAAAAATCTCAAAAACCTTAAAAGAAATTTAAATGATTATCTCAAAGGAAAAATAAGGAGAGTAGAAACGCCAATTAGTTTAAAAGGTAATGCTGCTCAAAAAAAAATTTGGCGCGAATTAAAAAAAATACCGAGAGGCAGTACAAATACATACGGAGCAATAGCTAAAAAATTAAAAACATCACCGAGATATGTTGGAAGAGTTTGTGGTGAAAATAAACATGTTATTTTAATACCTTGTCATAGGGTTATTAGGTCAGATGGATCAATGGGAGGTTTCAGCGCCAAGGGTGGAATAAAACTAAAAAAAAAATTAATACAATTAGAAAAGTATTAGCTTGTCTTGTTCATTGAGTCGAAAAAGTCTGCATTGTTTTTAGTATTTTTCAATTTAGATATCAAAAATTCTATACCATCCATAGTTCCCATAGGACTTATAATTCTTCTAAGAACATTCATTTTTGATAAGTCATCTTTTTCAAATAACAACTCTTCTCTTCTCGTTCCAGATCTTGTTATATCAAGAGCTGGGTAAATTCTCTTGTCAGCCACTTTCCTGTCTAAAATTAGTTCTGAGTTACCTGTACCTTTAAATTCTTCAAAAATTACCTCATCCATTCTACTTCCTGTATCAATTAATGCTGTTGATATAATTGTTAAAGAACCACCTTGTTCAACATTTCTGGCTGCACCAAAAAATCTCTTTGGTCTTTGAAGAGCATTCGCATCGACACCACCGGTTAAGACTTTTCCAGAACTTGGAATTACAGCATTATATGCTCTTCCAAGTCTTGTGATTGAGTCTAATAAAATTACTACATCTTTTTTATGCTCTACTAACCTTTTTGCTTTCTCAATAACCATTTCAGCAACCGCTACATGACGTGATGCTGGTTCGTCAAAAGTTGAACTCACTACTTCGCCTTTCACTGATCTCTGCATGTCAGTTACTTCTTCTGGTCTCTCATCTATTAGTAAAACCATTAAATAACATTCTGGATGATTTGCCGTAATAGATTGAGCAATGTTTTGAAGTATAATGGTTTTTCCTGCTCTAGGTGGAGAAACTATAAGAGCTCTTTGACCTTTTCCTATAGGACTTACTAAATCAATTAGTCTAGCTGTATTGTCAGGTTTCTTCTCAATTTTTTTTGTCTCCACTTCAAGTTTTATTCTTTCATTAGGATAAAGCGGAGTTAAGTTATCAAAAGCAATTTTATTTCTTCCTTTTTCTGGTTCATCAAAATTTATTTTATTAACTTTTAATAATGCAAAATATCTTTCTGCATCTTTTGGTGCTCTTATTTCGCCTTCAACTGAATCTCCTGTTCTAAGTCCAAATCTCCTAATTTGACTTGGGCTTACATAAATGTCATCTGGACCTGGCAAATAATTTGACTCTATAGCTCTTAAAAAACCAAATCCATCCTGTAAAACTTCTAACACACCAGCGCCAGTTATTTGCTCATTTTTCTCAGCCAATTTTTTTAAAATTGCAAAAAGTATTTCCTGCTTTCTGAGTGTGCTCGGATTTTCTATTCCAAGTTTTTCCGCTTCACTAATAAGCTCTGCCGGGCTTTTTTTCTTTAGTTCTTGTAGGTTCATATTTGATTGTTTGTTTCTTAGGTAAGTAAAATTAATATAAGTGCTTTTTAAATAATTTCAAGCCCTATAATGGCTTAAATATTACAACAAAAACTATTAAAATAAGCAAAATTGTAGGAACTTCATTAATAATCCTATAAAATTTAGAAGAGTGAGTATTTATATCATTATTAAAATTTCTTAAGCAATTAAGTAAAAAGAAATGATATCCAGTTAATATAATAACTAAAGCTAATTTAATCTGAAGCCAATGACTAGAAAAGCTATCTGTTCCTACTGAGTGAATTAATAATAAACCAAAAATCCAGGATAAAATCATAGCAGGATTCATGATATAAAAAAAAAGGCGCTTCTCCATTATTTTAAATGTTTCTTTTTTATCATCATTATTTTGCGTCTCTGAGTGATATACAAATATTCTAGGAAGATACAATAAACCTGCCATCCACGAAATAACTGCAATTAAATGTAAAGCCTTAAATAATAGATAATAATTCATTTTATATACCTGAGGTTCGTGGGCATTTTTTAAATTTTTCCAAACAATTTATTGAAGATGAAAATTTTTCACCGTTACTTGCCTTTAAGATACTGGTTTTTAAAGAATTGATAAAGTCTTTATGACAGGTAACAGCAGGAATACGTACATATTTTTCGCACTTGTTGTTAATCGCTAATTTTTTATATTCTATATCTAGCTCAACCAAAGTCTCTGAATGCTCAGAAACAAAAGCAATTGGTATTAATACTATTGTTTTTTTCTTTTTGGATTGCTCTATAATTACTTCATCAGTTGCGGGACCTATCCACTTTAGAGGACCAACTCTACTCTGATAGCTTAAAATATAGTTTGTTTTTTTTAAGTTTAATTTATTAACTAATTTTTCTACTGTTTTTTCTACTTGCCATTGATAAGGATCTCCTTTTTTAATTTTATTTTCTGGCAAACCATGAGCTGAAAAAATAATAATTGTATTATCTAGCTCTGTTAAAGAAACCTTCTCTTTTATAAGATTTACATGAGATAATATGAAATTGTCTTCTGTTGGATAACAACAAATTATTTTTGTTTCTGTTGTAATATTATTTTTTTTACATTCTCCAAGCCATTCTCTTATAGAAGAACCAGAAGTTGAGTCTGAATATTGAGGATATAATGGCAATAAAATTATTTGTTCTGGTTTGTAATTTATAATTTCTTTAATAACAAAACTTGCTCTAGGCTTCCAGCAACGCATGACTATAAAACATTTATAATCATCGCTTTCATCTTTGAGACTTTCTTCAATTGCTAATGCTTGCATTTTAGTTTGTTTTAAAATTGGTGAGCTCCCTCCCATTTCACTATAAATAGCTTTTGCTGTTGGAGCGCGTCTTTTAGAAATTAATTTAGCCAACGGATACCTTAAAATTGTTGGTAAACTAATTATCGCTGGATCATTAAATAAATTAAATAAAAAAGGCTCTACAGAACTTAAGCTGTCGGGACCACCCAAGTTAAATAATATAACTGCTTTTCTCATTTAAAAAGATTAACTCTTTTAATAACTTTAGCAAGTACGTCTGGATTAGTTTCAGGTAGCAAACCATGACCAAGATTAAATATATATGGAGAATCTTTAAAAATATTTAAATATTTATCTATTTCTTTAAACATTTCATTTTCGTTTCCCAGCAAAATTTTTGGGTCTAGTCCGCCTTGTAAACAAACATCTTTTAAATTTTTTTTTGCCCAAATCGGATCAACTTCATAATCAATATTAAGACCGTCGGGTTTAACAATTTCAAGGAACTCCTTATATTTTTCTCTTAAACCTTTTGGAAAACAAATTACTGGTATTCCTTTCTTTTTACAGAAGTCTACTAGTGTTAGGTTTGGTTTATAACAATAATCATGTATTTTATTTTCTGGAATTAGCCCAGCCCATGAATCAAAGATTTGAATTACATCCGCTCCTGCTTCTTGTTGTTTTTTTATATGTAAACAAAGATATTTATTTAATTCATCTATAATAATTTTTTTATCAAATTTATTTTCATTTATTTTTTTTATATTGAGTTTTGATTTTGACTCTCTCATTTCCAGCATGTAGATTAACAAAGTCCAAGGAGCACCCACAAAAGATATCAAAGTTTGGTTTTTTTTTAGTTTTTTTTTAGTTTTTTTTATTGCATCATAAACAGGTTTTAACTTCGATACAAAGTCGTCTTCTTTGTTATTAATAAAAGTTTTAAAATTAAAATTTGTTAACTTTGGTCCCTCATTTTTTTTAAAATTAACATCTTGTCCTAAAGCATAAGGAACCACTAAAATGTCAGAAAAAATAATTGCAGCATCTATATTGAATCTTTTTATAGGTTGTAAGGTAATTTTTGAACTTAGATTACTATTCAAACATAACTTCATAAAGTCCGGGTTTTTAGCTCTAATTTCTCTAAATTCTGGAAGATAACGACCAGCTTGTCTCATAAACCAAATGGGCATACGAGTTGTATCTCTTTTAGTTAAACAGTTAATCAACTTTTTCATATTATTAAATATATATTTAAAAAGGTATTATATGTAATAGGTCATGTTAGTTAGTAAAATAACTATTATTACGTAGTTTTTCACATTTTATTAGTTAAAAATTTACTTAAAATTAATATTTTAAGGACCTAAATAAAAAAATATCAACAAACCTACAACATGTTAGTATTAATATTAACATCTAATAAAATGTTAAAATTTTGTTAATTAATGTTAATGTTTTTTTTTATAAAAAATTACTAATGTATAAAAAAAAAGTTATATTAAAAATATCAACAAACTTATGACTGAAAAATACACCGTTTTTCTAGTATCTGATTCAACCGGAGAGACTTTAGATCGAATTTTCTTATCTCTCAAGTCGCAATTTACTAATTTTGATTACAATAAAAAAGAGTATGCTTTTATAAGAACAGAGCAACAAATAGATAAGATTATAAAAGAATGTAAAGAAGTTCCTAATGCAATGATTTTATATACTATTGTTGAAACTCAATTAGCAAAATATATTGCAAAAAAAAGCGAAGAAATAAAAATTCCTTGTTTTGGAATTTTAGGAAATTTAATACTTACTTTTTCAAAACTACTAAATCAAAAAGCATCACATAAACCCAGCGCTCAACATGTATTAGATGAAGATTACTATAAGCGAATTGAAGCAATACAATTTACAATGTCACATGACGATGGAAAAAAAACAGAAGATTTTGAAAAATCGGACATAGTTTTACTTGGAGTTAGTAGAACTGGAAAAACCCCAACATCAATTTATCTTGCTAACAGAGGTTATAAAACTATGAACATTCCTTTAGTAAAAAATCAGAAAATACCTGATGCCTTGAAGAAAGAAAAAACAAAACCTTGTATTATAGGACTATATACAGAAGCGGAACGTTTATCTGATATAAGAAGAAATAGAATAAATATAATGAAAGAGAATAATTTACCTACGTATACCGATATAGAACATATTAAAAAGGAAGTTGAGGATTCGAAAAATTTGTTTAAAAAAAACAAATGGCCTTCGATTGATGTGACAAGAAGATCTATAGAAGAAACAGCAGCCTCAATATTAAAAATTTATGAAATTCAAAAAGGAAAATGAAAATAATATTAGCTTCAAAAAGTGGGGTAAGAAAAGAAATTTTAGAAAAAAATGATATATCTTGTGAAGTTGTACACTCAAATGTAGACGAAGATCAGGTTAAAGACTCACTGATTAATGAAGGGGCAAGTCCAATGATTATCTCAAAAAATCTTGCAGAACTTAAATCAGTCAAAGTAAGCAGAAAGTTTCAAGATCGAGTAGTTTTAGGAGCTGATAGCGTTATTGATTTAAGTGGGGAACTAGTATCAAAACCCAAAAATAGGGATGAAGCATTAACAATTCTAAAAAAACTTAATGGTAAAAAACATCAATTAATTAGTTCTGTATGTATTTCAAAAAATGGCTCTATGATATGGAATTTTACCGACACTTCTAATTTAACAATGAAAAATCTTAATTTAGATGAAATTAAATTGTATTTATCTAAATTAGAGGACAAAAAATTATATGCATATGGAGTCTATCAAATTGAAGCAGGTGGTAGATCTTTATTTTCTGCTATTGAGGGAGACGAAGACTCAATAATGGGTCTTCCAGTAAAAAAAATTAAGGAATATTTGAAAGCCTATGGAGTATAAATAATTTAAAATGTTAGTATTAATTTGGTTTGTAGTTTGTATTATTTTTTATTTGGTACAAAAAATACTTGGCAATTCTGGACATGCATTTGAGGTATTTGCTTTATTAACAGCTTTAGTATTATTTGTTATTGATAGATTAAGTAAAAAAGTAAAAAAATGAAAAAATATTTAGTAATTGGAAATCCAGTTGAACATTCTCTTTCACCAAAGTTACATAATTATTGGTTTAAAAAAAATAAAGTAGACGCAGTTTATGAAAAAAAACAAATTAATCTTAGTGATATTAAAGAGATAATTAATAATCTAAGAAAAGAAAATATTTCGGGTGTAAATGTAACTGTCCCCTTCAAAAAAGCTGTTATCTCTTTTTTAGATGAGATGACTCCATTAGCTAAAGAAACACAATCTGTAAATACAATTTATAAAGAAAAAGAAAAAATTATCGGAGATAATACTGACGTTTATGGTTTTAGCCAGGCTTTAAATCAGATTCAATTTAATAGTGAAGGGAAAAAAATTTTTATTTTAGGTTCAGGAGGAGTCGTTCCGTCATTGGTAGTAGCTCTTAGAAAGTTAAAAGCTTCTAAAATTATTGTAAGCAATAGAACAAAAGAAAAAGCTGAAATTTTAAAAAAAACGTATCCATTTATAGAAGTTGTTGAGTGGGGAAAAATAAAAAGTTTTGATATGATAGTTAATGCCACCACTTTAGGACTTAAAGATAGTGATGAAATCTACCTTGACTATAAAGAAATAGGTAAAAATAAGTTATTTTACGATATTATTTACAATCCTAAAAAAACAAAGTTTCTTTTAAAAGCAAAAGAGTTTGGAAATAAAGTAGAAAATGGAAAAACAATGTTCGCTTTTCAAGCCCAATTAGCTTTCCAAGTTTGGCACAAAATTAAACCAGCCATAGATAAAGAAACACTTGAGATATTAGAAAATGATTAAAATCGGAGTAACAGGTTCCATAGCATCTGGCAAGTCAACTTTTGCTAAACTATTATCACAAAGAAAACATCCAATTTTTAATGCAGATAAAGAAGTTAATGATCTGTATAAAAAAAATTTTTTCAAAAATAAAATAAAAAATATTTTTAATTTAAAAGATAAAAAAAATATAAAAAAGAAAGTTAAAGAAGTTATAAAAAAAAATAATAAAAATATTAAAAAATTAGAGGCAACAATCCATCCTTTAGTAAGAAAACGAATGAAGGTTTTTATGTTTTCAAAAAAGAAAAAAAAAATTCTTATTTTTGAAATTCCACTCTTGATTGAGAGTAAACTTATGAAACATTTTGATGTTATAGTTTTTGTTACTTCAAGTAAAAAAATAAGATTAAATCGATATCTTTCAAATGGAGGAAACAAGAAGATATTCACACTTTTAAACAAAAGACAAATTAAGCCTAGAAAAAAAATGAAAATTAGTGATCATACAATTTTTAATAATAGTTCTTTAAAAGTTTTAAAAAGAAAAGCAAAAATGATGATTAAAAATTATGAATGAGATTTTTTTAGATACCGAAACAACAGGTCTATCTTTTAATGAAAAACATAAAATCGTTGAAGTGGCGTGTATAGAAACAAAAGATCTCATACCAACAAATAAAAAATTTCATAAACTAATTAATCCAGAGAGAGATGTTCCCTTAGAAGCCGTTAAGATACACGGTTACACTACAGAAATTTTAAAAACGAAAGAAGTTTTTGCAAGTATAGCAAATGAGTTTTTAGAATTTATAAAAGATAAAAAATTAATCATTCATAATGCTTCTTTTGATTTGGGATTTCTCAACTATGAACTTAAATTGATAAAAAAAGAAGAAATCAAAAAAGAACAAGTTATAGACACCTTGGAGCTAGCAAGAGGAAAATATCCAGGATCTTCAAATTCACTAGATGGGCTGTGTAAAAGATTCAATATCGATTTATCTAGAAGAACAAAACACAATGCCCTATTAGATTGTGAGCTTTTAAGAGAAGTATATATAAATTTATTAGATGCAAAAGAACCACGTTTAATTTTTTCTGCTGAAAAAAATAGTGATGTTAAATATAATTTAGATAAATCAAACAACTATTGCAAAAAAATTATTAAACCTAGTAAAGACGAATTACTTAAGCACGATAATTTTTTGAAAAAAGAATTAAAAAAAAATTTTTATTAATTTTTTCTTTGTTCATAAAGTTTTTGAAAATCAACTTCTTTATCAATTTTTATTTCTTTGAATCCAGACTTGTTGAATAAAAATAAAAAAATCTCTCTAATTTCTGAATAAATCCCTGAAGGCACTTCAATTAGTATAATTTTTTTTAAATTTTCTTTATCCAAAATTTTACCTTCAAATTCAATAATTGAGGATAATGTTATTTTTGTAATTATTTTATCAAAATCATTTTTAGTTGGGTTTAAAGAAAGACTGGTTTCTATTTCTATCATTTTATCTTTTAATTGATTACTTTTTATATCTATGTTTATTTTATAATTAGAAATATTTTTTGTTAAAAGAAAGAATGATTTAGGGTTAGGAATTTCAAATTTAATTTCTTTTATATACTTTGCAATTATTTTATAACTCATCTTCTTTTTTTTCTTTTGTTATTTCTCCTTCAACAATTATATCTTCTGCGTTTTCTTTTTTAATTTTACCTTTGCGGATAAAAGTATTTATTAATAATTTTCTAGTGAGAGGGAATAGTAAGATAAATCCGATGCTATCAGTTATAAATCCAGGGAAGATTAATAACAAAGCAGCTACAGCTATTGAGGCGCCACTTATAATTTCATAAATTGGAGTTTTATTCTGATATACATTCATTAAACCAGATTTCATCGTATTAAGACCCTCAATTCTTGCATAGTAAATACCTATAATTGCGGTAAAAAAAATTAATAATACTGTATTTATTGCTCCAATTTGTTGTCCAACCTTGATCATTATAAGGATTTCTAAAATTGGCAGACCTATAATTATCAATAATAATGAGTTCATTTGTCTATTACAAAAATATATTATTAATGTATATTTATCAAATTATGAGTAACAATTTTGGCTATATAGACATTATTTT
>MDSW01173814.1_pt1 | contig 23859 bp, 21 predicted proteins | sample 811171 | NCBI WGS metagenome assembly MDSW01 (sample SAMN05326641, study PRJNA326480) | marine metagenome | isolation source: seawater | place: Atlantic Ocean: North West | collected 2012 | reverse complement strand
GAGTGAGCCGCTTCTCGAGCTGCGCGGGATCGAGCGCCACTATGGATACGGGGAGACCCTCGTGCGCGCCCTCGACGGCGTCGATCTTAGCGTCGAACCGGGGGAATTCCTTGCGATCATGGGGCCCTCGGGGTCGGGAAAATCGACCGCGATGAACATCATCGGCTGTCTCGACCGGCCGACCGCGGGGAATTACCTGTTCAACGGTGTCGAAGTCGCGACCCTGAACCGCGATCAACGCGCGCTTCTGCGCCGGCACTACCTCGGCTTCGTCTTTCAGGGCTACAACCTGCTGCCGCGCACAACCGCGCTGGAAAATGTCGAACTTCCCCTGATCTACAAGGGGATGCGCAAGGCCGAGCGCGTGGCGCGGGCCCGTCAGGCTCTGGCGCGGGTCGGGCTCGAGGGGCGCGAGGATCACACACCGTCGCAGCTCTCGGGCGGTCAGCAGCAACGCGTCGCCATCGCGCGGGCGCTGGCGGGAGAGCCGATGGTGATGCTCGCCGACGAGCCCACCGGCAACCTCGACACCAAACGCAGCGTCGAGATCATGAACCTGATGCAGGACCTCAACCGCGAGTCCGGGCTGACCATCGTAATGGTCACACATGAGGAGGACATGGCCGCCTATGCCTCCCGCCTCGTCGTCTTCACCGATGGCCGCGTCGTGCGCGACGAGAAGATGCACGAAGGAGCGCTGTGATGCTTTGGGAAACCATCCGCCTCGCGCTGACCGCGATCATCCGCAACGCGCTTCGGTCCTTTCTCACCGTGCTGGGCGTGGTGATCGGGGTTGCCGCCGTCATCGCGATGGTGACCGTCGGACAAGGCTCCTCCGAACAGGTCTCTGCCAATGTGGAATCGCTCGGCACGAATGTGCTGGTCCTGCGCTCGGGGGCGCGGATGATGGGGCCCGGATCGCGCGATACCGCCCCGCCCTTCAAGCTTTCGGATGCAGACGCGCTGGAGGACCTGAGCAGCCTCTCGGCCGTCGCGCCTGTCGTCTCGACCGCAGCCACGGCGGTCTTCGGCAACAACAATCGCACGACATCGATCACCGGCACGACGTCGCCCTATCTCGAGATCGGAGGCTGGACGATCGCGCTCGGGCGCAGCTTCACCCCGGCGGAGGACCGCAGCGGCGCCAATCTTTGCATCATCGGCGAGACCGTGCGGACAACCCTGTTCGGCGCGACCGATCCGACCGGCGAGAAGATCCGCATCAAGTCGATCTCCTGCGAGGTGATCGGCGTGCTGAAGTCCAAGGGCGCCGGGTCCTTCGGGCAGGATCAGGACGACCTCGTGCTGATGCCGGTCCGAACGGTGCAAAGGCGGCTGATGGGCAGTCAGGACGTCTCTTCGATTTCGCTTCAGGTGGCCCGAACGGCCTCTGTCGAGCGGGCGACCTCCGATATCGAGGCCCTGATGCGCGAGCGCCGCCGCATCGCCATCGGCGAAGACGACGACTTCTCGGTCTTCGACATGGCCGAGCTGAGTTCGATGCTGAATTCGGTCAATTCGGTTCTTACCGGCCTGCTCTCCTCCGTCGCGGCGGTCAGCCTGCTCGTGGGCGGGATCGGCATCATGAACATCATGCTCGTCTCGGTGACCGAGCGCACCCGCGAGATCGGCATCCGCCTCTCGGTCGGCGCGCAGGCGCATCAGGTTTTGATGCAGTTTCTGGTCGAGGCGGTGGTGCTGTCGGTTCTGGGCGGGATCATCGGGATTCTCTTCGGCCTCGGCCTCGCCTATGTCGCGGCGCAGATCATGGCGATCCCCTTCTCGCCCAGCCTGAACGTCATCGCCCTCGCCTTCGGCTTCTCCGCGGTGGTGGGGATGGTCTTCGGCTACTTTCCTGCGCGGCGGGCGGCACGGCTCGATCCGATTGACGCCCTGCATTATCAGTAGATGTCAGGCACAAAAAAGCCCCCTGCCACGGAGGACAGGGGGCTTCGGGATCATGTATCGTCGAAGATGATCAGGCGTTGTTGTCGACCACGACGATCAGATTGCCTTCGGCGTTGATATACGCGGCAGCGACATCCTCGGGCGTGTAGTCGGTGCCATCGAAGACGCTGGACGGAAGCTGGCTGTAATCGGCATCCACGTCAGCGCCCATTGCGTTCTCGAGAGCCGCGGAGCCGTTCTCGGCGCCTTCGCCCTTCAGATCGGACAGAGCGACGATCTTGGCTTCGCCATCGGTTCCCACTTCATAATCGGCGAACTGGTCGGTGGACGCAGCGCCATTGGCCTGAAGGTCCGCGACGAGCTGACCATAGGTCTTCACCGACCCATCTTGGCCCATTCCACCATTCGAGCCCGCAGTCGTTGCGGCGTCCGTCGATGCGCCCATATCCGCGCTTGCGCCGACATCAGCGCCTGCAGCCTGCGCCGAGACCGATGCGCCAGCGTCCGTTCCGGTGGAGACGTCAGCCTGAGCCAGGGCCGCAACGGGCGCGGCAGTGGCCAGAATACCTGCGAGAGCGATCGACTTGATGGTGTAGGTCATAGTGTTCTCCTTGCATTTCATGCGCCGACCGTCAGCCGGCAGACAGAGAACACTGCAGAAAGATCACCGTTCCTGAGCGCGAGCAGGCTCGGAAAAACTCTGCTCAAACGTCGAAAATCGTGAGCGCGATAATGCCAAGGAACAAAGCGACGGGCTCTTGGGCCGGAACACGGAGTTATGTCAGAGATTCGAACCACGTTCGAACCTGCGCGAGACCGTCGGTGGCACAGGTTGGAAAGCTGGAGGAAACCGAAACGCAGCCTGACGCGCCAGCTTCTTTCACGTGGAATGCGCGGGGTCGCGGTGCGGAAAAGCTCCCCCTTAGCCGGGACAGCTTTCGCCGCTGGCGCAGGTATTCAGTGCGTCCAGTTCGCGCGGCGGTCGGTCGCGAAGTTCTCGCCATAGCCGCGGGCACGGACATTCGGGGCGCGCTTATGCGGCTCCGTCACGACGTAATCTATGCCCTTTTCCTTGGCATAGGCTTCGGCGGCCTCGCGGGTCTCGAAGCGCAGCCGCACTTGGGCCTGCGTGTCGTTGGAGCTGGTCCAGCCCATCAGCGGGTCGATCTCACGCGCGTCGGAGGCGACATAGTCGAGATACCAGAACCGCGTCTTCGCGGTGCCCGATTGCATGGCGTTGCGGGCGGGTTGGTAGATGCGCGCGCGCATGGGCAAACTCCTCTGCGATACCTCTCGCTTTTCTTAGTGCATCTGAGCCAAATCGCAAGCCCCGGAGCGCAAAGCCGAAAGAGGCGAGGCGATTGTGCATGACATGCCGGACCCTTCGATGACGCCGCCGCCCTCCCTGCCCGAAGGATACCGAAAGCACCGGTAAGATGAGGAACTGCCGACCGGCTGGGGAGCAAGGGGTGGGGGGTGGTGCGCCGGCCGGCAGTCTGATGCTGCTTGCAAAAGGCAAGATGCGCGCGCCCCGCCGCGAATTCAAGCCAAACAGAGACGCAAGCCACTGTTAAATATAGACAATTCGAAACTCCGCGTTAAGCCTTCCGTAACGCCCTTCGCAAACCCTTGAATGCGAACGAAAAGAGGACAACTTTGGGGGGCAAGCAAAAGGTCTGCGCGATGCCTCACAACAATACCAATCTGCCCTCCGAACGCCCCGACGTGCTCACCCGCCCCAAGCTGGAAGGCGGCAAGCGGTTCGTGATGCAGACTCAGTTCAACCCGGCTGGCGACCAGCCGACCGCGATCGCGGAGCTATCCTCCGGCGTCGAGGCGCAGGAACGCGATCAGGTGCTGCTGGGCGCGACGGGTACGGGCAAGACCTTCACCATGGCCAAGGTGATCGAGGAAACCCAACGCCCCGCGATCATCCTCGCGCCGAACAAGACGCTGGCCGCGCAGCTCTACGGTGAGTTCAAGAGCTTCTTCCCCGACAACTCGGTGGAATATTTCGTCTCCTATTATGACTACTACCAGCCCGAAGCCTATGTGCCGCGCTCGGACACCTATATCGAGAAGGAATCGCAGATCAACGAGCAGATCGACCGGATGCGTCACTCTGCCACCCGGGCGCTTCTGGAGCGTGATGACGTGATCATCGTCGCCTCGGTCTCGTGCATCTACGGTATCGGCTCGGTCGAGACCTATTCGGCGATGACGCAGGACCTCAAGACCGGCGATCTGATCGAACAGCGCAAGTTCATCAACGAACTGGTGGCCCAGCAATACAAGCGCCTCGATGCGGCCTTCCAGCGTGGCGCCTTCCGCGTGAAGGGCGACACGGTCGATCTGTGGCCCGCCCACTTGGAGGACCGCGCCTGGCGCTTCTCCTTCTTCGGCGAAGAGCTGGAGGCAATCACCGAATTCGACCCGCTGACCGGGGCGAAGACCGACAGCTTCGATCAGATCCGCATCTATGCGAACAGCCACTACGTCACGCCGCGCCCGACCCTGCAGCAAGCGGCGAAGGGCATCCGCAAGGAGCTCGCGCTCCGGCTGAAGCAGCTGGAAGAGGAAGGCAAGCTGCTGGAGGCGCAGCGCCTTGAACAGCGCACCAATTTCGATCTGGAGATGCTGGAGGCGACCGGCGTCTGCAACGGGATCGAGAACTACTCGCGCTATCTCACGGGCCGCGCGCCCGGCGAGCCGCCGCCCACCCTTTTCGAGTTCATCCCCGACAACGCGATCGTCTTCGCCGATGAGAGCCACGTCACCGTGCCGCAGATCGGCGGCATGTATCGCGGGGACTATCGGCGCAAATTCACGCTGGCCGAACACGGGTTCCGCCTGCCGTCCTGCATGGATAACCGCCCGCTCAAATTCGAGGAATGGGACGCGATGCGCCCGCAATCGGTCTTCGTCTCGGCCACCCCCGCCGCGTGGGAGCTGGAACAGACCGGCGGCGTCTTCACCGAACAGGTCATTCGCCCGACCGGCCTTCTGGACCCGGTCGTGGAGATCCGCCCGGTCGAGACGCAGGTCGACGATGTGCTCGATGAAATCCGCACCGTCGCGGCGCGCGGCTATCGCACACTCGTCACCACGCTGACCAAACGCATGGCCGAGGATCTGACCGAATACCTGCACGAGCAGGGCGTTCGCGTGCGCTACATGCACTCCGACATCGACACGATCGAGCGGATCGAAATCCTGCGCGACCTGCGCTTGGGCGCCTTCGACGTGCTGATCGGGATCAACCTCTTGCGCGAGGGTTTGGACATTCCCGAATGTGGGCTTGTCGCGATCCTCGATGCCGACAAGGAAGGCTTCCTGCGTTCGGAAACCTCGCTGATCCAGACCATCGGTCGCGCCGCGCGGAACTCCGAGGGGCGGGTCATCATGTATGCCGACAGGATCACCGGCTCGATGCAGCGCGCGATGGATGAGACCGACCGCCGCCGCGCCAAGCAGATCGCCTATAATGAGGAACACGGTATCACGCCCGAGACGATCAAGAAGAATGTCGATGACGTTCTGGCCGGTCTCTATCAAGGCGACACCGACATGTCGCGCGTCACCGCCAAGGTCGATGCGGTCAAACCCGGCGCGAACCTGCAGGCGCATCTCGACGACATGCGCGCGAAAATGCGCAAGGCCGCCGAGGATCTGGAATTCGAGGAAGCCGCCCGCCTGCGCGACGAGGTGAAGCGCCTGGAGGCGGTGGACCTGGCCGTCCACGACGACCCGCTCGCGCGGCAATCGGCGGTTGAGGCCGCGAGCGAGGCGGCAGTCAAGGCGCAGGGCCGGTCGACGGCAGGACGGCCGGGTCAGCGCGGGGGTGTGAAGCGGAAGAAGGGTCGGTGAGGCGCGCCCGGTACATTGCCCTGAGCGCCTGGCTCGGTGTGATGACCGGACCGGCGCACGCCCAAATCCTTACTTGCGCCGCCCCACCCTTCGATAAGCCTCCCGAAATCGCAGCGCTCGTCACACAGCTGCGTCCCGCCCTCGACCGCTGGCCGAGCCTGCATGTCGCGCTCTTTCAAGACGCTGGCGAGCTGTGTCTCGCCGACACGCTGCACGATGCGCGGGGATATTTCGAGCCGCGCTCCTCCCGGCTCGTGATCGCCACCGACATGGGACCCGCCCTGCAAAAGGCAGTTCTGATCCATGAATTGCGCCATCTGGAGCAGAAATTCCACGGCTCCTGTCCCGATCCGAACCTGTCGATGAAGGAAAATGCCCGCGCGATCTTCGCGATGGAGGCGGACGCGACGACCTTCAGCCTCGCTGTGGCTTGGGATCTGCGCGAAGCCGGGATGCCCGACGCCTGGGACGCGCTTGCAGGATGGCCGATGCAGGACGATATCGCCGCAGCCTTCGAGACAGAAATGGGCCGCTCGGGCGACCTTATCAGCGCGGCCAGCGCCGCTTTCACCCAGTGGTACGCGAAAGATGCACGACGCGAGCTATACTACCTCGCGTCGTGCAGCGATTATCTCGAGTCCCGTGACCGGGAACACAGGATGCTCAGCTATGATCGGCTTTCCAGCAGCTTCTTCGACGCGCTTTGCCGGCTACCCGATGGCGAGGCCTACCCTTGCACAGAACCCGACAAATAGTGATCAGCCACCGCTGACCGTCAGGCCCAGCAGCCGCCATTGCTGCATCCCGCCACGATAGTAATAGATCTTCTCCGCCGGGAAACCGGCTTCGATCATGCGGCGGGCGGCAGTGGGTGACTGGCCGCACCACGGGCCGTTGCAGTAAAGCGCGACCGATTTCACGTCCTCGCCATCGCAGATGAAGCCCTCGAAATCGGGCTGACAGCCAAGCTCGCCCAGACGGTCGGGGGCTTCCATATAGGGAATATTAATCGCACCGGGGATCGCGCCGCCCTCGAAGTCGCGGGTCACCCGCCCGTCGACGACCACCACGTTGGGATCCTTGAGAAATTCCATCATCTCCAGCTCCCCCACCGGGGTCACGCCGGGGGCCGGGATCATCGGCTGGATGCAGAAGCTCGGACAGGGGCGCGAGGTCTTGGCCCAATCGCCTTCCAGCTTGTTCTCGTTATCCTGAATCCGCTTGATCTCGACCGGCCCCTTGGCAGTGTCGACCGTGACGGACATGACGTCGGGGCGAATATTGACTGGCTCCGCGAAAGCGGGCGCGGCAGAAAGCAGCGCGGCAAAAAGAATGAAACGCATGTTAACCTCCCTTTTTCGTGATCATAACACGACTGCCAGCCTTGTCGCCGGCAGTGTGGACCTTTAGCTCAACGAAATGAGAGCGATTTTGATCCTTGGTGCAGCGGTTTGGGCAGATGGCCTCCCCTCACCCAGCTTGCAGCGGCGCACCCGTCATGCGGCGGCGCTCTGGCACGAAGGCGCGGCGGAGCAAGTGATCTGTTGCGGGGGTGTCGGGCGGCATCCGCCGAGCGAGGCGGAGGTGATGTCCCGGATCTTGCGCGCGGAAGGCGTGGAGGCCGAGGCGATCTCTCTCGAAGATCGCTCGACCAGCACTTACGAGAATATCGGCTTCGCCCGGGCGCATCTGGAGAGCGACGAGGTGATCATCGTCACCGATCCCTATCACGCGCCGCGCGCGGTGATGATCGCGCGGCAGATGGGGCTGCGGGCGCGCGCGGACTGCCCGCCGCATCGGGCGAGCGCGAAGGCCCGCGCCCGCGAAGGGTTCGCCTACCTGAAGCTGGGATGGTGGCTGGTGCGCGGCGGGCCTTTGCCCTGAGGCGCGGCCCGCGTCAGTCGAGGATCATCTTGCCGATGACCAGCACAATAACCGCACCGACAAGCGCGATGGCAATGATCGCAAGCAGACCGCCCGCCGCAAGCACCGCCCCGCCCAGAAGGGCCACGATAAAGGGGGTGACGAGGGCGCCGACCACACCGATCGCCAGATAGGCGGCCTTGTGACGCCCGCCCGAGACGACGCTCGCGATCCAGCCCGCCAGAAGACCTGCGAGCACGAGAAAGATCAGGCCGACCGTGCCGATTGCTTGCAGAACGCTTTCCATGATGTCACTCTGATATGTCTTTTCACAACAACGCGAAGAGCGCCCGGAAGTTCCCTCTCCACGCGACCATTTCGGCAGCGCAGCAACGCCCCCGTCTGCCCGTCAGAAATCGGCGGAAACCTCGTACATCACCGGCTCGAAATTGCGGCACAGCGTGTAGATCACGCGGTTGCGCTCGATCATCTCGGGGCTGCGCAGCATCGCCTGATAGTCGCCCCGCTCGTTCCATTTCGAATAGGTCGCGATCCGCGTGCGCGCGTCGTTCATATGCAGGCCCGCGCCGATGAAACCGGGCGCTTTCGAGATCACCTCGGAATAGGCGGCTTGCAGCTTCTCCATCAACTCGTCGGCTGTGGCGGGCGTCATCTCGAAGGTGCAGATCACGGTCTGGCCTTTGAAATCGCTGGTAATCTCGGTCATGGGCGGTCCTCCTCGGCATCATGCTCGCACAGAAGCGCGCAGAAATCACCGCTCTTTTGCGGACCTGCGTCAGAGTGGCAGAAGCGCCAGCGCCGGGATCGCCACGATCAGCGCGATGCGGATCAGATCGGCGCCCACGAACCAGCTCACCGCGCCTCATCCTCAGAACGAATGTTTCTCGATCAAGGCACGGGCGGAGCTCAGCAACGTCTCACCCGGCACACCGTTTTCTTCCATCTCGGCAACCCATGCGTCGATCACCGGCTGCGAGGCGTCTTTCCAGATCGACGTATCCTCGGCCGGGATCGTGATGATCTCATTGCCCAGATCCATCGCGGCCTGACGCGAGGGGATATCCTCGGCCTGCTGCAGATGTCCCGCCTGCGCCGAGAACTCAACGCCCGAGACGCTGTCGATCGCGGCCTGCAGATCGGGGTCGAGCGCGGCGTATCGGTCCTTGTTCATCGCGAGAATGAAGCTCGCCGTGTAGATCGAGGGGCCAGCGAATTGCGTGTGATGATGGACCAGCTCGCCGATCCGCAGCGAGGCCGAGACCTCCCAAGGCAGGAGCGCCCCGTCGATCGTCCCGTGCGAGAGCGCCTCGGGCACAGCCGGGACCGGCATCTCGACAGCCGTCGCGCCGAAATGTTCAAGCAGCTTCGTCGTGACCCGCGACGGGCCACGCAGTTTCAGCCCTTCGAAATCGGGGATCGCGCGCACGGACTTGTTCGCGTGGATCACGCCCGGCCCGTGCACCCAGGTCCCCAGCAGGTGAATGTCGCGGAAATCCGTATCGACCATCTCCGCCTGCGCCAGCTCCCACAGCGCGGCAGACGCGGCCTCGGCCTCGGCGACCAGGAAGGGAAGCTCCATCACCTCGGTGCGCGGAAACCGCCCCGGCGTGTAGCCCGGCAGCGTCCAGACGATGTCGACAACCCCGTCAGTGACCTGATCGATAAGATCGGTCGGCTTCCCGCCAAGCTGCATCGAGGGGTAATGCTGGATGCGCACCCGGCCCTGCGACGCCTCTTCGACCGCCTTGATCCAAGGGGTGAGGATATGGGCGGGCACGAAGCTGGTCAGCGGCAGGAATTGATGCAGGCGCAGCGTGACCTCGGGCTCTGCGGCCAGCACAGGCGGCGCGGCCAAGGCGGCGGCACCGGCGGCAAGGGCGAAACTCTCACGGCGGGTAAATCTCTGGCTCATGCGGGTCTCCCTCTCACGCGGTCCAAAGCGGATTTACCCGGCGGATGCCCCCAACGTCCAGTTTTGCTTTTCGCGAGATGACGGACCTGTCGTGCGACGCCAGCAGCGGCACTCGACGCATGGCAAATCCGCTCCTTCCCGCAAAAGAAAAACCCGCGCCAAGCGCGGGTTTTTCCTGTCCCCGGAGCGTCAGGCCCTACCCCGTATCTCCGGAAATGAAAAAGGCCGGAACGCGTACGTCCGGCCCCTTCCAATTCGGTGTTACCCGAAATTAGTTGTTCGAGGCTGCGACAGCAACGCCGAGCAGCAGCAGAACCGGGATGATGATGCCGGCGTTCGAGGACGACGACTGCTCAACCACAACGGGCTCGGGCTCGACGACCGGAGCGGTGTAACCGCCAGCAAAAGCGGTCGAACCGGTGAGGCCGAGGGCCAGGGCGATGGTAGCGATCTTTTTCATAGTAATCTCCGTCATTACCGTAGGGAGCCGCCGGATTTTCTGGCAGCTTCCCGGCGAGACTTACACAGCTTCCCGGGATTGCAAAGAGTGAAATACACGGCCCATTCACGCAGAGGCGAAGACTGTTGCACTTTGGCACTTTTCTTGCATGAAATGCCCAGAATTCGTGTCTAACGCGGCACAGGCTACCATTCCGCGCTTCTGGAGCGACGCGGATTCTGAGAAGAATTACGAGAACTTGTCCGGAACCGGCTTGCAATTTCGCCGCCCGGGAATCAAGGCACCGACACAGCACAGGCAAGGACGAGAATATGAAAATCGCGATGATCGGCACGGGCTATGTTGGCCTTGTTTCGGGGGTGTGTTTCTCGGATTTCGGCCATGAGGTCGTTTGCGTCGACAAGAACCCCGCGAAGATCGAAATGCTCGAGGGCGGCCGCGTGCCGATCTACGAGCCGGGCCTCGACGAATTGATGGTGAAGAACGTCGAAGGCGGGCGCCTGACCTTCACCACCGATCTCAAGGCAGCGGTCGCAGGCGCCGATGCGGTCTTCATCGCGGTCGGCACGCCGACGCGGCGCGGCGACGGCCATGCGGATCTGACCTATGTGATGGCCGCCGCCGAGGAGATCGCCAACGCGATGACCGGCTATGCGGTGATCGTGACGAAATCGACCGTGCCGGTGGGCACGAACCGTCAGGTCGCGGAGGTCGTGCGCAAGACCCGCCCCGATATCGAGTTCGACGTGGCCTCGAACCCCGAATTCCTGCGCGAAGGCGCGGCGATCGACGATTTCATGCGGCCCGACCGGGTCGTCGTCGGCACCACCTCGGAGAAAGCCGAGGCCGTGATGGGCGAGATCTACCGCCCGCTCTTCCTGCGCGAATTCCCGATCCTCTATACCGATCTGGAAACCGCCGAGATGATCAAATACGCGGCCAACGCGTTCCTCGCGACGAAGATCACCTTCATCAACGAGATCGCGCGGCTCTGCGAGAAGACCGGCGCCGATATCAAGCAGGTCTCGCGCGGCATGGGGCTCGACGGCCGGATCGGCAACAAGTTCCTCCATGCCGGCCCGGGCTATGGCGGCTCGTGCTTCCCGAAGGACACGGCGGCGCTGGCGCGGATCGGTCAGGACTATTCCTGTCCGATGGAGATCGTCGAGACGGTCATCAAAGTGAATGACGACATCAAGCGCCGGATGATCGAGAAGGTCGTCGATCTCTGCGGCGGCTCGGTCAATGGCAAGACGATCGCGATCTATGGCGTGACCTTCAAGCCGAACACCGACGACATGCGCGAGGCCCCTGCACTCACCATCGTGCCGGCACTGGTGGGCGGCGGCGCGAAGATCCGCGTGGTCGACCCGCAGGGCAAGCGCGAGGGCGAAGCGCTGCTGCCGGGCGTGTCCTGGATGGATGACGCCTATGCGGCCGCGGAGAAGGCCGATTGCGTGGTGATCCTGACCGAGTGGAACGAGTTCCGCGCGCTCGATCTGCAGAAGATCGCCGCGACGATGGAGACCGCGCGCATGGCCGACCTGCGCAACATCTACTCCGAGAAGGACGTCAGGAAGGCGGGCTTCGCGGATTACGTCGCGGTCGGGCGGTAAATGACATAGGGCCATCGAAATCGATCCGGGCGGGGGCTCTGCCCCCCGTCGCCGGAGGGCGACAAAACTTAAGAGGGAGGGGGCTCTGCCCCCGCCCTTCGGGCCCCCCCGGGATATTTTTCCCAAGAGGAAGAGGCAGCCGCTCAGGCCACCTGCCCCGCAGCCCAGCCCGAGGCCCAGGCCCATTGGAAGTTGTAGCCGCCGAGCCAGCCGGTGACGTCCACCACTTCACCGATGAAATAGAGCCCCGGCACCTGCTTCGCCTCCATCGTCTTCGCATCGAGCGCATCGGTCGACACGCCGCCTAGCGTGACCTCCGCCGTGCGATACCCTTCCGAGCTGACCGGCCGCACCTGCCAGCGATGGATCTGATCGTCGAGCTTGGCGAGGTCCTTGTTCGATTGCTCGGCCAGCCGCCCCGATAGCTTCGCCTCCGCCACCACGAAATGCGCGAGCTTCTCGGGCAGATGCCGCGCGAGCGCATTGTGCAGCGCCTGCCGGCCCGCCGCGTCGCGCTGCTCCGACAGCGCCGCCGCGATGTCATTGCCCGGCGCCAGATCGATCTTGAGCGTGTCGCCCTCGCGCCAATAGCTGGAGATTTGCAGGATGGCGGGCCCTGACAGCCCGCGATGGGTGAACAGCAGATCCTCGGCGAAATGCGTCTTGCCGAGGCGCAGATCGACGGGCCGCGCGAGACCCGACAGCGGCGCAGTGCGCGCCAGATCCTGCTCGGCGAAGGTCAGCGGCACCAGAGCGGGCCGCGTCTCCACGATATCGAGGCCGAATTTCTGCGCGATCTCGTAGCCGAGGCTGGACGCGCCCATCTTCGGGATCGACTTGCCGCCCGTAGCCACGATCACCGAAGCCGCGCGGATCGGGCCTTGCGAGGTTGTGACGAGGAAGCCGTCGCCCGCGCGCTCCACGCGCTCGATCTCCGTCTCGAGCGACAGCACGCCCCCTGCCGCGCGCAGATCGCGCAGCAGCAGGTCGATGATCTGCGTGGCCTTCCCGTCGCAGAAGAGCTGTCCGAGATGCTTCTCGTGCCAGGCGATCCCCGCCGCATCGAGCCGCGCGATGAAATCCGCGGGCGTGTAGCGCGACAGCGCCGAGAGCGCGAAGCGGGGATTGCGCGACAGGAATCGCTCGGTCGCATTTTGCCGGGTCAGGAGACGGTTGGTGAAGTTGCACCGCCCGCCGCCAGAGATTCGAATCTTCTCGCCCGGACGCCGCGCGTGGTCGAGCACCCGCACCGAGCGCCCGCGCCGCGCCGCCTCGATCCCGGCCATCAGTCCGGCAGCCCCTGCGCCCAACACTAAAACATCGCAATTTTCCATGCCGTCTCGCTTGCCGTAGCGGCGCGTGACGCGCAATCGAAATTTGTCGGATTTTCCTCTTGAAGCCCCGCGCCCACTTGGCTACATACCCCCCCACGTTGGGGCGTAGCCAAGTGGTAAGGCACCGGTTTTTGGTACCGCGCACCGTAGGTTCGAATCCTACCGCCCCAGCCACTTTTCTCAGTAGAACTGAATTGTTTTAGGTTTCTCTGGCCGCTCAGGCCGTGAGATCGTCGTCTGCTTGGCTTGGTAACAGGCGGCGGCGACGCGACGTCTCCAGAGCTGCGCTCTCTCGACCCAAACGACGGCCACAAATCGCAGCCCCCTTCGCTCGAGGACGGACGGCTTCACTTCGCCGCCGGAATCACGCTGACCAACTATTCCAACCGGACCTTCATGTGGTCGCGCCGAACAACAGCTCGAACGCGTTTTCACAATTGAAAACGGCGCCGTTTTGGTGGCGCATGTCGGTCATCTAAGGGGAGGAGGAGGCGGTGACCTCAGGGAGGAGGAGAGAGGCCACCGCCAATTTCCGAGGCTCAGGGAGGAGGAGAGAGCCTCAGGAACTGTTGCAACGATTTGCTCGATGCGTTGAAATCTTTTTCGCACAAATGCTGCGCCGCAGAAACAGTTTATTCGACATAGCCGCGCTGCGCCTTCCGCATAGCTGACGGCGGATCACGATCCGTGCTGCGGGGCACTGACCTCGGCCGACAGACCCGGGGCCAGTCGTTGGGCCTGCGGTTGATCGGGGTCGATCGCGATCCGGACCGGCACACGCTGTGCGATCTTGGTGAAATTCCCGGTCGCATTAGAGCCCGACAACAGGCTGAACTGCCCCGCCGTCGCGGGCGAGAACCGCTCGATATGGCCTTTGAACTGCGTCTTTCCGAGCGCATCGACGGTAAAGGTCACTGGCTCGCCCATCTGCAGCCCCGCAAGCTGGGTCTCCTTGTAATTCGCGATCAGCCAGAGATCGGAGGGCACGAGCGAAACCAGCGTGCTCCCGGCGCTGACGAATTTGCCGACTCGCGCCGAGACCTGACCCAGCCTCCCATCCTCGGGCGCACGGATCACGGCGTGGTCGAGCGCCACCTGCGCCGCATCCAGCGCGGCCTGCGCCGCATCGGTTTTCGCGGCGAGCGAGCGTTTGTTCAACTGTGCCGTCTGAACCGCTTGCTCGGCCACGTCGATGGCGCTTTGCGCTTCCTGCACGCCCGCCTTCGCCTGATCGAGCGTGAGCTGCGCCTGATCGGCATCCGATTGCGAGACATAGCTTTTCTTCGTCAGTTTTGACGCCCGGTCGCGCGCGGTCTGCGCCGTGGCTTGAGCTGCTTTCGCCGAGGCGAGCGAAGCCTGCTTCGCCTCGAGCGTCGCCTTCGCCGAATTCACCGCCTGCGCCCCGTTCGACTGCGCGGCCTTCGCCGTCTCCAGCGCAGCCTGCGCCTGCTCCACCGCCGCTTTCAGCGCGCGATCGTCGAGACGCACCAGCACATCGCCCTTGTTGACCTCTTCGAAGTCGCTGACAGGAACGTCCGTGACCTCGGCCGCGACCTGTGCAGAGATCGGCGTAACTTTGCCCTGCAGATAGGCATTGTCGGTCCAAGCGACGTCAGAACGGAACGGCGGCAGGCGCCATGCATAGAGCACGGTCGCGACACCGGCGAGCGCGATGAGAAGGATCAGGGCGGAAGCGAGATAGCGGCGGGTCTGTGACATCGGATCAACTCGTAAAAACAGGGGTGAAGGGCGTAAGGCGCAGGCGCGGGAGGGGCCAGCTTCGGTGCAGGGCGACATGGGCGATCAGCCCGGCCAAGGCCGCCAGCGCGAACCAGAACACGGCGCGGAACGCATCGTCATAGGCGAGAATGGTGGCCTGCTGCTGCACCGTAGACGCGACGGAAGACAGCGCGGCCCCTGCCCGCGCCCCGGCATCCGCAGTCTGGCTGCCCAGCGATGCGGCACTCTGCGCGAGGGTCTGGCTCAACATCGGGTTGTCGGCCGAGATCTGCGGCGAAAGCTGCGCCATGTGATAGGCGGTGCGGTCGACCACCAAGCTCCGGAACAGCCCCGACCCGATGACCCCGCCGATGGATTGCGTGGCCAGAAACAGCACGACGAAGCTCAGCAGGTAATGCGGCCCCTTCGCGAAGGCAGCTCCCAACCCTTTCGCCATCGCAGGCGGCAGGAACAGGATACCGGCAAAGCCGATCATCGCTTGGCTGAGATACATCTGCTCGGGCCCGGTGAGCGCGGTCGATTGCGAGTCGAGCCACGCCCCTGCCGCGATCAGCACCAGCGCGATCCCGTGGAACAGCGGCGCGCGCGCCCCGCTATTGGTCAGCATCAGGACACCGGTCGCGGCCAACATCGACAACGCGATGATCCCGAACAGCAGCTGCTCTTGTCCGGGCTGCAGCCCCATCGTGCGCAGGAAACCGACGGCGCCCGCGCTTTGTTCGGCCAGCGCGATGCGGAACACCAGCAGGGTCCCCGCCAGGTGCAGGATCGGCGGGCTCAGCAGCCAATGGAAATCGATCAGCGGATTGGCCCGCTGCATTTCGATCAGCACCGCGCCCGCGACCATCACGATCGCAGCGACGAGCGCCACGCCCAGCCATTCGGTCTGCGTCCAGTAGTCGAGCGCACCGAACATGAAGACGCTTGTGAACGCACCGAAGCCAACCGCGAGCAGCGTGAAAGAGACGAAATCGAGCGGCTTGAGAACCTTTTGCAGCGGGCGCGGCGTCAGTGGCAGCGCGAAGATCAGTGCCAGCGCCACCAGCGCCATGCCCATCTGGAACAGGCTCACCGCGTGCCAACTGGCATTCGCGGTGAGTTCGGGCAGCAGCACCCGCGCCAAGGGCCTGCCCACCATGATCATCGTCAGCACGGCGGGGATCGCGACCTTGAGGCGCTGAGCGGCGGGTATGGCCTCCAGCATGTAAAGAAAGCCGAGGCTCGACAACGGGGCCGCGGCGCAGCCGCTCAGGAAGGCCACGATGACCGCGGAATGCAGGTCGTCCACCCAGAGGTTGAGCACCATCGCCAGCACGAAGCAGACGATCCCGACCTCGGCGAAGCGGCGCAGGCCGAACTGGTCGCGGATGCGGATCAGCATCAGCGGCATCGAGGCGCGCGGCGCCATGAAGGCGGCCATCACCCAATAAGTGTGGTTCGTGGTTGCGTGCAGATCGCCCGCCAGCTGCGGCAGATTGGCCGAGACGAAGCCGGTCGCAAGCGACTGCGACAGGGCCACGAAGACGGCGGCGCTGGCATAGACGATCCGCTTGCCTGCGGAATGGTCGGGCTCCGCAGGCGCGGCGGGCTGGGGCGCGGTCTCCGGCTCGGCGGTCTCTGCCTCTGCGGCCTCGTTTTGCGTGACCTCAGCCTCTTTGGCCGGGGCCGCCTCGGGCCGCATGCGCTCGCGCGGCGATACCGGTCCGGCGGCCGTCGGACGCGCATCCGGGCCGTTGATGTCGCGAATCTGGGAATTCATTGGCCGCGCATCCTTTCGAGATTGGCCTGCATCCGCTCCATCGTCTTGCGGGCGCGGGCGACCTCCTCGGCGTCGATACCGTCGTAGAGCTTCGCACGCAGCGCCTCGACGAAGGTCTCGATCTCGGAGGCATTTGCGCGGGCATGTTCGGTGAGGAAAATCTGGCGGACGCGTTTGTCGTCGGGATCGGCGCGGCGCTCCACGAAATCGAGCTTTTCCAGTCCGTCGAGCGTCCGGTTCAGCGTCGGCGTCTCAATCGCCAGCGTCTCGGCCAGCTGCGTCTGGTTCAGCCCCTCGTCGCGGGAGATCGCAAGGATCGCCTGCGCCCGCGCGAAGGTCAGCCCCATGTCCCGCGCCTGCGCGTCGAACATCGCGCGCACCGACCGCGCCAGCAGCATCATCGTGCGCGTCAACTCGGCACGGTCGCGGCGGGCGGCTTCGGTGGGTGCGGATGTAATGGCGGCGCGGTCGGACATGGGGGCCTCGGGAATAAAGTTAGCCTGCTAACGTTTTCGTCCCATCCCACATATCCTCTGGGTCGCGAGGATCAACAGAGGCAGCCCGCACAGGGGGCCGTGCGAAATTGCGAAAGCCGCTGGGATCGCGCTGCGCATTCAGCGCGAGCGCTCAGGCACCGAGCAAGGTCACAAGACCGAGACCAGCGCCCACCAGCATGACCAGCGACAGCGTCACCGTCGCGATCACACGCGGCCCGGCGGCGGCTACCGCCCGCGCATCGACGCCAAGCCCCAGCGCCGCCATCGCGATCACCGTCAGGATGGATGCCCCCTGCCCCATGGGCGCAAGCGCAGCCTCCGGCAGCGCCCCGGCAGAGCGCAGCACGATCATCCCGAGAAACCCGAGGATGAAGAGCGGCGGCATCAGCCCGCGCCGCACACGTCCCTCCGGCGCGGCAGAGCGCCCGTCGGTTGGCAGATGCGGCGCGAGAAGCGACAGAACCACCGTAATCGGCCCCAGCATCAGGACGCGCACCAGCTTCACCAGCGTGCCGAGCTGGATCGCCGCGGCCCCCATCGGCGCTGCGGCCGCCAGAACCTGCGGCACCGCGTAGACCGTGATCCCCGACAGGATGCCGTAGCCGTTCACACTCATACCTCCAACATGACCGACGACGGGCAGCAACAGCACCACCGCCACGCCCAGCACGGCGGTGAACGCGATTGCGGCACTGACATCGTCGCTGTCGGCGTCGATCACCGGGGCGACGGCGGCGATGGCGGAATTGCCGCAGATACCGTTGCCGCAGGCGATCAGAAGCGCCATGCGGGCCGGTAGGCGCAGGGCCCGCCCCAGCAAGTAGGCGGCGGGCACCATCAGCGCGACCACCGCGACGATGCCGCCCAGAAGCCCCGGCCCCACCGACAGAAGCGTCTGGGCGCTCACCGAGGCCCCGAGCAACACGATCGCGATCTCCAGCACCGTCTTGGCGGAAAATCGGATACCGGCTTCGAACCGTGCAGGCGGCGTCCAGAGGTAGCGCACTACCGCACCGATGAGGATCGCCAACACCAGCGGTTCCAGCCATGCCGCACCGAACAGCGCGTGCTCAGCCAAACCGCCCAAGGCCGCGAGCGCGGCGACGCCGATGCTCAACCCAAGCCCCGGCGCGAAGGCGCGAAGCGCAAGCCGCGGGCGGGTGAGGCTGCAGGCAAGGGTCGAATGGTGCGGCACGGTGGCCTCCTATCGTCAGGTCTTGCCCTGTAATTGCCCGCGCCAATTCATTCTTCAAACGAAATGTTTTTGTCGATATGATCGATTTTATCGATTATTCGAACCAGAGACACGCATGACCCCCGAACAACTCCGCGTTTTCGTCGCGGTCGCGGAAGAGCAGCACATGACCCGCGCCGCCGCCCGGCTGAACATGACGCAATCGACGGCCTCAGCCGCCATTGCGGCGCTTGAGGCGCGTCATGAGATCAAGCTGTTCGACCGGATCGGGCGAGGGATATCACTGACCGAGGAAGGCCGTGCCTTTCTGCCCGAGGCGCGTGCGGTACTGGCACGGTTTGCCGAGGCGGAGGCGATGCTTGCCGAGACCCGCGGCCTCGAACGCGGGCATATCCGCCTGATCGCCAGCCAGACCATCGCGGGCTACTGGCTGCCGCCCTACCTTGCCGCTTTCCGGCAAGCCCGCCCGGGGATCGAGGTCACGCTTGAGATCGGCAACACGCAGGAGGCGGCGGAACGTCTGCGCGCGGGCCTGCACGATCTTGCGCTCGTCGAGGGCGATGTCGAGGATGCGAAGCTGGAGCGGGTTCAGATCGGGGCGGATCAGCTGATGCTGGTCAGCGCCGCGCCGCCCCCCGGCAAGCTGGATGCGCGCGCGCTGAGCAAAGCGAGTTGGGTGCTGCGCGAGCCGGGCTCTGGCACGCGCTCTACCGCGGAAGCGGCCCTCGCCGATCTGGGTGTCGCGCCGCACGCGCTCTCAGCGGCGCTGGTCCTGCCCTCGAACGAGGCAGTGCTGAGCGCGGTCGAGGCTGGGGCCGGGATCACCATTCTCTCGGCCCATGTCGTCGCGCGGTCGCTAAGCCTTGGAACAGTCCGGGACTGGGATTTGCACCTCGCGCCGCGGCCCTTCTATGCGCTGCGTCACCGCGACCACCATGTCAGCCACGCCACGCGCGACCTGCTGGCTCGCATCGATCAGTCCCAGCTCGACGATCTCACTCGGACGGAATGAACCAATTCGCGAGCTTCGCCTCGATCTCCGAGGGAAGCGCGGGCTTCGGGCAGACAGCCGCACCGGGATAGCGCTCGCGCAGCTGATTGGCCTCGGCATGGCCGGAATGGAACAGGAGCGGCACGCCCGCCTTGTGCAGATGATCGGCCAGTTCGTAGACTTCGCCATCGGCCAGCATCACGTCGAGGATCGCAGCGCCGGGCAAACGATCTCGGACCAGGTCCAGCCCCGCGCGCACGGTGGCGCACGGTCCCCAGACCTCCATCCCGAGATCCTCGAGCATGAACTGAAGATCAAGCGCGACGACGGCTTCATCTTCGACAAGGAGCACCTCGCTCGGTGCTTTCTCAGTCAGCGTCGCCATCGATTTCATGCGCGAAGATAATCCTGTTGCAACGGCTTTCCGGCGTCTGACGCGTGTCGACCCGCGCCGATATCTGGCTTGCGGAAATATCGACCAACGTCGAGCCGAAGCCCTGTTTGTTCGTGTCGAGCTGCAACGCTTCACGGTACCGCTCGTTCCACGAAAGTATCACGGTATCGTCGTTTTCCATCGACCATGTGATCTCGAGATCACCCTCTCGCGGCCCCAATACCCCATATTTAGCGGCATTAGTGCTCCATTCGTGGAAAATCAGCGCAAGAGCCGTCAGGTGATGCGTCGGCACATCAACATCCGGCCCATCGATCAGGAATTTCGACGGGTCGTCATAGGGGGCCAGAGTCGTTTCGATCACCTCGCGCAGCGGGATCGCCGCACCAGAGGTTCGGGTGCGCGCCAGATCATGCGAGCGCGCAAGCGCGTTGATCCGCTGGCCCACATCCTCGACCAACTCGCGCGGGCTGGCCGCCGAACGCCCCGCGATGCGCAGCATGCCCGAGACGATGGAGAACAGGTTCTTCACCCGGTGGTTCATCTCGCGCAGCATCAGCTCGCGCATCTGCGCCGCCTCTTCATCGGCGGTGATGTCGACGCTGAGCCCCAGCAGGCGGTGCTCCTTGCCTTCGCCCATCATCCGGCCCGTCGCGCGCAGATGGCGCTTCGTGCCGGAGGGGAGGTCGAGCTCGTAGTCGACTTCCAGTTCAGAACCGTTGTCGCGGGCCTCGCGCACCGCCTGTTCGACACGGGCACGGTCATGCTCTGCGACACGTTCGAAGAACCGCGCGATCGGATAGGTACCGGCCGCGTCGAGTTCGAAGAAGGCGGCGACGGATTCGTCGATTTCAACGTCTCCGCTCGGCTCGATAATCGACCAGACCCCGATCTGCGCGATCTCCAGCGCAAGTTGCAGCCGCTCGCCCTTCTGCGTCAGCTCGGTCTCGAGGCGCAGTGCCTCGGTGATATCGGTGAAGACGAGCGTCGCCCCTTCGACATCGCCGCGCGAATTCAGATACGGCGTCGCGGAGAGCGACCAGACCTTGCCCAGTTCGGTGGACTTGACCCGGCGCGGCCGCGGCAATTCGCCTTCAAGGATCGTATTAATCAATTCGATCATCACCTCGGGCGTGTCGAGCAGGTTCTGGATGTCGTCGAGCGGACGTCCGCGATCGCTGCCGCGCAGGCGGATCATCTCGCTCGCGCCATCGGTGAAGTTGCGCAGGCGCAGCTTGCGATCGACCGTCACCAGCGCATGCAGCTTGGAATCGAAGATGTTGCGCAGATCGGCATTCGCGGTCGAAAGCTCCTCGACCTTGGTCTTGAGTTCGTCATTGACCGTCGCGAGCTCTTCGTTTGTCGATTGCAACTCCTCGTTCATCGACATCATTTCCTCGTTCGAGGATTTCAGCTCTTCGTTGGCGGTCTCCAGCTCTTCGACCGTCGTGCGCAGGCGGTTGCGGGTCGCGCGCAACTCGGCTTCCAGCACCTGCACATGGCTTTCCGACGGCGCGATCTCGTCGAAATCATATTCGTCCAACGCTTCGAACGGGCCACGGTCGCGGAAAACGATCAGCAGCGTATCGTCGGAGAGCGGATCGGCCAGCACATCGACACGCTGCCGCCCGGTTTCCGAGATCACTTCGACGTCGCGCACGATCTTGCGCGTGCCAAGCTCCGCCGACTCGCGGATCACCGCAGAGAGCGCCTCGCGCAGGCCCGCCCGCGCGAGCGATTGTGCATAGCCCTGCCCGGTCTCGGACGGGTCGATCTCAAGATACTTGCCCAAGCGACCCGTCGCGGCGAGGATCGCCCCGTCGCGATCGACATTCAGCGTCGCGGGCGCATAAAGATCGAGGATACGATTACTGGCCAAGGTCGTGTTCCAGTCTTTGGTTCTTCTGTCAGTCGTCTTCGGTCGGAGTGGCGCAAGTCGCGCATGAGGGTCGGAGCGCATCGGCAGTTCGGTCGGATAAGGAGACCGGGGCCCTATGCTGCGGAAGATGCGCATCGCGCCATCTATGGGATCGAAAAGTTCCTCATGCCGCCCGATCGTCTCGGATGGGCCGAGGAAGAGAACGCCGCCCGGATTGAGCGCGTAATGGAAGATCGGCAGTGCCCGCGCCTGCAACTTCTCTCCGAAATAGATCAGCAGATTGCGGCACGACACCAGATCGAGCCGCGAGAACGGCGGGTCCTTGATCAGCGAATGCGGCGAGAAGCGCACCCGGTCACGCAGTGCGGCGGTGATCTGGAAATTGCCCTCACGCCCGATCGTGTAGAGATCGCGGTACCTTTCGGGCAGATCGAGCAGGACCGAGACCGGATACCGCCCCTCACGTGCGATCGCGAGCATCCGCTCGTCGATATCGGTGGCGAAGATCTGGAAATCGATCTCCTTGCCGCTCGCATGGATCGCCCGGTCGATGAGCATCGCCAGAGTGTAGGCTTCTTCGCCGCTCGAACAGCCCGGCACCCAGATGCGCAGCGCGCCGCCATCATCGGCCTTCTCGACCATCGGCTTGATCGCCGTCTCGTTGAGCGCTTCGAAATGCGCGCTGTCCCGGAAGAAGCGGGTGACATTGATCAGCAGGTCGCCCAGCAGCGCCAGAGGCTCGTCCTCTTCGCGCTCGAGCCGTTCGAGATATTCGCGCGGGTGCAGAATGCCCACCACCTGCATCCGGCGCTGGATCCGACGCTCGAGGGTCGAGCGCTTGTATTGCGCGAAATCATGCCCCGTCAGACGGTTCAGCGCCGCACAAATCTCATCGAGCGTTCCGGAAACCGGCGGTGCCGTGTTCACCTGATCCGGGTCGACATTGCGGAACTCGGTGATCCGCGCGATCACGTCGGACGGCGCGCTGACCACGTCGACCATCCCGGTCGCGACCGCCGAATTCGGCATGGAATCGTAACGCGCGGTGGCATCCTGCGCGATGCAGAAGCCGCCATGCTCCTTCACCGCCCGCAGCCCGACAGAGCCATCCGTGCCGGTGCCCGACAGGATCACGCAGACCGCGCGGCGCCCGAGATCCTGACCCAGCGACACGAAGAAATCGTCGATCGGACGGCGCAGACCGCGGGGTTGGGCGAATTCCGAAAGCTTCAGGCGCCCGTTCTCGACCTCCAGCCCGTAACCCGGCGGGATTGTGTAGACATGCCCGGCCTCCAGCTTCGCGCCATCTTCGGCCTGAAGCACTTCGAGCGAGGTCGACCGGCCGAGCAATTCCGCCAGAAGCGACTCGTGGTTCGGATCGAGATGCTGAACCACGACATAGGCGCTGGGGTCGTCCACCCGCGCGGGCTCCAGAAGATCGCGAAGCGCTTCAAGCCCACCAGCGGAGGCGCCGATGCCGACAACGTATAGATCCTCGGGGGCGTCCGTCACTGCACGGCCCACCGATCCGCGCAGCGCGCGTCCAAAAGGGCGCGGCCTGCGCGCCCTTCTCTATAGTTCTCTTTGCAGTTCATCCGGAGATCGGTGTCACTAGCCTCAGGGCCCTGCAATAACATTTGACATAGTACTGAACACATAACCGTGGCCGCAGCCATTCTTAGCCCTCGCGGTAGATAATCGTGGCCATTGTGGAGAGGCTCTCCGACAGAACCTTGGCAGAGCCGATCATCGCAAGGCCGAATCCGCGCGACATCGCGGCGAGATCGTCGGCATTGCGCAGCAGGCTCTCGTCATGCGCGGCGATATCGACCTTCACGTTCTGACGTTCCGCCGCGGAGGTCAGGTCGAACTGCGACCCGAGAAACAAGCGCGTCTCTCCATTGGGTTCGCGCAGACGCGTCATGAAGACGAAATTCTGGAAGGTCTCGCCATTCGCGCGGCTGTTGGTGACACGGAAACGGCCCGCGGAGATGTCTTCGTCGTCGATGAATTCCCGCATCGCAGAGCGTTCTTCTTCGGTCGCGGCCCCAGCCTGGAGGAAGCGGCAGTTCTGCCCCAGCACCTCTTCAGCGGAATACCCGGTCAGATTGAGAAACGCCTGATTCACGTAGACGAGTGGCACGTCATCCCGATCGGCCGCGGCAATGGTCAGCGCGACATTCGACTTGTCGCAATAGCTGACCAGCGCATCTGGCAAATCGTAATCTTGATAAACGGGCATGAAGCCTCCGCTGCGTTCGAGAAAACAAGATTGATCATTGCGCGGAAAAGTCCAGCGCGCGAGGCGAAATACCACCGATAACCGATTTGAAGGGGAGGGATGGTACCGCCTCCCCGGCTTGAACGGGGGACCTCTGGATCCACAATCCAGCGCTCTAACCAACTGAGCTAAGGCGGCACTG
>MDSW01142722.1_pt1 | contig 23876 bp, 16 predicted proteins | sample 811171 | NCBI WGS metagenome assembly MDSW01 (sample SAMN05326641, study PRJNA326480) | marine metagenome | isolation source: seawater | place: Atlantic Ocean: North West | collected 2012 | reverse complement strand
CAGTTCGTTACTAATCCAGCCATTTTACCAGCTTAATTCTAAAGCAAGGCTTATTGCTCTGTTGGGAACCATCTCAAGAGACCGTCTAAATTCGTCTCCCGTCAGATTGTACTCCAATATCTCAGTAGAAGAGCCCAGTAGATTGTAGATATCCAAGCTCATCTTCAGCTGCGTGGCTGAAATATCCAGTTCATAAGCAATTCTAACGTCCCAGGTCATATGAAACGTATGACGCGGAACCGGTTCGCCCCGTGCAACTGTCATCAGTGGGGTAGGACCTTGGTCTAAGTCAGCAACGAGATAACGCGTCATCGGTTGTCCATCGCGGTATCGAATGACGGAGGCGATTTCTAAAGCGTCTACGGGAACGAAACCCATGAATAAATGAGCAGCAAAAGCTCGGCCTGGATCATACCGGCCACGCTTGTTTAAGCGCGCATTGGGATCAGCGCTCGACTCATGAACAATACCGGGGTCATTTCGATCTGGATGCATCCCAAATGGGGCCGAACCCATAGACATGTAGGCGGCCCCAGCAAAATCGACAAACCACCAAGAGTCCCGGTGCATTTTAAATTCCAAAGCAAAGCCTAAAAACAAATCTGCCCGGCTTGCGTTGGTCAGCATGTAAAGCTCTTCGCCTTCACCGCCAACGGTGCGGTTATAGGCGGTTAAGAGCTGTCCACCACCCTCAACCTTGGTTTCTCCCAGCCCATCTCCGCCCGGATCGGCTACCGACGTCGCCGTGTAGCCTGGCTCACCCTCGGGTGCATAACGAGCCGTGTAACGGTTCAACAACCAATGGGCCGTTCCTGAAATCGTAAAGTCATAGGCTCCCAAAGACTTGATTTGTGTACCTATGGCAAAAGTATGATCCATGGGCCGAGCCAACGCCTCATCCACCCGATGGTAAGCTCCTCCTGTGCTATTGAGGATAGAGCCTGCTTCTTCCAAAGCGGGAATACCATCACCATCATCCAGCCACTCAGACCGAAGCCCCGAAGGTCTGGAATCGTTCGCAAAAGAAAGCGCGCTGTGCACGAGGCGAAGTGGCTCCCGGCGAACCAGCACCCAAACTCTTGTGTCATCAGTTGCCTGCCAATTCATGGCAAGCCCGGCAGCATCACCAATATGTCCAATGAGCATTTTTGCTCCGGCTGCGCCTCTAGATGCATCGAGCGCTGCAACGCCATCGAGCCAAAGCTCGCCAAAATCTAGGCGAATCTTCGATTCTAAGCGGCCATGTAAAATCGATTCACGGATGTCCGTATCACCCTCGTAATGCGTTAAAGAAACACCAACCGGTTCTCCCCATGTCGACTGGCCTCGCTTATAAGTTTGGGCGACAACCGTACCCGGCAATGCAGACGTGGTATCGATGCCAACGTGACTACCGCTGAGCGAAACCTCCATTGGGCCAACCCATGACGGCAAAGCTTCAAAGCGAGGAAGTTCAGATTCAAAGCGCGTCGAAAACTTCAATTGCTCCACATCGTCTGCCGTTTGTGGGCGAGCCAACCAAAGCCACTCTTCTTCGATATCCGAGACAATGATGCCACCATTACGCGACTGACGGCGGGTGGTCTGATAGCCCGCGCCCAAAGCCCAAGACCAATGCGTTCCGCTTGCCATCACCCCAGGAACTTTAACCCCGGCTAGAATACCCAATTCATCTTTTTCATGGGTTAACCATTCCGGTAAACGAAACTGTGCGCCGTCGTGGCTCCGTTCACTCCACTCCAAGGCCACGAAAGTTTCAATGGACTGACCTGCAATATTTCCCGCAGCTCCAAGCAAAGCCTGAAGGCCTCGAGCTTCATCGACGAGCAAGGACCCATCTTCAGTGCTAAGAAATGTAGGGTACTGGTGAGCGTGCTGAGCAAAATCTAAAGCCACCAACCCATCCCACGAGGCTGAATCCAAGCGATACTGACCATTGATCTCGAGCGCCTCACTGAGTTCGCGGCGAACAGGGTTAACACCTTTAATGGTAGCCGGCTCACGGTCCATCATCGCCGGTGGAAGAAGCAAAGGCCCGCCAATCGGCATGCCGCCTCTTGCCTCAAACCGGTAGGACTCACCCATATCTCGCACGGCTAAATCCAAGGCCAGTGAAGGTCTTGCTGACCAAATGGGCCGGTAGTGCATCGCAGTCCAAGCATGAAATGGGATATCCACCAAAAACCCGGGACCAACACCATCGGTTAAATCCAATCCATAAATGGAAGTTTCAAGCTGATTCCAGGCATGCCCGTGTGAGCTGAGATACATCGGATCAAACCGTGCCAAACCACCACCCGCAGTCTGCAGGTTGACCCATTCAACAAAATAGAGATCTGCTAAACTACCCAGGTGCCTACCCGATGGAACCGCATCACGCTCCTCAGCATCTAAACTCGAACCAACAACAGGATCCACGCCAGTCCCGAGGGTCAGCATGCTCATCAACAATAAAATGTGGGTCATCTTTAACTTCGCAGTCGAACCGTACGTTCGCCTTCTTGAGGTGGCATTAATTTGTGGTAACTGCCCACGAGCCATTCTTGTAGCCAACGCGTATACGTAGAAGAAAAACGCGAGCCATCAATTCCGCCCGGAAGCGCGGTCCAAATAACATCTTCGGATAAGTCACAAATCATTCGGTAGGCAGGCCCGACCGCAGTTTGTGCTCCATCCATGGTAATAAGCTGTCCTTGCCGGGGCGTTGCGCGCCCACCGGGTAAACCGTATGGGCCACGGCTAAAACCAAGAACCGAAGGTAAACCTCCGAGTACCATGTTGGGTAAGCTCAATTTCTGAACATCCCCCCACTTTCGAGGCTCCTCCAGTGCTACCTGCTGTAGGGCGGCATGCAACCTTTCACCGCGCTTGCCAGACCAAGATTCAGGCTCCAGCAAAAGCAAATCAATGCCCGAAGTCCACCAATTGCAGAGTTCACTTTGCTCGAGCATTTCCTTGTACCAGGAGCCACCCAGCTCCGGAGCCAGTGCCAGCCGTAATGCCTGGTAACAAATCTCAAACGCATGGGCTCCTTTTGAGTCCACATCGTAATGCAGGTTCCATTCTTCAAGGGCCCGGCGCAGCTTGCCAGAGGGCAAAGACTTCAAAAGCAGTGGTAAAAATTGTTTGGCTTGAAGCGAGTAAGTATTGAGCTGAATATCGCGCATGGTATCGAATCCATGATCGCTGCGCTGCATCAGCATTTCCCGAATGCGAGCTTGACGGTAATTGGGCTGGGCAAGCGTTGATAACACTCCCCCATCGTCAGCTAAGCGAGCCTCATTGGCCGACACAATAAAACCGTCCTGGTGCCCCATCCGAGGTAAACCAGAGCCATGGTAGAAGCCATCCCACTTGGGTCCATCCATAGCAGAGACCGGGTATAGACCGCTCCAGCCCTGCGTACGTTTGGGAATATAGCCTGCTTGAGCGTACTGAATATCACCTGCTCTATCTGCAAGAACAAAATGTAGACTCAGGGTATGAGCATGTTCCAGTATCTGAGCCGCTTGCTTACAAGAACGGGCCATCGGCAGCTTTAAATAAGCCTCCATCGCTTGTGCAGGTCTTGCAGAGCTTGCCCAAGAACTTGCCAGCACAGGACCATCTTCAAGTTTATCAGTCTCTAAGGTACCTCGGTCGCTATCGAAAAAGTGAAGCGTTAGAGGCTCTTTAAAACGGCGCCTGATTTCCACACTGCGGCGCGCAACTTTTTCCAATCCTTCTGAGCGCTTAACATGGTCGCCTTCGACATCTTCGATGAAATAATCAACGTTGTCGGCCACGCCAAAGGTTCCGCTCCAGGCAACATCACGATTTCGACCGACTGCAAGGCCGGGCAAACCTGCAATGGTAGCACCCAGCCAATAATCATCGCCGACCCGTGCCCGGATCTCAAAAAAGAGCGCTGGAAGCTGGTTCACTTGAAGATGTGGATCGCCGCACAAAAAAGTCTGCCCAGAATGAGATCTCTGCGGGCCCACCGCCCATGCGTTGCTGCCACCCACCGCTCGAATTCCACCCGTGCCAAACCCACTGAGTGCCTTGGCTCCAAACTGCTTGAGTGAATCTGCATCCCATCCATCCAGGTGGGGATGAAACATTTTTTCCAACACATTCGGTTCGGCGCCCTCTACCAAAGCCTGAACCAGAGCCCGCTCCATTCGCTCTTGGCTCTGAGCAAGACCCAGATAGCCAGAGAGCATCAAACTGGAAACCAAAGACTCAGGAGTTGGGTCGGGCAGCTTTGCCATCAAAAGCCGAAGCTCAAAAGGCGTTTGGGCAACGGAAGCCCCTGCCTGCCATCCAAGTAAATACGATTGCAGCCAGTCCAGTGCATCTCCAGACAGCTTCTTTGCCTCTTGCTTGCCCATTTCAGGAATATTCAAACGATGAATCAAGGAATCCAAAGCCAAAAGCGGTTCCAGATCCCATAAATACTCTGCCATTTTACCCTGAGCTGCAGTGGTGATGATTCTTGACTGCAACGGGCGATGACGACCGTGAAGCCAGCCCATACCCCAATATGCTTCGCGCGGGTTTTCCGCCCAAATTCCAGGGGTTCCATTGTTGTCGTAGGTAATTTGGCAAGTGGTCATATCGCTCAAGCGCCTATGCGTAACTTAGAAACCAGATAGCCAACAGTGTGTTTACTATCTTTCACAATATGTATCCTTTTACCTTACTCAATCCAGCATTGTTTCAGCCCGAAACGTAAAAGTTCATAAAGGTATCACTTTTTCACGTTCTTTTTACAGAAGCGGTGCCTAAATCCAAAACCGAGAAAAACCACGAGGTCTATTGCGTAGCAAGCAATCACAAAGATCGTTCCAAAAAGGCCACTTTCTGACCGCTGGCGAATAGCGCTCAGAACGCTCTCAAACGGGCTCCTGAGCACTCATTTTCTTTGCCAGCTTGTCGTATTCGAAGTGGGCTCCAATATTCTGGCTGAAAGGTGGCAGAATGCTAGAATAGCCCCGCGATTTTCGATAGGATTTCCATAGTAATCGGCCTCTTATCTTATGACGTAGCGGAGGCATTCAATAACCGAACTTAGGATCAATGGACTCAAACCAATCCCAAGGACCCGACACGGGCAATGTGAATGTTCAGGCTCCCAAGGCTCCTATCTCTGGAACCGGTCCTGAAAAATCCACAGGAACCGAAGACCCATTGGTGGGTCGGGTTTTCAATGGTCGATATCGGGTCACCGAGCGCGTTGCCCGGGGCGGGATGGGTAAAGTCTACAAGGCAATCCAGGATCCACTTGACCGAATTGTTGCCCTTAAAGTTTTAGATCCAACGTTCACGGGAGAGGTCGAGCACGACTTCCACCAGCGCTTTTTTCTCGAAGCTTCGATTTGTGCCAGATTGAGTCACCCCAACACCGTGACCATTTTCGATTACGGTCAAACCGAAGATAACATCTACTACATCGTGATGGAGTTTCTTGAAGGCCGAACCCTGCATCAAGAAATGAAAGACCGCCCGGTGATCTCGCCCCCTCGAGCCATTCACATCGCCGCACAAGTTGCGCGCTCGGTTCGTGAAGCACATGCCTTGGGTGTGGTTCATCGAGATTTAAAACCGGCAAACATCTTTTTGATTGAACATCCCGACGAAGCCGACTTTGTAAAAGTTCTAGACTTCGGTTTGGTGAAAAATGTTCTCGAAGACCAAACCGGATTTACCAAAACCGGAATATTCATGGGTTCTCCCGGGTATATGGCGCCAGAGCAAATTCGGGGTCATGCATTGGATGAACGGGCTGACGTTTACGCACTCGGCGCTATCCTCTTTGAAATGCTAACGGGGCGTCCGCCTTTTGTTCGTGAAAGTGCAATGGATACAATCCTAGCCCACCTCAACGACGATGTACCTCGGTTCAAGTCGGTGAACCAAAGCATGGAGGCGCCCAAGGTACTTGAGCAAGTTGTTCGTAAATGTCTCGCTAAAGACCGAAACGACCGATTTGATAATATGGATGCGATGGTCCGTGCCCTGAAGATGGTGGCTCGGCAAACCGGTATGAATCTCTATTTGAATACGGATAGCTCGGCCAATCGTTCCTGGTCCGGCAACGTCCCGGCGCCGCAACCTCCGCCCGCACCGCCACCATCAATATCCGGCCCTATCCCCACAGACCTAGCTGCCAACCAGGTCTCTGATGGGCGAACGGTTGCCTTAAGTGGCGATGACCTTATCATTTCCAATGATGGAAGCTCCGACTACCTTCTTGAACCCCAGGGTAAGTCAGGGACAAAAAACATTTTACTCAGTGCACTGGTAGCCGGCGCGATTATTGTCATGGCAGTTGCCGCTTATTGGCTCACACAGCCAGAGCCCATTGTTCAGCCGGTTCTGAAAAACCAGACTGAAAAACCAGCCAAGGCAGAAGAAAAGCCGGAAACCAAGGTCATTCCCGCGGATCGAGATATTGAACAAGATAAACCAGAAGCTCCGGCACAGCTTGCTTTGATGCTTCGTTCGAGACCCAGCGGAGCCAGTGTGTCTCTTGATGGCGTGCAGATCTGTGAAGCGACACCGTGCCGATTAGCCTGGGAAGGTAAAGATGCTGAGCCTGGTCGCGTTTTGACTCTCAAATTCAGTCTCGACGGTTACCGGGATCGACAGGCGACCCGCGAGATCGATGGAGATGAGCTGGTTGTCAGTACACAACTCACGAAAATACGCGTTATCCGTCGTCCGAAAAAATACCGTAAGTCGGACAAAAGTAAATCGACGGTTAAAGACGAACCCGTGCGAAAACCGAATATGGGCAACTATAAAGAAAACCCATACTGACCCAACTACCGAAGGAATGTCATCGTGAAACAAAATCGCGTTGTTCTTCTAGGCTTATGGCTGCTTTGCTTGCTGCTACCCAGTATTGCATTTGCAGATGTTCGAAGTGAAGCTAGGCGACACTTTCGATCAGGTATGGATCTCATTGCTCAAGGCCAACTTGATGCTGGAGCCGTCGAACTTGAGGCTGCTTATCAATTGATGCCCCACCCAAACGTCCTCTACAACTTGGCACGAGCTTACTTTGACGCCGGCCAATACGTAGAAACTGTTCTCTACTTTGAACGCTATCTCAAAAGTGATCCACCTGACTCTGACCAAGTGCAACTCATTGTAGATGCCTTAAAAGATAGATTGGCCAAACAGACTCTTATTGAATCAGAACCCGCCACAGGCAGTGAATTCACTTCCGCTGATGGTACCGCCACAGTGGTGACCAATGAGGTCATTAAAGTTATCCGAGAAGCCTCAAAGAGATTTGCCGGTATTGCCGCAGCAACGCAAAGCCCCATGCTTAAAGACCAAGCCGATGTTCTCGAAGAATTGGCACGCACTTTAGTTACCCCAACCGGGGACCCTCAGCAGCCTACTGCGCCGACGCAAGCGATGTCTTCCGATGGTGGAGCAACGGCTGATGCTAAATCAAAGCCGCAGCTTAAAGCTGAAAATGTTGAAGACTTAGACCTGGGCTCTCAACGAACCGAAGATATCTACGCAGAACGCGTTGTTTCAGCATCTCGACTGGCGCAATCTCCACTGGATGCTCCAAACTCAACGACCGTTGTTACTGCCCAAGATATTCGCCTCTCAGGTATCACAAACATCGGTGAGCTATTAAGACGTGCTGCGGGTATCGAAGTCATGACCCTGACGCCTGCGGATACTGAAATTTCAATTCGTGGCCTGAACCAGCGTTTATCCAATAAAGTACTTGTGCTTATCGATGGCCGGTCCGTTTTTCTCGACTTTCTCGGTGCAACCCTCTGGACCATTCTTCCCATTGGCGTTGAAGATATCGAACGTATCGAGGTTATCCGAGGTCCTGCTTCAGCACTCTACGGTGCAGATGCATTCTCGGGCGTCGTCAATATCCTGCTCAAAAAGCCCGGCCAAGGTGATACTTTGGTCACGACAACCGTGGGTGAAGGCACCTCTATCCGCGCCAGTGCTCGCTTTACCGGACGCTCCGATGAAGTTGGTTACAGGTTCAACGCAGGTCACATTCAATCGAACCAATACAGCTATGGTCTTGACCCTGCGCGGGTAGACATTGAATCGACGGTCACCGATCCCGAAGTGGGAATCAGTGCAAAATGGTTTAACTCAGAATTTAATATTCGTTTACCCGAGAAATACACAGCTCGTGTGGGTACCGCTGTTCTCAATGGCGACTTCTCGTTTATGAGTGCGGGTCGTCTAAGAAACCTGCAGGCACAAGATGCTTTCTTTGCCCAGTCTCACGCCAACTTGTCTACGCCTATGGGCATCACATTGCGTAGTTTCTGGACCGCATTCACCACCGATGTAAAAAACCTAGAAGGCCGACCCGACGACGTGGATGTCTCTTTTGACAACCTCGAGTCTCATGTCGTCGATATTGAAGCCGAGTACGACGCTACTTTCGATTGGCCAATTCCACATCACCTAAATATTGGTGCGGGGTATCGGTTTAAATCCATCGACTGGGCTTGGCTAAACTCCAAGCAAGACGAGCATCACGCTTCGGCCTTTATCCAAGATACCATGAAGTTTGGTGAATACGTTCGAGTTACCGCCAGTACGCGTATTGATAAACACCCACTGATTTCCGCGCCGGTCCTTTCACCTCGTGGTGCAGTCGTTGTTAGAATGACAGAAGAATCCGCACTCCGAGCCACCGTGGGAACAGCATTCCGAAGCCCGGCATTCCTGGAATCCTACCTCCGGTCTAAGGTACCTACGCCTCTTCGCGGCATCACAGCTTACGGCATTGGCAACACTGATCTTGCACCGGAGACCATGCTTTCCACGGAAATAGGTTACTCCCATCAAAATGATTTCTTCGCCCTAGAAGCCAACGTCTACCTGAACCTAGTCGATGACCTCATCAGCCTAAGTCAGATTGAAAACTACGGTTTGACCGATCCTGAATCGACCTTCGACCCGTCGGTGAATGCTTATCCCGTAGGCGAACTTCAGTGGGCAAACGGTGACGTCACATACCGGCAACTCGGTGGTGAGCTTGGCGTTCGTGTGTATCCGGTCAGCGGCCTCGATGTTTACTTGAACTACGCTTACCACGATACCTCGCCTACTGACTCCTCAACCCTGACCAGCGCAGCGGCAGAAGAAGAGAGAACCAGTGCCCATAAAATCAACGGCGGTATTCAGTATCGTTCTCCTTTCGGCTTGGACGTCGCTCTGGACGTTCACCTTGCCAGTGACCAAACATGGGTCCAGGCTATATCCAGTGCCACCAGCGGCAGCGATGTCGGCGTGTTTCGCGTGCCAGGCTACGCCATTGTCAACGCTAGAATTGGTTACCGACTTTTCGATGATGCTTTAGAATTAGCAGTCATCGGAAACAACGTTGCCAGTGAATCATTTCGTCAACATCCATTTGGCCAGAAGATTTCCCGTCGTATCTTCGGTAGCGCAACTTTGAGGTTCTAAGTGATCAAACAAACTTCATACTTATCTTCGATAATATTGATCCTCTCCCTGAGCTTTGCAGGCTGTACCGACCCTGTGGTGGCTCCTTATGAAGATGCGCCTGCACCCACAGGTGTTATCAAAGGCAGCATTTTGTACATTGGCCCGGGACCTGCCTGCGTAGACGATGTTCCCATGGGTAAGGTTATTTTGACGCTATTTGAATATGACAACCCGCCACCACCATACGGTTCAGCACTCAATGCTCTAAATCTCCTCAGTCTTCCTGCTACAGATTTATTCAGTACCAGTGACTGCGGCCTTCCAGTGAGCGACCCAAGTGCTTATATCCAGCGCTCGGTTTCATTCACTTGGCCAAACGTCCCACTGGCCACTGAACAAAACACAACAGCTGCTTATCAAATCAGGGGGTTCTTCGATTACGACGGAGACTTCAACCCATTCTTTGGCGTTAGCAAACTGCCTACCGCCGGAGATATTGTTGGCGGCGCATTCGTTGACCCAACGGCTGCAGTTAAAATTCAAGCAGCCATCAGCTTTGAGTCTTACGTGGAACGTCCTCAAGGTCAGGTCGTTAACAATGTCACCGTAACCCTCGCTGGCCCCGTGATCACAGAACGACCCATGTTTGAACTGGGAGCTGACACCAAAGCCATGGACTCAGCATCAACGCTAACGGTCATGGACACAGCGAATCCAACGGTACCGCAACTCAACCCAATACTTTATGAAGAGGGGCTCTGGGCTATCAACGAAATGACCATCAATGCTCTGAACCCAAGTGATGCCTCCAACGCTTCGGCACTTGAAGCGGCCGGTATATTCGTTGACCCATCACAGCCCTACAATTGGCTTTTAGAACCTGTCGATTTTTACGGCGGCATTGACGGTGTTGACGACCTGTTTCCGCTCTTTGCCAACCACCCACTTCTGGTGGACTTCAAATGGAAAACCCCGTTGGTATTCTTTAGCCGTGCACGGCGCCCCGAAGAAATTCAAGGCAATGTACCTTCGGTCACGCTCATTGGAACGGTTAAACAACTCACAGAACCAGTGTCGCCGGTTCAAAATTCAATCGAGATCGTTGTACCACCGGTTGCATTGGTCAACTTGGACCCATCGGACCCAGCCTGCCTCATCCCGTTTTTTGCGCCGGGCAATTTAACCAGTGCTTACGAATCCCAAGCATCAGACTGCCAGGAGCTTCCAACCGGAGAATATGATATCGCTGTGTTTCATGGCTTTGCCGCAACCTTGGTAGACGGGGTTCCAAGCTATGCCTTTACGGGACAAGCGTGGTCCATTCCCAATGAATTGGGAGCTGCGGATTCCATTTACTTCAATCCAGGTACTGGACAATTACCAGAGGAAATCCAATTGGTCAGTCAAGGGCCGATGGGGCGGTATCGAGTTGTGGAAAACAGCGCCTCGGATGGCGTAAGAAATCAATGTGAGGAAGCCCTGGATCTTCTTGCTGGTGTAACCAGACCCATTGACTTCATTCCTGTTCCAGCAAACTGCTGCGCCGCCGTAGAACACCTTTGCGATGTTCCTCTCTGCGAAACAACGGCCGCTGAAGCGGGCGGCAGAATTCGACGCAGCAATGCTATCGAAGCAACCACCGGGCTTCCCAATTGCGTTCCATTCTTAATGCCTGCGAGTTGCTGCGGGGAGTAGGTCCCGCCCTCTACCAATCACCGGGTTTAATGATAACCCGAGTATCGCCTCCACCACCGAGGCGCTTCGTTACTTTTTTCTTACGTCCATCCGGGCAAGTAACAATAATTTCGCAGCTCCCTTTGGGAGCAGCCTTCTTGAAAAACGGGGCCACGCCTAAATTCACACCGCCGACCGTTACGGTACAGTCTGCAACACCAACCGGCATCACACTAAGCTTACCGCCCGAGCCGCCACAGTTGCGGTCTGAACGCCTCGCCTGAGCCTTCGGTCTCGAAGTAACAGGCGCGGTAGCTACTTTTTCATTTTGCACAACCTCATCAAGCTCAATCTTCCAATCAAAACTTGCCGTACTCTTTAAGTTGATACGCTGACTTTGTTTGCGGTAGCCCTTTAGATAGGCCTCCAAACGGTGAGGTTCGTTCCTCGAAATGCCTTCGAGGGTGATGGGTGAAACCCCTTTTTTTAGACCGTCCAACCAAACAATGGCTCCTGGAGGGTCCGTCACAACGCGAATGGTTCCCACGGAAACCGCATCCGCTTTCCCGGTACTCGGCTTCAATGTAAATGCTGCCACCCGCAACTCTTGGCCATCATCGAAACGTTCTGCCCGTCTCTCCGACTCGAAACCCTCTTTTTCTAAATGCAATACCAGCGGAACACTGCGGTCCAGCTCTTGAATGGTTACAGGCGTTTCGCCACGTTCTTCGTTGTTTAATCGAACTTTCGCCCCAGGCGGCTCAGACACAACCTGCAAAGTGCCCAACAAGATAGGCGCTTGTTCCGGTAAGGACTCCAGCTCAACCATGATTTCGTGGGGACCGTCCGCAAGAGCCTTAAATACATAGGCTCGCTCTTTATAGCCCTTAGCTTTCACCCGAAGCTTGTACATCGTACCGGCCTTGAGTCCCTCATGCAGTAAAGGCGTCCCCTCACCGATGCTGTTACCGTCTAACCATACCTCGACATCTGTTACTGGCGCCGAGACAACCCGAATAGAACCCAAGTCGCTGCCAGAACCCTTACCACTGAAAACCATGGCTAGAATCGATGCACACAGGAGCACAGTCGCGCCCAATACCACCAAGGGACCACGACTCTTACGCGGTACCGAAGGCTTTAAAACCCCAGTTGGAACATCCTCGGCAGCAAAAACGCCAGCACCACCGTCGACCAACGCTGGAACCTCGCCCGTTTTCCCCAACTCATCCTGCATCACTCCCGTAACGCCAGCCGCCATTCCTGTGGAGGTTGAGGGATCTTGAAAATCAAAACCAGCAAAGATCATGGTTTTGTCTTCATCTTCAGAGCCAACCCAGGGGCTTGCGGAAGGAGCCGCGACTGGAGCCGCGACTGGTTCAGCCCCGGTTTTTGCAGGCGTCTCTAAGTTTAATCCAGCTGGAGCGGCGATGGCGGCAAATTCCTCCATGCGGCTGCGCTCACGCTCAATTTCTTCGGAATAGTGACCACTTAAATACTCGGCGAGACGCTTGCCGTTATAGATACTGTTGTTCACAATCAGAAATTGCTGCAGGTCATCGTGCAGTTCACTGGCCCATTGGTAACGCTCATCCCGGTCTCGAGAGAGTGTCTTGAGAACAATCGCTTCAAGCTCTTCCGGAATGTCCGGATTGTGCATCCGAGGTGGTGGAACTTCAGCATTGCGTACTTTTTCTAGAGTCGTGAAATCACTCTCACCGACGAACAAGCGTTCTCCGGTTAGCATTTCATACATCAAGATACCGACCGCAAAGATATCCGACCGCCTGTCGATGGGTAGGCCGCGCACTTGTTCTGGCGACATATAGGCAAATTTGCCCTTTAAGACCCCAGCCTGGGTCTTGGATGCTCGGTCTTCGGCTTTCGCAATCCCAAAGTCTGTGATCTTTACCGCACCCTCATACCCGACCAATATATTCTGAGGACTCACATCACGGTGAATCAAATTCAGTGGACGGCCTGAAGGGTCTGTGCGGCGATGCGCGTAATCGAGACCTTCGCAGATTTTCGAAATCACAAAGGCAGTAGTTGGAACAGGAACTGTTGTCTTCTCTTTACGAAGCTTATCGAGTACCTGGCGCATGTCTCGGCCCGAGACATATTCCATCGCGATGTAAAACTGGTTCTCGAATTTTCCAAGCTCATAAATCTGGACGACGTTTGCGTGTGTCAGTTGCACAGCAATACGAGCTTCGTCCACAAACATATTTATGAATTCGTCATCTTCCGCCATGTTGGGAAGAATTCGCTTAATGGCTAAAAATCGCTCGAATCCCTGCACGCCGTAAGTTTTTGCTTTAAAAACTTCCGCCATACCACCAATGTTGATCCGCTCTAAAAGCAGATATTTTCCAAAAGGACTCGGATAATTCATTCGATAATTCTTAGAAACTCATCCCTACGCTTCAAAGCATTTGATAATCTACAACCCACTAGAATCAATTCATATCTCGCAACTGTGGCAAGAGCAAAATTGAAAGGGCATAAGGCTCATCTTTTCAGCCTTTGGGTGTTGGACATTCCGGCCAGAAAATGGCAATCGGTTAAAATATGGACAATCCCGACGATACAACCAAGGCGCAGCTGGCAGCCCTCAATTACCTGAAAAAGACTTCTCTTTCTGTCGGGCAAGTCCGTCAGCGGCTTTTAAATAGGGGCTTCAGCCCTGCTGGAACCGAAGAAGCCATCCATAACCTCGTGCATTCCGGTGATTTAAGCGATCGTAATCTGGCTCTAAGCCTTTCTGAAAAAGCTATCAACAATGGCCGGGGACCCCGCTGGATAGAGCAGGCACTTAGCCGCCGCTTCTTTCTTGGCGAAGATATCGAGCACTGTGTCGATTTTGCCCGTTCCCAAGCCGGTGATGTCGCCCAAGGCATTCTTAAGCGGCGCTATGGTCCCGTTGCACTGAAAGACGCAACGACCCGCCCGAAGGCAGCCCGCTTCTTACATGGACGTGGATTTGATGAGGATACGATTGAGGACGCACTCGAGGCGGTACTCCCGCCACCTGAGTTCTAACGAGCAAAGATTATTTCTCTTTGATTTCTAATCGACCTTTTTTACCGATCATCGAGTGGGCGATGAGCTCTCCCGGGTCTATTTTGGCGCCCTGCTCCACAATGGTATGACTCAATTGAGATTCTCGACCTATCTGTACTCTGGAACCCACAATTGCATAAGGACCCAGGGTTACGTTGTCGCCGACTTTAGTGCCGTCGCCCAAAAGAACTGGCGGAACAATATGAACATCCTGACCCAACTCAACATCATCACCCATGCGAACAACATCGGCTACTTCTTTTCGCGGGGCCAACGAGAACCCACCTAAGGGATCGGCGTGAGCCAAATTCATACCTTGGTTCAAAGCCAACCAGTTCACGCCGAAATAACGCTCGGGCGTTCCAGCATCGGCCCAAAATCCGTCATTCATGTACGACATCAATTTCGACCCATTGGCTAAGGCTTTGATATAACCGTAGCGGACAATGCAAGTTTCAACGTCCGGTGGAATAAAATCCAAAAACTCAGGCTCAAGAATTTGCACACCGGTGAACATAACAGGTTTGAGACCTTCTTGAATTTCACCCTGACCCAAAATACGCCCAATTTGACCAGCGCTATCAATTTCAATTTGCCCGTAGTCTTCTTGGTCGTCGCCTTGCCGAACCACCATCGTGGCCAGTGCTTCACTTTGCCGGTGATGCTCGATGGCTGCGCCTAAGTCCACATCGATTAAGGTATCGCTGTTGACCACCACAAAGGTTCCATCCTTGAGCTGGTCGCGCATACGTCTTAAACCACCACCGGTTCCCAAAATATCTTCTTCAACGCTGTAAGTAATTTCAACACCGTATTCACTTCCATCGCCAAGGTAATCCTGACATTTGGAGGCCAAGTGATGCACGTTGATGATAATCTCTTTGATGCCGTGATGCGCCAACAACTTAACGGCGTAAGCTATCAAAGGAAGATTACCCACGGGTAAGAGTGGTTTTGGCGTATTTTCCGTGATGGGAAGCATGCGCTTTCCAAAACCCGCCGCAAGAATAAAGCCCTTCATTCTTTTGCCATCCATTCCTGTCGATTGATCATAACTTAAGGTAGAGGTGAGTTACTGATGGGTCCGCGTCTTATCGGAAGCATCTCTACCAGCCATGGTATCGGCTCCATCGCGATAAACCCCAAATACACGGCGGCTGATCAACTCTTTCGTTTCACGAACAACGATGGTCACAATATTTGAACCGTCCTCAAGAGGTAGGTCCATCGGCACCTCAACCTTGAAAACACCATCCACCGCAACAATCTCAGAGAGCGACTTATAAAGCACCTTCTTATCGTTCACATAGACGTACATATCATTGAGCGCTTGCCCATCTTCAATGGTCGCCGAAAACTTAAGAGACTTCCCAGAGAGCCTGGTCTCCATAGCACCGAGCTTGATCATGGGTGCAGCTTGTCCAACATCCCACTTTAACGGTTTCTTACTTACGCGAGCCTTGCGTGGCTTAACCGAAGCGTAGGTGACATACCCATAACCATCACCCAATCTTACCCGTCGAAAACCTTTGCCAAATACCGCTTCACTGCGAACAACGGCACCTTTTGACAGTTGTCCTAAAATAGGAGCCGTATCGGATGCAGCTGCTCGCACATCAATTGGCTCTTTGCCTTGAACAACTACGTTACGAGCCTCTTTTTGTCCCTTGACTCCTTTGGTCACCGGAATCGAAATGATTTCGTTGACCGATGCCCCCAATTCAGAATCCCAGATGCCTAAACGAATTTTAATGGGGCCATCTTTTGGCGACTCGCTCACGTGAAAGTCGAGATGCCCAGCGCTGGATTGGCCCGCTTTCAACTTACCAAGGCTTGCGCGACCCACTTTGAGAAACATCGAGCTACCGCTCATGTTTTTCGCTGTCACCATGACTTCGCCGCCAGAACCGGTTCCGACGTTACTCACACGAATCTTCATTTTCACTTTTTCGCCAACCTGCAAGAGGCCATCGCCGTTGCCGCCCTTACGGTCGTCCAACTGATACGTATAAGCGAAGTGAGGTTTATCTTGAGATACGACTTTCGCAAAAACTGAAGCGAGAATATTTCCGCCCAGTCCACCCTGATCACCGATTTTGAAATTGATCAAATCACCGCGGCTTCCAAGCCCAGCCGGAAGCTTTACCTTGGTTTCCCATATGCGTGTTTCACCGGGCTTTAAAGTGCCAAAGACAAACTCAAGTTTATCAAAAAATGGGTTGTCCGATTCAGTGACCCCATGAACCTGCTCAAGAATCGTCGAAGTTATATTTTTGGCCGCTGCCTTAAGAACAATCTCGTCACCTGAACGAACGCCCTTCTCGCCAACACCAACCAACTCGATTGAGCATTCAACACCGCTCTCGGCAGGAGCTTGAATACCCTTGGAATTGGTCCAAGGCACACCCATTTTTTTAAATTGCTCGGCAATCCGTTTAGCTTCTGCTGCATTGCGACTGGCAAAGAGTGCTGCTGAGTCTTTCAACAGGTCCTCACGCTTGATTGAGTTGGTTCCCAATAGAATATCTCTAGCAAGGCCTATTTCGAAATCAACGGTGAACGCATCATCGTTGTACTCAGCCTCAGGGTCTGGCTCTTCGTCTTCTACCAAGTGGACCATGCGTACAACCTTGCCAGCTTCTTCTTCAAGGCCTTCACTGTGATCAAGGTGCTTATCCAAATCCTTTTCCCGAGGATGCTCATCGTTCACAAAGAGATGGATACGCTCATCGTTAATCGTCGCAGGAATCAACTCTACATCAGGCTCAATACCAACAGATTGAATCGAGATATCTCCTGGCGTCAGATACTGCGCGATGGTCAGCTTGAGGGCCGAACGGTCCTGGAAGTCATAAAGAACCTGAACCGAACCCTTTCCAAAAGTCTGTTGACCCACCACGATACCGCGGTTCTGATTCTTAATGGCACCGGCCACAATTTCAGAGGCGGATGCACTGCCACCGTTGACCAAAACAACAATGGGGTAATCCATTTCTGTTCCAGCAAAGTGCGCAGGAATGACTTCGCGTTTTCGGTTGCCCTCACCGACAGTGATCACCAAAGCTCCATGGTCGATAAACCGGTCTGAAATGAGCTTAGCTTGGTCCAGCAGCCCACCTGGATTGTTTCTTAAATCGAGAACAAGGCCTTTAAGTTCGTCGCTGTGCTCAACCTTCAGTTTCTCCAAGTGCATATTGAGGTCATCGTAAGTATTGCCCTGAAAGTTCTTGATCTTCACGTATCCAACACCGCCTTTGAGCAGCTTACTGGTTACACTCTCAATCTTGATGATGGCACGGCGCAGCTGAAACTTGCGAGGCTCACTCCAGTTTTTACGTTGAACCCAAATATCAACAGGCGTGCCGGGCTTCCCACGTAATCGCGAGACCGCTTCCTCAAGTCCCATATTCACAGTGGACTCGGCACCTATCTTCACAATTTTATCCCGGGCCTTTAATCCGGCGCGAGATGCTGGGGTGCCGCTGATGGGCGACATAATGGTCAGCGAACCATCTCGAATCGAAATGACGATTCCCAAACCACCAAACTCACCCTTGGTTGAAAGTTTTACTTCATCGAAACTTTCCGGCTTGAGCAAAATGGAGTGCGGATCCAAAGTGGAAAGCATGCCATTGATAGCGGCGTACTCAATGTTCTGACGTTCGTCGGTTTCTGAGACAGTGTTTTGCATGAAGCGAAAGATGTCTCGCAGGGCCATGGTGACTTCCCAAATCTGGTTCATCTCACCGAGCTCAAACACACGGGATTGTTTTCCAACCTGAACTGTCAAACGATTGTTAGAAAGCTCTTCTTCAACGATGACTTCGGGAACAGATTTTTCAACATAGTCCAAGGCAGCAAGAAACATCTCGCGAGGTTTAACGCGATCTGGATCAACATAGTTTTCACGCACCAAAAGCATCACGCGGCTTAGTGTTTGATGTGAAGCGAGGTCGTAACCTGAGTTGAAAAAGCCGGATGACCCGGGCGCAGCCGAGTTTGATGAAGCCACGGCTGAGTCAGCTGTTGGCTCAAGGGCTGGGGTCGGATTCAAATCAGGATAAACTGTCAGAGCTACGGCAGCGACCGTCACCAAAAGACTTAGCATCAAAGTTACTCTCTTATTCTTGAACAACGGTGCGCTCCAAAGACGAAAGGCTTCATACTCCCCCACGCGCCGCATGAAGAGCATCCCGAACGGTAGTTCGGTAGACTATATATCTAGTGTCTAGTATGCGACTCCATTTGGTGCAAGAAAACCTACGCTTTGCTCACATAGCCGAAAAGGCGAGTCTCAAAATAACGCAGCGCACCACAAATAAAGGTGAGAACGTAAGTTTTAAAGCTCAGTACCTTCACCCCATGCGGGAGCTGTGTCATAAGACACCTGCAATGACTCACCAAGGCATCAAAATATTCCTTCTCTGCCTGATTGTTGGCAACCTTCAAGGCTGCCAGGCAGAAAGTCGGGCTGAAGCGTCCCAAAAGGTTCCAGAATCCTATGCGGAACACCTCCAAGTGGAGGCATTTCACACCAACGAAGACGTACAGCACCGAATACTCAATCTTACTTTCCACGAAGCTCGCGCCAGACTGAATTCCTTGCTCTTCGAAGCAGAGAGCACCATGACTTTCAGACGGGGTGAGGAAAAATGGGAACAAGTCGATCACTACGAAGCTGCTGCGGACGCGCTCGGACAAGAGCGTATTGTTCTCAATACCCCCGAGCACAAAGTTGAGGTCCATCTGATGGGCAACAAACTCTACATTGCGCAAGATCATGGAAAGATGCGGGAAAAGGACGCTCGCGGCCTAGAACTCGGCGACTGGGGTGAGCTGGCCTATTCGAGCTTAAGCCAGGCTCTGAGCCCATTCCGGCCAAGCCTTAGCTTCTCAGCCCCCACCCAAATCGAGGTTGGCAATCGCAGCGCTCTCAAATTCAAACTGGAAATGGCCGAACCATCGGAGAAACCGCCATTGAGCCAGGTATCTGCGCAAGGTCGTCCTGTTCGCATTCCCGCCCTGTGGCGAGAGCTGAGCAGAGCCACCGATGTTCAGGGGCACATCACCATCGACAAAGAAACGGGCGTCATTCTTCGCTCTGAAGTCACCGGAAAAATTGAGGTTTCGGATCGTGAAGTGCGACCAACCCAGCTTCTTATCCAGTACCAGAGTGGCATCACTCAAATAGGAAACTCGGAGCCTCTGACCAAACCTGCCCGCATCAGTCCCGAGCCGCGGCGCAAAGCACCCACCTCAAAACCTCTCCACTTTTTCCGCAAAGAGCTCAAAAAACAGGCTGAAGCGAACGAGAAAGAGGATCAAAAAGGGTAAGTCCGGTAGAACCCCGCGATAAATCTAAAGAAAAGTCCATTTTTCAATTTACAAAGGGCGCAACCATCCCCTATAGGCCGCGTGTTCGCGCTGAGAAGCGCCACCAAAGGAGTCAGAAGTTGGAAGCAGATAAACTCGCAAATATTGTTGCTCAGGCAGCATTAGACAAAAAAGGCCAAGATGTATTGGTACTCGATGTTCGCGGCTTGTCCAGCTACGCCGACTTTTTGGTGTTAGCCTCTGGAACCAGCGATCGCCACGTAGAAGCCATTGCCCAGGGAGCCATCAGCGAACTCAAATCCAACCATGGCTTGCTCAACAAAAGTGCTGAAGGCATGCGCAGCGGCCAATGGGCTCTGGTGGATTTCGGTGATGTCATTTTCCATGTATTTCACCAGTTTACCCGCGATGTGTATGCTCTTGAAGACCTCTGGGAAGATGCTCCACGAGAAGTCATCGCAGACGAAGAGCGACCTCACCAAAGCGCATAATTCCATTTATGCTCTCCCACCGCGTTATTTGTGTTGGCCGTAAAGCCAAAGATCCTCAGCTTGAAAGTGCGCAGCGCTATCTCGAGCGACTAAAGAAGTGCGCAAAAATTGACCTGATCCGGCTTAAAGAAGGTACGATGTCTTCAGAGGGCGATGCCATTCTGAAAAGCATCGATGGATGTCATCAGGTTATTGCCCTTGATGAGCACGGCGCACAGTGGTCAACCATGGAGCTATCAAGTCAGATTGTGAAGTGGAGAGACAATGGCGTTGGCACCGTTGCCTGGATCATTGGTGGAGCCGATGGTTTGGACAAACGCGTAAAAGAACGGGCCAATCGCACTCTCTCTTTAACCAAAATGACTCTGCCCCACCGAATGGCGCTGGCCCTGCTCCTAGAACAGCTATACCGGGTTGAGCAAATCAGACTTGGCACCGGTTATCATCGCCCCTAGGGCACGATTGAGGTGTTACATGACGGTCCATACAGATCCCGCAAATCAACTGCGACGCTACAACCGATATCCCCTTTCCGTAGAGTTCAAATTAAGTGACACCTCGGATCCGGTTCATGGCGAAATTCTCTTCGATACAGTCAACGTCAGTGCGGGAGGTGCTTTTCTGCGCTCGGATCTATTGATGGATATCGGTGCAGAGGTCGACGTTGCGTTCTCAGTCCCAGGTGAAGAGGAAACATTCACAACCACCGCCATTGTTGTTTGGGTAACCCGAGGCAAAAGCGGAAGGCGAGAAGCAGGAATGGGCATCGAGTTCACCGGCCTAGATGAAAAAGCCAAGAACATCATTGATGGGTTAATTCAGAAGTCTCAAGGAACCGGCTTAGGCTAGCCTCGATAGAAAAGAGTCAATCGCAAGTAGACGAGCAGTATCCCAAGGACTCATCACTGTTTAATCCCAAATCGCAGCAAAATTCAGTCTCACCGCAGCTCGGATTGCTGCCACTTAAATCGCTCTCAGGATTCCAGTCGAGGTTACAATAGCGCCGGCATCGGTCGTTGACGCAAAGTGATCCTCGGCCACAAGGCTGAGAACCAACGGAGCAAGTGTTGCCGTCATCTTGAGCGGCCGTTGCATCCAAACATGCGAGTTTCTGTTTTCCGATAGCACCTAAAGGCTGGCAATAGGTTGGCTGGCCTGCCGTCGGCGCACAAGTGTCCTCGTAAGCATCCTGCCCTGCCAAGCCCCACATAATCTCACAACCAACCTGACACACCCGGGTGCTGTCGCTTACTTCAATGCATGTATCGCCGAGATTTGCGCAACTTTCGCCGTTGCACTGGCAGTCTTCACCACTGGTGCAGATATCGCCAGGCATGCAGACCCCTCGAATAGAGGTATCAGATACAGGCATACAATAATCGCCGCGCCCATCGGTGCCGACGTAAGGACAATCGTCACTGGTAAAAAAGTAACTGCATTTGGTTGTGCAAATCAGTTTTTTCTCAGGGGAGCAGATGTATTGAAAATCACACTGCACCTCGTCCGTACACGTTTCGTTTTTAGTCAGACTGTGCTCAGCCACACATTCAGTAGCCCGGCAACTGTAACCCTCACTGCATGGGTTTTCATTATCGCAACGCAGACCCTCTGGATCCCAATCCAAAGTTGCACTGCAGCCTGCGACCCATAGGAACGATAAAAATACAATCCATGGAGCTTTCATTAAAACTCTCCACTTATTTGTAAGGCACCGCCATCGACCATCGGAACCCACTGAAATCCCCAACCACTGCCGCTTTGGCTCATCACATCATCGGCCGTTGCACCGGGGTACCATAGAAATTGCAGCAAGGTTCCCGTGACCATAGCGGCCGCGCCAACCCCAACCAAAATATCACCCACCAAAGCTTTGCTTTGACCCGAACTTTTTAGACTGCTCGCTTCGTCGCTGCTTTGGTAAGGACCAGCCGCACCAGCTCGATACGCGTCGTTATCCTTCTTAGCCATGGCCCACATAGCTCCACCAGCCCCGGCGGCCGCTATGCCCACGCCAATACTCGACCAAACCATGACTTGCTTGTAAGTGCTGCAAGCCATCCCCAAACAGCTGTTTGCAAACGCCCAAGAATCGCCCGAGGCATCTGCACGCTTAACGGGAACGGACATGGCCATTTCGCTGAATGTCGTCTTGATTAAAATCCCAATTTCACGCTCGTACGTTTTTGCATCGGTCTTGTAGGAAAAAATCTGCTCACCGGAAGCCCGCCATGCTTCTTGAGGCGTCGGGGCGTTTAAATTGACCTGTGTTGCATACACTTTCACCGTTTCGCCTTCCAAGCGAACATCAACCAGCATCAGAACATCGATATCGAGGAAGGTCCCAATCTCTTCGACCGCAGCGGGAACCGACTTGGATGGGTCATCCGCATTTCCCTGAGCGATGGACTCAACAGCCGCTCCAGCCAAACTGTCAAAATCATCAAAATGATCTGTGGGCCGAAGCCGAGCCACTTCCTCCACACTTCTGCCCGGCTTAACTCGGACGACGCGTCCCCAACCTCGAAAACCGTCTTTGAGCAATCGGATGTGGTGTTGGCCTGGCGTTAGATCGCCAATTTCCGCGGGTGTGACACCGCGAAACACACCGTCCACATAAACACGGGCGTAACTTGGGTTGGATGAAACCGAGAGGCTTCCGCGTTTCTGACCCTGTCGAAACTTGATTGCCTTTTGAAAATGCTCACGCATCCCCGGGTTGTAGAGGCGAGGATCAGGTTCAACTTGCGGATAAATGGACCAAGCATCGGCCATTGTCTGCCGGGCTTTATTTTCAGAGCCTTCCAAACTGTAGATGGCCCCAAGGAGCATATAAATTTCGGCAATCTCAGCGTAATTACTCATATGTGCTGTGTGTCGTTGAAACTTATTCAGCGCACTCCGCAAATGCTCTTTTGCTGCGTCCAACTCAAACTCTTCATAGGCCGCTCGGCCTTGAGAAACCGAAACACGTGCCGCCGCAAAGGATTGGTCAGCGCGCTCAAAGGCCGGGTTACCCAAGACAACATCAAAATTAACCAAGTCATAGCGCGAATCATTTTCCAATTCGGCTTTGAAATAATGCCCAACAAACGCCGCTGCCTTGTCGCTTCCAGCCCCCGCACCACGAACCACCAACGCCATTCGGGGCGCTGCACTCGCACTGGCACAAAGACCAAAAACGATCAGAAATAGCGTTGCCGCGGTCCATCTCTGGCTCAGCGATAAACACTGCGTTGTTTTCACGTAACTATCGGAAGCTGCTCGCATATTTAATCGATATCGAAACAGAGCCAGCGGAGCAAGAAAACCGAGTTTCAAGTGACATCCAAAGGGTAAATTATCCCGGATTCGGGCTCCATAAGCTCTTTCAAGCCAAATCTCATGGTTAGGAAACTTGACGAAACGCCCAATGTTGTGAGTTGTAGGGCCAAGATGAAACTTGTGAACTTTCTTGCGATGGCAGCTCTTGGCTACGTCATCATCTGGATCTACCGGGATCTCAAGGAGCAGCTGCGCCGTAAAGATGCAGAAAAAAGTGCCAAATCCCCCACGAAAAAAGCTTCATCCAAAGCCTACGAGACTCTCGGCATTGGTCCCGATGCGACCCTCAAAGAAGTCAAAAAGGCCTACCAAGCCTTGATTCAGAAGTACCATCCCGACCGAGTCGCGGACATGGGCCCGGAACTCAAAGATGTCGCCGAAGCCCGCACCAAAGAAATCAACGCCGCTTACGAAGAACTCAAACGCAGCCATAAGTAGGACCGCCATGACCGAGAAAACTTACGAAACCTTGCTGGTAACAGATATGGCGGAAGGTGTTGTACTCTGCACCTTCAATCGGCCTGAAGTGCGCAACGCCTTAGACATCACCATGGT
>MDSW01195825.1_pt1 | contig 23882 bp, 21 predicted proteins | sample 811171 | NCBI WGS metagenome assembly MDSW01 (sample SAMN05326641, study PRJNA326480) | marine metagenome | isolation source: seawater | place: Atlantic Ocean: North West | collected 2012 | reverse complement strand
ATTCGAATTGACTGGGATGACACCAGTGTAGACACAGAAACTATTTTCGGTGTCGATGCTATCTTAAGCTACTAAGCTACAAAGATAATCTCACAACTAAGAAACCACCGGTTCTTACGAGCCGGTGGTTTTTTGTGTAGATATCGGTAGGTATTCGGTTGGGAGTATTAAATACCGATCTTTGCCTTTGGTAAGCATTCATCGAAGGAAAATACTTAGGCCTTATAAATAAACTGAGAAAAGCTGGATCAAATGAAGTTTGCAGACGATTCGGTATGACGAGTATCAAAAGATTTCGGTTTGGATATTTTGTCAGATGTACCAAAAAATTATATTGTCACTTTGTTTTTCAATAAGCACACTGGTTGGTGTTTTTCCACCGCAGGCTGTTGGCAAAGAACTGGGAGATACCGCTGCGCTCGTACAGCCTCAATGGTTACATAGCGTGACGGTCAAATTAGATGAATTAGAGGGTGACGGGGAAGAAGGCCCCCCGAAGGGTGTAGGTGAACGTGAGATTCTTGGAGAACGATTTGGCTTGCTTTACAGATTGCGTAACCGAGAAAGCAGTTCCTGGAATCTTCAACCAAGATTTAGCGGTTGGACCTCAGTCGGTTTTCATGACCAAAACAATGGACTCTTTAACAATCATGCGCACGGCGTCAATTTACATCAGTTGTGGATGACGATCGAGAGTGAGCCAACGGGTGAGAACGGACAGAAGCCGATGATCGGGTATCGGGCTGATGTGGTTTATGGAGTGGATGGTCCCGATACACAGGCATTTGGCAACCCACCAGGTAACTGGGACTTTCAAAATAACTGGGAAGACGGAAAGAATGGCTGGGCCATGCCTCAGCTGTATCTTCATGGCACGATAGGGAAATTCAATTATAAGTTGGGACATTTTTTCACCCCCGTAGGCTATGAAACAGTGACGGCTCCTCATAATTTCTTCTATAGTCATGCTCAAACGATGTTCAATAGTGAGCCCTTTACCCATACAGGTGTCCTGACAGAATTTACCACTGAGAATGAATCCACGGTTTATCTCGGTTGGTCTTTAGGGTGGGATTCTGGTTTTGCACAATCTGAAGATGGAAATAACGGAATCATTGGTTTTGCTAAGAACCTTACCGAAGATATCGCGGTGACCTATATGAGCACCTTCGGAAACCTCGGCTGGCGAGGTGAAGGGTATTCACACAGTATCGTGTTTGATTTAGCTTTGACGGAAAATCTGACATACGTATTACAAAGTGATTATGTAAATACCAGTAGCGTCTCAGATCCGGGCGATGATATAGGACTTAATAACTATCTGATTTACAAGATCGATGACTGCTGGAGTCTTGGTACCCGATTCGAATGGTGGCGAGATAATTCGACTTCAAAGAACTCTTTTACGGTCGGGGCTAACTGGCGTCCAGGCAAAGGCCTGTTTCTTTTAAGACCAGAGATCCGATCGGACTGGATTCCTGCAGAGGATTATTCAGAAACAGCATTTGGTATCGATGCGATTGTTGAATTCTAAGCTTTACGGATACCGCAAAAGAGCTCTTCATACCATCCCGGATCGGTGCATGCGATCTGTGCACTTTGCCTGCTTCTTAAACAGCCGATTAATTTTTTGTTATTACCAATAAATTAATCTTAATTTTCATCACGTAATAAAATCGCCTGTATATGGCTTTATCCAGCGTTTTGCAGCTTCTCTTCGATGTGGAAGTCTTCTTCTAAAAGCCGTTTTGGCACGGTTCTTGCATTTCTTATTAACCGAGTCTTATCTGCATTTTTATTGTGCAGATGGAATTTAGGTATCCACGGAAGGCGGCTCGACGGAGCCAAGTACCTAAAACGGACTTAGTTCAAGTAATTCAAGTTGTTGGAAAATACCAACACAAACAAAAATCCATTTGGAATCGGGAGTTAATATCATGTTGTCTCTGAGATTAGATCAGAGTTGGCTTGGCAAAATGTTGTGCTTGCTAGCATTGATGATTGGTACGAGCGTGTTCGTACCAACAGCGCAGGCTTTTCAGGATGAAGAGCCGGCCGCTGTTGTTGAAGAAGATACAGCGGTGGAAGAATCCACCACAGAAACGGAAGAAGCGGAGTCCGTAGATACTGAAGCAGAAGCAGAAGCTGAGGAAGCACCTTATTACGATAAGGCAGAGTCCAACTATATAACCAATACGTTGTTCATGATGATATGTGCAGTCTTGGTTATCTTAATGCAGCCGGGTTTCGCTCTCCTTGAAGTTGGTTTAAACGCTAAGAAAAACACCGTTAACATTCTCTTTAAGAATGTGATGGATCTTTCAGTAGGTGTGTTACTTTATTTCTTCATTGGCTGGGGAATTATGTATCCCGGTGATGTCGACTATTTCGCATTTGCTGGTTTTGGGGTAGCTGCTGATACTACCGATGCAGGAGCTTTAGATTATGGTTTTAGCAACTCGGTTGATTTTCTCTTCCAGGTAGCTTTTGCAGCCACTGCAGCGACGATTGTTTCGGGTGCTGTTGCGGGGCGTATGAAATTTGGTGCGTACTTAACGTTCAGTGCTTTGTTAACCGGTTTGATTTATCCTATCAGCGGTGCTTGGAAATGGGGTGGAGGCTTTCTTGACCAAGCTGGTTTTCAGGACTTCGCCGGTTCCGTCGTGGTACATGCCGTTGGAGGTTTTGCTGGTCTTGCCGGTGCTATCGTACTTGGCCCTCGTTTGGGGCGTTTCACCGACGGTAAATCAACACCACTGCCGGGCCAGAATATAACCTTTGCGGCTATTGGCGTCTTCCTTTTGTGGGTGGGATGGTATGGATTTAATCCTGGTAGCCAGCTCACTTATGGTGGCTTAGACGAAGCAAATGCAACCACCTATATCGCATTGACCACAACACTGGCCGCAGCTGCTGGTGCTGTAGCAGCTATGTTAGTTGCCTGGCTGGCTTTTGGTAAGCCAGATGTAACGATGGCATTAAACGGTGTACTTGCTGGGCTTGTTTCGATTACGGCAAACTGCGATCAGGTATCCACTACATCAGCACTGTGCATTGGGCTTGTCGGTGGTGTCTTGGTTGTTGCCGGTATCGTATTGCTCGACAAGCTAAAGATTGACGACCCAGTGGGCGCATGGCCAGTTCACGGACTGTGCGGTATTTGGGGAGGCATTGCGACAGGTTTGTTCGGGACGGGCAGTGACCTTGCTCGTGGAGAGTATATCTGGGTTCAGTTTTACTCAACTGCGATTATCTGTGCTTGGGCCTTTGTAACCATGTATGCATTGTTCATGACCCTTAAGGCAATTGGCATGCTACGCGTATCACGAGAAGAAGAAGAAATGGGACTCGATTTGTCAGAGCACGGTATGCGTGCTTACGGCGATAACCTGTCCTAAAACAGGAGCATGGTCTGGTAGGACCTGAGGTGATTCGAAACACGAGTAGTTAGTGTTTAACCGCCAGCAGGGACAAAATTGGCTCACCTTGAGTTTTACCGGGTTACGGATTGGTTCTCGATCCGAGAGGATACCCCAAATGGTTCTGGATAAGTAACCGCCTTGCTTATCCAGAGCCGGGGTACCACTCTTATGCTTCTAAGTTCAAGGAGAACGGTTTCCTAACCCGGAACCGTTCTCCTTTTTTTATTCGCCTAGGACTATTACAATACTGAAAACAACCGTCGTCCATTTGCCGATTGAAATCATGAAATTAATCATTGCCATTATTCAGCCCAGCCGTCTGGAAGATGTGAAAGCCGCTTTGACTGAGGTAGAGGTATCCCGGCTGACAGTAATGGATTGTCAAGGCTTTGGCCGACAAAAAGGACAGACGGAAATGTACCGTGGTCGCGAGCTCACGGTTAATTTGTTGCGCAAAACCCAATTGCAAATTGCTGTCAATGACGAATTCGTTGAGCCAACGATCCAAGCCATCCTAAAAGCTGGCCGTACGGGAGAATCGGGTGCCATTGGCGATGGTAAGGTTTTTGTTCTGCCCATGGACGACTGCGTGCGTATTCGGACGGGTGAACGTGGCTCCGATGCGATCTAGCTGGTAAAAGTTGTTGGTAAATGTGAATACCGACAAATGCAGAGCGCTCGTAAAGTCTTACGGCGTCTGAGTACGAACCATTTGGCCCAAATATTTGTCCCGGACAGGTTCCGGTAGTGGCCGGTCAAATTCCGGAGGACGCATACCTCCGAGATCGGCTCCGATTTCTGTCGCGGAGTAGGGATCAAACAGGGCGGCACGATATTGCTGCTGACGGATCTCTCCGCGAGGTTTAGTCACCTGCTCCTGAAAGTGCTGACAGCCTACACTCGCCAGACTGCTCAATAGTAGCAGTGAGAGTGTGGTAATGTAGTGCCCACGTTGCATGAGGGAGAATCCATAATATCAAGTTCATACTAGTTAGAGCTCTCGATCCGGTAGGGTGGGATTATAGTGACCTATTGGATTCTCCGATACACCATTGTGCTAAGTTGAATTCACTCCCAAACTCTCATCTTCTGGCAGTTTGTCTTCTAGTTTATCTGGGGCTCTCATGTTAGACTTGTAGCAATCCCCGCAGACCCTTTTAGTGGTCTGTTTCAGCTGGTGCGGCAGCTTCCTTCCGTATGAATTTGGGGTCCTTTCACAACTGTGAAGTTCTGATCTGGCCGTCTTGATATTTTCACACGCTTAGCCGGAATTCCGGTGTAAACAACGATTATCCATTTGGGAAAACTTGATTTCTAGTTATGGCTAAAAACCCTAAAGAAGATCTGTTCGCAGATTCTACGATGACATTCGGTGAGCACCTGGAAGAGCTGCGTCAGTGCTTGTTCCGTGCGGCGATTGGGTTGGTGATTGGCGTTGGATTTGGTTTGTTCTATGCAGACGATGTCATCAAGCAAATACAGGTCCCACTCAAAGCTTCACTGAGATCTTACTACCGTAATGCGGCCCTTGACCGCATTCAAGATGATGATATTGCTCAGGCGGAGCTGGCAGGCCTGATAACCAAAGAGGACTACGTTTCCAATGACATCGAGGTCGAACTCGATAAGCTGCTCATGAGACTGAAAGTAGCTGTTCCTCAACAACTGGGAGCACTTGACTTTGCATTGTACTCTTTCGTCCCCGATGATTTTATTTTGGAAGCAGGGGAACCGTCAAAACACACAGACTTTTTTAGGAATTTCAAAACGGCATTTGATAGTAAGCAGCCATGGGCAGCGTTTCTATATGGACTTCTCGATGAAGCTCAGCAGGCTGCCGTCGAACGGCTTACAAGGACTGGCGATGGTACGGCTGCTGATGCGATTGCCGTTCTTAATCACTGGGCCAATGATCCGACGGTTTTTAATAACGAGCACATTCGCGAACTTGTAAAGACGTCGATTGAAGCACCTGATGCCTGGTGGTCGGAACTGGATACCAGTGGCGATGAAAACAAGATCGATGTAGATAAAGTATTCGGGACTCTTACCAACGCCATCGAACAGCCCAGTGTTGGAACGACGATTGAAGATCGGCGACGACGTGTTAATAAGTTTGCGTTATCTAGCGCCTTCCCTGAGTATCTTCGTTCAGCTCGTCCGGCAACGATCACTTTGCCGGTTTGGGAAAAGAAAGATATCCGCGTGCAAACACTTAATGCTCATGAAGGTTTCATGATTTGGCTCAAAGCAGCCTTTATCGCAGGATTTGTCATTGGTAGCCCCTGGATTTTCTTTCAGGTGTGGGCTTTCGTCGCTGCTGGCTTGTATCCACATGAACGAAAGTACGTTTACATTTATTTACCGTTCTGTCTGGCATTGTTTTTCGGCGGAGCCGCTATGGCGTTCTTCGTTGTGATGGAACCTGTGCTCGATTTTCTTTTTAGTTATAACCGTATGATGGCGATTGATCCGGATCCCCGTATTAGCGAGTGGCTGGGATTCGTGTTGTTTTTACCCATTGGTTTTGGCATCGCCTTTCAGTTGCCATTGGTCATGTTGATGTTACAGAGAATCGGAATTTTTACCACGAAGGCATATCTTGCAAAATGGCGTGTGGCGATTTTGGTGATCTTCATTATTGCGATGTTTCTAACACCGGCTGACCCGTTAAGTATGTTGCTATTGGGTGGCCCGCTAACCGTGTTGTACTTCCTGGGTATTTTGTTGTGCCGATTCATGCCTCGTAGCAAGAACCCGTATGCCGAGAGCTACGATCCTGTATGACTTTTGGACAATGTTGGTGGGGTACTGGCTGGGATTCACCTGGCGTGCCAGATTTGATGATTTATTGTTGCCGTATTACTTTTTCAGATTGAATCGATGAATAGGGAATCCTCTCGAAAACGATCGCGTCGCTATGACCAGCGACCGGCTCGCACTTCACGTAAGGCAGCCGACGGGGAAAGTGTACGTTTGCAAAAAGTATTGGCAGCGGCGGGGTACGGTAGCCGCAGGCACTGTGAAGAGTTAATTACCGCTGGCCGAGTGCAGGTGAATCGGAAGGTTGTAACTGAGTTGGGAGTGAAAGTAGATCCCGGCACAGAAGAAGTGCGTGTCGACGGAGATATTATTGAACGTCCGACCTTGCGGTACTATGTTCTGAATAAGCCTCAGGGGGTCCTTTCGACGAACAGTGATCCGGATGGACGGATTCGTGTAGTGGACTTGATTGGTGATTCCAGTCACTTGTTTACTATTGGCCGATTGGATCGAAGTAGTGAAGGGCTGATCATCGTCACAAATGATGGCGATTTGGCCAATAAAATTGCACATCCCAGCTATCAGATCAACAAAATCTATACGGTCCGTGTTGCTGGTAACATTCAACGCGAGCAACTCGCTGAAGTCCGTCAGGGAGTTTACCTTTCTGATGGAAAGGCGAATGTTGAGTCGATTCGAATTAAAAAGCGTCATAAGCAAACCACTGAATTGGAAATGGTCCTGGCTGAAGGTAAGAATCGTGAAATTCGCCGAGTGTTGGCTCGTGTGGGGCATAAAGTACTCCAGTTGAAGCGAATTGCAATCGGGCCGGTACGTCTGGGGGAGTTGCCAGAAGGTGCTTACCGTGAACTGACGGTGGCCGAAGTGAAGGCATTGAAACGTGTAACTAGTGAGCCGTCATCTCCGTCAACTCGTCGCAAGTACGCAAAAAGAAAAGCGACTACTGGAAATCCAAAACGAAAAGTCGTAAAAAAGACTCAGCAAGGTCGTCGTAAAAAAAATGATGATAGTCGCAGCACAACTCCCGGCACGACACGAAAGTCAGCCCGAGGCGCGGCTCGCAATTCGAAGAAACGTTCTTCAAAATCGAGTAGTGGCAGCAACCCACGCAAACCAGCTAAGAAACGAAACGTAAGGAAACGTCGTTGATGTCTACTGAGCATTGTAATAACCCACTGCATGCTGATTACTATGCAGACGATTCGTCCCATTACACTGCTGAAGTTATTGAAAACGTCAAAGTCGCTCAAGCGACATGGCGAGTCAGGTTTCGTTGTCCGGACGTGGCCGCTAAATGTAAACCAGGTCAGTTCATTATGTTGAAAATCACGGACAGGGATGATCCGCTTATCGGCCGTCCCCTTGCCGTCTTTGATGTTCTTGGAGATAAAAATGGAGTCCCCACGGACCTGGACGCGGTCTACCTCGTGAAAGGTAATCTTACAACTCGCTTAGTGGATGTTGTTGCCGGCCAGTATCTGGATGTTTGGGGCCCATTAGGTAACGGCTTTCTGCCGCAGGAGACACGTCATCTCGTTATGGTTGCTGGGGGGATCGGGCAAACCCCGTTTGTTACTCTTGCCCGTGAATACCTGGGTCTTGCTAATTACAACCGGGATTGTCCGCAGGCTCAAAAGGTAACCCTTTGCTACGGGGCTCGTAACGAGCATCTATTGGCTGGAGTCGATACGTTTGAGGCTGTCAAAGATTTGGACGTCAGGTTATGTACTGATGACGGCTCACGTGGTCATCACGGTCTCGTTACAGAATTGTTAGAACAAGTCCTCTCCGAAGACAAAGAGGCTCATGGCAGCAGTCAGGGTATTCGAGTAGTCTGTTGCGGGCCTGAACCAATGATGGAAGCAGTCGCAAACGTTAGTAAGAAATGGGGGGTTCAATGTCAGGTGTCATTGGAAACCCCGATGGCCTGTGGTATCGGGATTTGCTTCACTTGCGTCACCAAAGTCATCCAGGATGATGGAACTTGGGATTATAAACGAACATGTGTCGAAGGTCCCGTGTTCGATGCATCCAAGATCGTTTGGGATTAAAATCAGCGGCCAAGCTATTCCTTTTCTAGAATAGTGTTACTTGAGATTCGCTGCAGATGAGACAGCAGTTCCCGCTTCAGGTGAGTTGCCTTTTTGCTTCAGTGAGTAGCACATCAGCTTATCTAAAGAACGGATGTAAATGTTACCGTTGTTGAGTGCAACGTGAGCCCAAGTCTCGGTGTTGCTTACTTTCTTTTGTGAAAGAATTTCGAGGGATTCGGGGGTTCCGTTAATTAGGTAGAGAACACCTTTTTGATCTAAACCTAAAATCCGCTCCCCATCGGTAATCAAGCTCCAGTACTTCCCGAAGGGCTGGCTGGTCCATGCTGTTTTCCCATCTTTGAGATTTAGACAGATCAAACGCTGATTTCGGAGATGCATGTATGCGTGGTCTCCAAGTACAACCGGTGATGACATATAAGCTTGGATCGTATTGTTCCAGCTATATTCCTGCTTAATCTTTTCCCCGGCCAAATCATAGAGGAATGATCCGCCACCATAGGAACTTGTGAAGAAACTATCCTCATATCGAATCGGGGTTAGGATATTCATACCTCTGAAGGCAGGGATTTTCACTCCCCACAGTTTTTCACCGCTTGTCCACCCTAAGCCAACTAATTCTTCTCGGGTTTGAACCACCAATTGGGGTTTTCCGTTAATCATTTCAATTGTTGGAGAGGAGAAGGCGCTCCCATTCATCCCGCCTTGATCCTTCGAGGATTGCCACAGTATTTTCCCATTTTCGGCATCAAGTTGAATGACACCACTACCAGCTTGGACAACCACTTTTCCGTCATTGTAAATCGGTGACGATGCAAATCCAAACGAAGGAAGGGGGGATTTGAGTTCCTTCACGAAATCCATCTGCCACAGGATTTTCCCGTCCTTCAGGTTGAGACACGTCAGAACATCTCGCATTCCACCGACAAAGATCTTTCCGTCAGCAACGAGTGGCGTCGAACGAATCCAGCTACCATTTGCAGCAGCAAAGAAAGGAACAGACATCGCTCCGTTCCACTTACTCGTCCAAACTAACTTCCCGGTTTCTTCGCTGTAGCAATAAACAGCTTCATATTTTTTGTCCACGGTTGCGGTAGTGAAAACGAACCCGTCTTGAGTCACGGGACCGGAATAACTTGGCCCCAGGGATACTTCCCACGATTTTTCGACGTCTTCGAGATTTTCAGGAAGCTTAATGTTTATTGTTCCATCTCGCTTTGGACCTCTCCACTGATTCCAGTCGCTATCTTGAGAATGGGCAGAAGAATGGATGGAAAGCAGTACGATAAGTGCTAAAGTGGTGAGATGTTTCATGAGAATTCCCTAAATGAATGGATAGTCAGTGTATTTGTAGACATGACTTTCAATTCGCCCAGTCTTTTTTTGTTTTTTTGGGTTTTTTTTTCGCGATAGTTTTGTACAACATCCACCAAAAGGGGCATTCATGAAAATCGCAATCATTGGTTCTGGCATATCCGGACTCACCAGTGCATATTACTTGAGCAAACTAGTAGATCAGGTTGATCTGTACGAAGCTAAAAGCTATTTTGGCGGACACACTAATACGGTTGATGTTACGGATAGTGAAGAAGGACTGATACCGGTCGACACAGGTTTCATCGTATTTAATGACAGAACCTACCCAAACTTTATTCGTTTGCTGGGTGAACTGGGTGTAAGTTACCAACCTTCCGAAATGTCTTTTGGGATAAAGCATGAGCCTTCCGGCCTAGAGTTTCGGGGCGCCAATCTTGGCGGCCTGTTTGCGCAACGCAAGAGAATCTTTTCGATTCCTCATATCCGGTTTCTTTACGAGATTTATCGTTTTAACAAAGTGGCGGGCCGCGTTAGAAAGAATGTTCCTCACGAGATGACCATCGAGCAGTTCTTTCGTAAGTATTCTTTTAGGAGAGACTTGCTCGAATATTTCTTTTTACCCATGGGTGCTGCTATTTGGTCAACATCGTGTGAGAGATTTATGACGTTTCCCGTACGATTCGTTTTGGACTTCTATGCACATCACGGTTTGTTAAGCATTAATGACAGGCCTCAATGGTTTACGATTTCTAATGGATCTAGGAGTTATGTTGAAAGATTGATGGAAGGTTCGTCAACTAATTTCCATCTGGATAGTCCAGTTTCAGTGATACGCCGTAGTGCTGGGGGAAAAGTTGTCATTCAGGTTGAAGGACGTCAGGAGTTGGAGTATGACCATGTTGTCGTAGCAACCCATACTGATCAGGCATTAAGAATGCTCGAGAATCCAATCCCTGTGGAGCGTGAGATTCTGAATTCTTTTCGATATGAGTCGAATCTGGCGATTCTTCATACCGATACCTCCATACTTCCTAAAACAAAACATGCCTGGGCATCTTGGAATTATTTACTTGAGCATGAAAAGGAGACCAAAGCCTCGGTTACTTACTGGATGAACAAGCTGCAGTCGATTCATACTAGAACTCAATACCTCGTCACTTTAAATGCGGAACACAAAGTAGACCCCCGAAAGATTATCCGAAAGATCCAATACGCACATCCACAGTTTGATGAGGGAAAATACGCAACCTCTCAAAGGCATGGTGAACTGATCAATTTAGATGGTATATCTTACTGTGGAGCCTATTGGGGAGCTGGTTTTCACGAGGATGGTGTACGCAGCAGTCTAAAGGCTGTGAATGGCCTATTAGGGGAGACGGCGGTTTCTATTTTGGAAAACAAAAATGATTAACAGTTGTTTCTATGAAGGCGTAGTATTCCATGCACGCAAGACTCCCAGACGCCATGGATTCCGCCTGGGATTATATATGGCATTTCTTGACCTTGATGAAATAGGAGACTTGTTCAGCAAGTCTCGCCTGATGGCAACAAACTGGCCCTGGTTTAACAGGTTTCGCCGGCGGGATTATTTTGGGGAGAAGCATTGCTTAAAAGATGCTTTACTGGATTTTATAAATGAACAGACGGGGGATGAAACAATTAGTCGGGTGGCACTGTTAACACAGGTAAGGACCCTTGGGTACTTTATGAATCCAGTTGCATTTTATTACTGTTTTGATAACCAAGGTGAGTTGAAGTATGTCGTCGCCGAGGTTAATAATACTCCCTGGGGTGAAAAGCATTTATATCTTCTCGATAATTCGCACTGGAAGGGTAGGTCTGACAGACGCTCGACCACAGAGAAAAAAATGCATGTTTCCCCATTCATGTCGATGGCATATCGATATCACTGGTCCATTAGCGAACCTTCCGAGACGTTGCGTTTGGCGATCAGACTAAGAGACCAAAACGAAAACGTCCCTTTCATCGCAGGCATTCGGTTGAAACGCAGAGAATTTAGTACGACCAGTCTCTTACGTTTAAACCTGCGATACCCCTTCATCACGGTAAGAATTTTGATCGGGATATACTTTCAGGCTTTTCGTTTGTGGTGTAAAAAAGTACCCTTTCAACCGCATCCGAATAAACAGAACTAGTTCAAACCGTTTTGAGACCTAAACTATGACAATGCTAGAGGCTCCGCTGCCACGAAAGATGTTTCGCATTCCGGGCATTGTTTCTGCTGCGAGGAAATTGCTCAGGCAATCATTTTCCAATCAGGATGAAGTAGGGGTTACTCTTCATGATTGTGATGGAGCACATTTTATGGGGGACCCGAATTCAACGCTTCAGTTCACGATTGAGGTTCAGTCCAAGCTGTTCTATCAGCGGTTACTCCGTCGAGGAGATTTGGGGGTTGCGGAGTCCTATATTGCAGGTGAGTGGAGTTGCTCTGATTTAAGTGGACTATTTAAGGCATTGCTTGGACAGACCCGGAGTTTGAAAAAAATGCTTCGGAAGTATTCCTGGCTGGGAAATTTACGTCCCCGTTTCTTACATTCTCGCCGGCATAATTCGGTAGCAAATAGTCGTAGCAATATTAGCAAACATTACGATCTTGGGAATGACTTCTACAAATTATTTCTTGATGAGACATTGTGTTACAGTTCCGGGATTTTCAATCGCGCTGACATGACGATGCGCGAAGCCTCTCTTGAAAAGATGAAGGCGGCTTGTGATTCTTTACAGCTGACAGCAAATGACCATTTGCTTGAAATTGGTACAGGTTGGGGAGCTTTGGCGATCTATGCCGCCGAAAACTATGGTTGTCGTGTGACGACCACGACGATTTCTAAAGAGCAGTTTGATTTTGCTCAACAAAGGGTGCGGGAAAGTGGTCTGGAAAATCTGGTGGAGGTGTTGGACCAGGATTATCGTGAGTTACCGGGCAGCTACGACAAGCTTGTTTCGGTGGAAATGATTGAAGCTGTTGGAGATGAGTATCTGGAAGTGTTTTTTAGGAAATGTAAGGCACTCCTGAAGCCGGGAGGAAGAATGCTTTTGCAATCGATTCTGATGAATGATGATGACTATGAAGATTATCTGGAATCGGTCGATTTTATTCGATTTTACATATTCCCTGGTGGTTGTTTACCGTCAATGAAAAGAATTGATGCAATCAATACGGAAGAAGAGCTTTTCGAACGCGTTCACTTCCTTGATATGACCTCCAGTTACGTACAAACATTAGGATTTTGGCTAAAGGGTTTTAGAGCTAAATCAGAAGAGTGTAAAAAATTGGGTTACGATGCAAGTTTTCAGCGGTTGTGGGAGTATTACCTTGAGTATTGTAAGGCCGGTTTTAGCAGTCAGCACGTCAGTGTTGCTCAATTGTTGTTTGAGAGGTCATAGATGGATTTGCTCATCGCAACCGCCGCTTCTTTTTTGTTGGTAATCGTCGTCTTTCTCTTACTGGAGAACACTTCGCACACCAGCATTATTGATTTTGTTTGGTGCTTTGGAGTTACCGGTGCAAGTGTTTTCTATGCCATTTATCCGGACACTGAAATTACGAGTCTGGGTTGGCACCTTATCGTCCTTCAATTACTTTGGTTTGCTCGGCTTGGTGGTATGATTATTTATCGAACGTTGGCTCTGGAAAAAGAGGACGGTAGGTATCGTCGGCTGAGAGAGAGTTGGGGAGAGCGGTATCGTCAAAAATTGTTCAGATTTTATATATTCCAAGGATTAGGAATTATTTTGTTTTCTCTGCCAGTCTGGTCGGCATTGCTTATGCAGACTGAGATAACCAAGTTTGGAATCGTGGGGGAGGCTTTATGTTTGATTGGAACGATTGGGGCATTTGCTTCTGACTGGACACTGACCAAATTTCGGAAGACACCAGGCAATTCCGGTCAGGTCTGTAAGGCAGGTCTCTGGCGTTATTCCAGACACCCAAACTTTTTTTTTGAATGGCTGTATTGGTTGGGGCTAGCGTTTCTGGGGATCAATGGAGTGAATTCACTTTGGATATTTGTTTTCCCAGTGATGGTTCTGGTCTTCCTTCTCTTTATTACCGGAGTGCCTACAGTGGAAGCACAGGCATTAAGATCCCGGGAAGAAGCTTATCGTAAATACCAGCAGGCTACCTCGATGTTTGTTCCCTGGTTTCCTAAAAATCGTGCAGAGTAGAAGAAATGGGTTTAAGTCAGTTTAAGTTAAGCCTCGCTGAACAGGGGCTTATTCCGGACAAGATTTTACGCTGGGGGATGCGGCGACTCTGTCGGCAGCGTCTCGTTCAGGAAAGATCCAAGAGTCAGTTTGGAATTGGGCGGGATGAGAGTCTGGAAATAGCAGTTGAAACCACTGCTGCTAATGAGCAGCATTATGAGGTTCCCGCCAAGTTTTATGAAATGGTGCTCGGGATAAATCGGAAGTACAGTTGTTGTTATTGGGACGCTGAGACGGAGCATCTCGATGCTGCTGAAGAGCTGGCTCTTGCCAGAACCGTCGCTAATGCAGGAGTTCAGGATGGAATGGAGATCCTCGATTTGGGGTGCGGGTGGGGGTCTCTCACGGTTTGGCTGGCGGAGAGATTTCCCAACGTTGCGATTACTGCCATATCTAATTCGAATTCTCAGCGGGAGCATATTGACCTCCGATTGCAGGAGAAAGGACTTGGAAATCGGGTGAACTTGATTACGGCGGATATCAACGCCTTTGAGCCTAAGAAACAATTTGATCGGATCATTTCCGTCGAGATGATGGAACATGTAAGGAATCATTCACGTCTTTTCGCGAATCTTTCCAAATGGCTTGCCTCGGACGGCCAAGTCTTAACCCATGTTTTTGCGCACCGTGACTTAAGCTATGATTTTGAGACCAACGGGGCTAATGATTGGATGGGCCGCTATTTCTTTACGGGAGGAATGATGCCCAATCATTCAACCTTGTCAAATGCGGCGTCGGGGTTTCAGGTCCAGAAGCAGGATGTATGGTCCGGCAAACATTATGAAAAAACGTCACTAGCCTGGTTGCAGAATATGGACGCGAACAAAGTTAAAATCATGGAAGTCTTCGAAGCGTGCTACCAGAAAGATGCCAGGCTTTGGTGGAACCGCTGGCGAATGTTTTTCCTGGCGGTTGCTGAACTTTTTGGATTTGCCGAAGGGCGAGAGTGGGGAGTTATACAGCAAAGGTTTGGTAAAGAAGTTGATAGATAAAGAATAGGCTATCTATTTAGTTTTATCCGGTAACCTCAGCTTCCGTTCTTCTCTAGCTCATGATTTTTAGGAAGTTGGCTAAGTCGGTCATGCTGTCACAGCACGTCGTATACGAGATACCGGACTTAATATCAGTTGTTAACGCTCGGCCTCCAAGCACTAGATGGATTCCCTGAGCTGAGAGGACATCCCAGAGTTGATTGACCTCAGCCCGGAAGTAATGATTTTCCGGGATATAAGAGACGCTAAGCCAAACCCATTTCGGCGAGTATTTTTCAACCGCTTCCAGAATCGTCGATGCTGGAAGATTTGCCCCCAAAGATTTTGTTTGAAATCCTTGTTGCCGACCGACAAGCGAGACCATTTGTGTCGGGATTTCGTAGAAATCGCCAGTCAATGTGCCACCGATGGCCAGGGGAGCTAATTCAGAGGAAGGAATGGTGTCCTCCAAGCTATTTAAGAGTTTGCTGCAAATCATGCAGGCAGAACGCTCCTGGTAAATGGCAACTTCACCGCATCCCCATTTTTCACCAATTTCAACAAAAGCCGGTAAAAGTACCTGATCAAAAATTGTTTCCAAAGGCGTGTTTTGCAGATATAGATCTAGTATGATTCGCCTGCAGTTCGGTTCTTCTCCGTCAATTAATGCTGAAGTTAAAAGCTCAGAGGCGTCGGAAAACTCGACGGAATTCTTTCCTAGGTTAGTCGGCAGCCCAATCGATCTCGGGTCTACCAAACCATGATTTGATCGACGAATGAAATCAAGAGCTTCAGCAACTTTGATTTTCCGATGACCACCGGGGGTGTATGTAGCCTGAAGCTGGGAATCGTCACACCAGCGTTTCACCGAGGATTCACTCACACCAATAGCTTTGGCCAATTGCTTGGGAGACACTAAAGTTTTCAAATCTCACACCCTTTCCATGCAAACTACACCCCCACATTATTACAGAACAGGGGAAAATGAACGATATTATCTTCGAAAACGACCACATAAAATAATAAAAAACGATTTTATGAACGTTTTGAACGTTTTTATGTTTGACATCCGGCCGATAATCTGAATAATGATGACTGAAGAGAACGTTTTGAACGTTTGTGGTCAAGTCAATTTAGTTGTTTGGTGAGTGTTATGGCGACTTTAGTTAGAGAGAAGTTAGATTCTTCCCGGTCCGATCAGTGTCTTGATACTGGTGTCAGTATTAGTCAGGAGTTTCTGCAGCAGGCCAATGCGGTAAGCCTCTCGGGCAATTGTTCTTCAATTCCCCTTTTATCGGAGGTCCTAAGCTTCTTTGTGACGTCTGAGATTGGTCTTGCCTACTCTTCTCCGGAAGCAATTGGATCCGCCCCCGCTCATATTCAGAGGCTATGCGAGTATAAACTCCTGTCTCCTGAGATGGAGCGGACGTATTTCGAGCAGTTGGCTTACTGTCTCTATTACGGGCGAGAGCTTGTCGGTCAATCTGGGATGGAACGTGAATTAGAGAGTTTGAGTTCCCAGTATATGACTTTGCTAGAAGTTTTGACACGTTCTAACACTCGCATGATTCTTTCAATCATTAAGCCTTTCGTTCGGCAGGGCTGGGATTTCGATGAACTTCTCAGTTTGGGTACGGAGTCGCTCTTGGAAAGCGTTCACAAATTCGACGTGTTTCTGGGGTATAGATTTTCTACATATTTTCATACGGTTTTCAAGCGTAGAGTTTATCGCTACATGGATACGGAGAAGACTCGGAATCAACGGTATGTTAGGTACGAGCATTTTGATTCTTGTGAGCAGGAAGGTTCTTCACGAGTGGCAAGCCCGGATCTGGTTTGTGGTGCCATAGATAGCCTTTTGTCTCTTCTTGACGATCGGGAAAGCTACATCATCGAAAGGCGGTTTGGGATTAATAGACAGGATAAGCTTTCGTTAAAGCAACTTGCCGATCAGATGGAGATTTCCAAAGAGCGTGTCAGGCAACTTGAGCAGCGAGCTTTGAAGAAGCTAAGTAAGCAAGCAGCCTCGATGAACTTGCAAGATGACATGATGTTCGCATTGGCGTAAGAGGAAATGGTAAAGTACTTTAAAGTTGCCTCTCAATTTAGCTGCTCTCAAACGTATCTCTTCGATTGGCACGAACAACCCGGAGCATTTCAAAGGTTGGTTCCACCCTGGAAATCCGTCAGAGTAGTCGAATCAGACTATAGGATTACCAATGGGAGTAGAACGGTTTTTTCGATCGGTATCGGACCAATCAGGGCGAAGTGGGAGGCTATTCATCAGGGGTACCAGCATCCTGAACGATTTGTCGATGTGCAGAAATCGGGGCCTTTCAAGTCATGGGAGCATCAGCACCTGTTTTCCGATCTTCCGGATGGATCTCTTCTCACTGATGACATTACATACAAACTTCCAGCCGGAATTTTAGGGGAGTGGCTCTTGTCCAAGAAGATAGAAGATGATGTCGAACAGATGTTTAAGTTTCGTCATCAAAGAACGAGGAATGATTTGTCTCGTCTGGCAGATTTTTCAGGGCAGCGTATGAAGATTGCAATTTCTGGTTGTTCCGGTTTAATCGGGAGCGAGTTAAGGGCATTTCTTTTAGGGGGCGGTCACGAGGTGATTCGAATCTCGCGAAATCCAACGGATGATCCCTGCGAGGCTTATTGGGATTCGGTTAAAGGTGAGTTAGACACAACAAACTTGGAGGGTTTAGATGCCTTTATTCATCTCGCTGGTGAAAACATTGCTGGTAAACGTTGGACGACGAATCAAAAATTGCGTTTGTACAACAGTAGAGTAGATGGCACACGCAAGATCGCGGAAGCACTTGCAAATTGTGCAGAGCCTCCCAAGGCCTTCATCTGTGCTTCTGCCACCGGTATCTATGGAGATTCGGGAGACCAATGGGTGGAGGAGGGAAGTGAAGACAATTGCGGATCGTTCCTAGCGACTATTTGTAGGGATTGGGAAGGCGCTTGTGACCCGTTAAGGTCCTGTTCGAGGGTTGTACATTCTCGTTTTGGGATTGTCATTTCTCCCAAAGGTGGGGCTCTGAAAAACATGCTTTTACCGTTCAAGCTGGGACTTGGTGGAAAGGTTGGCAATGGTAAGCAGTATTGGAGTTGGATCTCTCTGGATGATGCGGTTTATTCCCTTGCCAGGCTTATTAGGGATGAAAGTTTTGTCGGTCCGGTAAATATCGTCTCGCCTCAGGTTCTGACCAACCTAGAGTTCACGAAGATACTTGGGCGTGTTTTGGGGCGTCCCACCCTGTTTCCTATTCCCTCCTTGATGGCTAGGGCCGCCTTCGGGGAAATGGCCGAAGCCTTGCTTCTTTGCAGTTGCCGGGTAAGGTCATTGAAACTTCAGCAGGGTAAGCATGAGTTCGCTTACCCGGAACTAGAGGGAGTTCTGAGGGATTATTTAGGGAAAAATAAAACCGTTAGCGAAGATATAACGGGAGTTCCTGAATGAGCTGGTGGGAAATTTTGCATCTGATTAGCACGGCTTTTATGGTTGGGGTAATTTGGTACGTACAGCTTGTCCACTATCCGATGTTTGATGAGTATGACAAGGCACGGTTCAGTAAGATCCATAACCGCCATCAAGTATTAACAACATTCGTTGTGGGTCCGATGATGTTAATGGAAGTTCTCTCCGGTTGTTTAATTTTTGACGCCGAGCTCTTCCTGGCCCAACCTCTGTGGCTTGTATCAGCTTTTCTTCTACTTGGCGTTTGGCTGTCGACTGCATGTTTACAGATGCCATGCCACTTCAAATTGGAGAGACGCTATTCTGCCCGGGGACTTAAATTCTTAGTTCGTTCGAATTGGCTTCGTACACTTGCGTGGACTTCTCGACTTGTTTGTTTGGCGATTATTTTCCAAGGGAGGGCACTATGATAGCATTGTCCGAAAAGCCGCGTGTCATTGTTTCTGCATGTCTTCTTGGTAATCTTGTTAGATTTAATGGACAGCATAGTCGCGATCGGTTCGTCGATAGCCTCAGTGAGTTCTTTCAGCTTGATACGACTTGCCCGGAAGTGGAAGCGGGAATGGGAATTCCCAGAGAGCCCATTCGAATTGTGCAGGATGGTACTGCTAAACTGATAGGAGTCCAAACCTCCAAAGATTATACAGATTTACTGGAAGACTTTTCGTCTCGTAAAATAAGTGATTTGCGTTGTCAGGCGATTGATGGCTTTATAATGAAACAGAAATCTCCATCCTGTGGTCTTTTTTCGGTGAAGAATTATCTCCCGAATGGTCATCCGCAGGGTAGGCGTGCAGGTATTTTTGGTGAGCAATTGATGGCAGGCTTTCAGAATCAACCGATTGAAGAGGAGGGGAGGCTTAACGACCCCTTGCTTCGTGAATCATTTCTAATGCGTGTTTATGCACATCATCGCCTCAGGAATTTATTCCGTGGTGAGCCAAGTCCTGGAGAGATTGTTGATTTTCACTCGAAAGAAAAGCTTTTGTTGTTAGCTCACTGTCAAAAAACTTACCGTCATTTAGGGCGGATGGTGAGCAATCCAAAAGCATATGAAGCGGCCGAGTTTAAAGAAGAGTATGTGCGATGCTTCATGGAGGGCTTACGTAGTAAGTATTCTCATAGAAGCTATATTAATGTTATTCAGCATTGCTTCGGATATGTGAAAGCGGATGTGACTCCGGATACGAAGCGGCACTTTATGAAAGTACTGAATGAGTACTCTCAGCAAATTATTCCTCTTAGTTCGATCTTGGGAGTTATGGAATCGTTGATCGAGCAGTATCAGGTTGAGTACCTCAAACAACAGACTTTCTTCTCACCATATCCTCGAGAATTGAAGCTTCGCAATTTTACTATGGGAGCAACATAGCAAGATGAATTACTCAGTGGCAGGTGACATCGTTTGTGACTGTCTCGTTATCGGAGGTGGTCCGGCAGGTTCCGTTTCGGCGTCGATTATTGCGGAGGCTGGCTATGATGTTGTACTCATAGAACGTGCTATTCACCCTCGTCCTCACGTTGGTGAATCTCTTATGCCGGCTACCAATGAGGTCTTGGAACATCTGGGTGTGCAGAGCAGAATTGATGACCTTAAATTTATTCGCAAAGTTGGTGTGCAGTTTGTGAATGCTGCTGGCAAAGCTTCTTCTCCCTTCTTTTTCCGTAAGCATGATGATCGTCCGGATTCCGAGACTTGGCATGTTGATCGCGCCACATTAGATCACTGTTTGTTCGAAGTTGCCTCCGAGAAGGGAGCAAGGACGATGGAATCGGTTCGCTTTCTAAAATTAGAGCGTAACGAGCCCGGTAATCATCAAGTTTTAGTGGATGATAAAGGCGAGGCCCGCAAGATTACGGCAAAGGTTCTCATTGATGCCTCCGGCCAGCAATCCGTTCTAGCAAAGCATTTCTCGATAAAAGAAATGGAGCCAATTCGCAAAAACATTAGTATTTGGACGTATTACCATTCCTCGGAGGAGGTTTTTTCCAACCAGGCAATTACGATCATTGCAAGAACAAAAGAAGCTAATGGCTGGTTCTGGCTAATTCCTGTCGATAGTAAAACGTTGAGTGTTGGATTAGTTGGTGATGTGGCAACCATTCATGCGAAGGCGGCAACCAATGCCGATCGACTTTTAGATTTTGTGAAGCAAAATGAATTCGTGGATGACTACATAGCTTCGTTAAATCTAACTCAGTTTGGCGATTTTATAGCTGCCAAAGACTTTAGTTACAAAGCCAGTCAACCGGCAGGCGATGGATGGGTTCTGACAGGTGATGCACTTGGATTTATTGATCCGGTTTATTCCACGGGTGTGTTATTTGCCTTGAAAACCGGTGAATTAGCGGGCGAGGCTGTTGTTGATTGTTTGAAGACAGGCGATCTGTCTAAGCAGAAATTGGGAAGTTGGTATCCCGAGTACGACGAAAAGGTAGATCTTTTGCGAAAGTTGGTGGATCTCTTTTATGACAGTCAATTCAGTTTTGGAAGCTTCATCTCCGATAATCCTGACTGTTCCTACCAACTGGCAGACTTATTGATGGGGCGTGTTTTTGGCCGCGAAAGCACGGACTTTTTTGAAAAAGTCGCAGCGTGGAAAAACCAGCAAACTCAGTTAACTTAGTTTGAGTAATTTCTGCTATGCCCCGTTCTGAATTTCCGTTAGATCGTCTGCGTTCTTTAAATGAAAAGCCCATCAACCCGGAGGGGGCCTATGTTCTTTACTGGATGGTTGCGAATAGGCGATTGGCCTATAACTACTCGCTTGACAGAGCGATTGATCATGCAATGAGGCTTAATAAGCCTCTTTTAGTTGTCGAATCATTGGCGAAGGGATATCCCTGGTCAAGTCCCCGCTTTCATCACTTTGTTATGCAAGGTATGCAGGATAACCTTGCAGCATCGGACAAGATGCCACTCTCTTACTACCCGTTTGTTGAATCAGATGCTTGTCCACAGAGAGGCATGTTAAAAGCTTTCTCAAAGAAGGCCTGTCTCGTTATCACCGATGATTTTCCATGCTTCTTTATTCCCAAGCTATTGAAGATATTAGGCCGAACGGCTCCTTGTCAGGCAGAGGCTGTTGATTCTAACGGAATTATGCCGATGCGAGCTGAATCTAGGCTGTTTACCACAGCTTATTCGTTTCGTCGTCACTGTCAAAAAGTCTTACCGGTGTGGCTGGGGCAATCTCCTTCCCCCACTCCCGCCTTGCATCTTGCGCTGCCACCATTGGAGTCTCTGGAAGAAGGTCTTACCGCGAGATGGCCTTCTTCCGAAGGGCTTTTATTGGGAGGGCAGGCTCACTGGATGCAGTCTGTTTCTACGCATTTCCAGACGCCCGTGGCACAATATGTAGGAGGTCGACAGGCGGCGATTGAGAATTGGGAAATTTTTAAGACTCGGCGGTTGAACGGTTACCATGTGTTGCGAAACCACGTTGATCAGAGTGCGACAAGTTGCTTGTCACCCTATCTCCACTTTGGACATATATCCGCGCATGAGATAGTAGGCGATATTTTAGACCGAGAAGATAGGACTCCTGACAGCCTGAATTCCTCTAAGGTCGATGGACGGCGGGCAGGCTGGTGGAGAATGTCCGAACCTGCCGAAGCGTTTTTGGATCAGTTGATTACATGGCGGGAAATTGGTTTCAACCGTTGTGCAAACGACCCTGATTATGCAAGTTTCGACACTCTTCCAGAATGGAGTTTAGCGACATTAAATGAACATCGTGGCGATTCTCGGCCGTATCTCTATTCGGTTGATGAGTTTGAGCAGGCTATGACCCATGACCCGTTATGGAATGCTGCTCAAAATCAACTGAGATTAGAGGGAATGATTCACAATTACTTACGCATGCTTTGGGGCAAAAAAATACTTCATTGGTCAGAGTCTCCTGAAGCAGCTCTGGCTACCATGATTGAATTAAATAATAAGTACGCACTGGATGGGCGGAATCCGAATTCGTACTCAGGTATTTTTTGGTGTTTAGGTCGTTTTGATAGAGCCTGGGGACCTGAGAGGCCTATATTTGGAAAGGTCCGCTACATGACCAGTGAGAATACGGCACGGAAGTACAATGTTAAAAGTTATATTGAAAACTACAAGAGTTTAAGCTGAGGAGTTGCCAATGCATGATGTTGTAATCGTTGGTGCTGGAATCAGCGGGTTACGTTGTGCCGTGGAACTTGAAACGGCGGGCGTGGACTATCTTATTCTGGAGAAGAACTCATTCGTTGGTGGTAGATGCAGTAGTCATATTTGCGATGGTTTCATTCTTGACCGTGGATTTCAGATTCTACTTGATTCTTATGACGAGGTATTTTCCATCGTCAGTGAAAAAGACCTTGGTTACCAGCGGTTTCTTTCCGGTGCTTTAATTGATACCGATAGGGGAGTCAGGGAGGTATTCGATCCATTCAAGAGTTCGCGGCAATTAAGAACAGCTACCAAACTTCTACTTTCGGATATTGGTTCGTTTCGGGATAAATGGAGATTATGGAGATCCTCGAAAGCCAAAGCTTTACCAAGCAGTGTGCCCATGCAGGCATCTACCGATCAATACCTGCGAAATTTGTTTTCTGAACGATTTCTGGAAGAGTTTCTACGGCCATTTTGGGGTTCTGTTTTTCTTGACTATGATCTTCGTGTCCCACCGGATCATTTTTTTGAGCTTCTCAAGTTCTTTTCCGCAGGTTGGGGCGGATTGCCGTCCCATGGGATGCAGGCTTTGCCAGATGCACTGGCAGGTCAATTATCGAAAGAGCGGATCCGGCTGAACACATCCGTCGTTTCGATCAATGGCAATCGTTTGGAACTGTCTTCGGGTGAGCTAGTGGAAGCCAGAAAGGTAATTTTGGCATTACCACAGGAGGTAGTGTGTCGTTTGATGAATTTTCGGCCGCCTGTTAACGAGCGTTCTTCTGCCTGTGTTTATTTTGCCGCTAATATCCCCCCCTTTGCTTTACCGGCCCTAAGACTCAACGCAAAAACTGATCACAAAATTGTAAGAACGATTTGTATACCTACCAGTATTCAGCCAAATTACGCGCCGCAAGATAAGGTTTTAGTTTCGGTGAATCTTGATCCCCAATTTGATTATGCCAATCCTGAGATTAGAAGAGGTGCATTAAACGAACTCGTCGAATTGTTTGGTAGCCAAGTGAATGATTGGGAAGAAATTGAATTCATGCGGATTCTGAACGCGTTACCAGACTACAGTCTAAACGCGGATTTAGAAGACATGGACTATTTAGTTTGTGGGGATTACAGTTCCACACCGAGCATTAACAATGCTTTTGCGAGTGGCCGCATAGCTGCCATGAAGTGCTTAAAAGATTGTTAGGAGTACAGCAATTTGAATTTCATACAGACCCTTACTGATTCAGCGATTACCCTCATCCCCTATATACTGATTCTGATAGCTTTATTGGTATGCACGGGAAAGATTCTGCGTAAAGCCGACGCTTCACGGCTTAGAGTCATCTTAGTACTCCTTTTGACGCCTCATTTGCTGGTCTGGCTTCCAAATTATGTATACCAGTGGTCATTGCTGGAGTTGGATCATTCTTTTGCCACATCAATGGGAATAAGTATTCTGGT
>MDSW01143869.1_pt1 | contig 23897 bp, 25 predicted proteins | sample 811171 | NCBI WGS metagenome assembly MDSW01 (sample SAMN05326641, study PRJNA326480) | marine metagenome | isolation source: seawater | place: Atlantic Ocean: North West | collected 2012 | reverse complement strand
TTGTTTATTTCCAAATAAATGTTTAATATTATCAGAATTACTTCTCCACCTTCGTGTAGCAAAGATTTCTACATCTGGCACATTATCAAGTAAATAATCTACCATATTACTTCCAACAAAACCAGTAATTCCTGTTAACAAAATTCTCATTATAAATTTTCCAAAACTTCTTCTAAGTGTTCAGCCCATTTTTTTGCACCCAATTCATTTGGATGACCATCATTACCTTTAAAATAATCTTCATTATCTCGACACATAATAAATTTCCATAAAGTAGTATCTTGATAATAGTTTTTTATAGATTTTATATATCTGATTAGTTTTTCAGATATTATCGCCGTATCTTCTTCCCCATCTGTATCAGCAACATTTATTCTAAGTTCTTCTGACGTATCACCTGTATCCGCATTAGGTAAAACCCATTTACCATTATATTCATAAGGTATATGACTATTCAACCCATCAAAAATTAAATAAGGATAATTATTATTCTCACAAAAATTAACAAAGTTTATTATACCCCAATAAGTTTTAAGTAAAGTAAAGGTTATGTTGGTATAAAAGTTAACGAAATGATTTCGTCCTTCATATATTGCTTTATATATACCAGTAGAACCAAATTCAGTTGGGTTTCCATCTGTAAGTAAACCACCTTTACCTAAAAATATACCAGGCGTAATATGATAATATTCACCTCGTGTTCTGAGTTCACCATACTTTTTTAGTTCTGAATCATAATACACTAAAGTTCTCAAACATTCAGATAATTGTACGATAAACAAACTATCTTTTGCAATATCAGGATTTGTCATACCAAAGCTTATTGGAACTTGAGTAATCAATCTATTACCACGACCACCTTTACCCAAATTAATAATTTCATATGGCATGTATGTAGCCCAACTTGCACTTTCACCTAAGATATGACCTTGAGTAAATGAACATCCGCTTGCTATCAGATATTTTTTCTTTTCCATTATTTGTAAATGAAAGGATCTCGTTTTCTCAAGATTTTTAATTTCTTTTTTAAACGTCTATCCATTCTCCACTTTTGTATTTTTTCTATTATTTTTTTTATCATTTTTCTATCCATGCCTTTAAATCTTTTAAAACACTATCATCAGTTGCGTGTTTTTTTAATAAATTCTTATTATGTTGTATTATATCGTAATTCTCAACATAAGTTTTTTTAATATCCTCTAAACTACATTCATCATTAATTTTCAGTATTTTATCAAATATTTTATTACACATTTCAACAATTGGTTCATGAAAATCTCTATCTCCTGCCTCTTCACCATAACCAATAAATTCAAACTCATCTTGTGATATAGTCTCATTAATAGATATATCACCAATTTTTTTAACGAATTTGTAACCAAGATTTTCAAGATAATCTACATGAAAAGGTGACAATGGTATTGTTATATGTCCCATAATAATTGAGATAAATGTTTTTTCAGTTATCATATAATGTCCATCTGTTAGTGCATCTGTCCATGCTGTACTTTCAAAGTATGGTTGTATATATGCCTTGTTTAAATGTTCTTTCCATAAAATCTCATAACAACTATTCCAACCACTATGATCATTTTCATATTTTGTATAATCATCTTCTCTAAGATATCTATACTCTTCCTTTTCAGTTGGATTTGTTACAGGAGGATAAAAATTTTCCCATTTATGTAAATTCCAAAACTTTTCTTTAAAAAAGTTTGCAGATACCCAATTTTCTTTAATAAAAGATTCAGACATTCTATCTACGAATTGAGCTCTACCAGGTTTATAGTTGTTATTTAGAACAATAAACTTATAATCTCTATCAAATTTATTCGAAACATTTAATAAATTATCTATATTATTTTTATGTATATTACGAAACCCATCATTTATTTTATTAGTAGTTCTCATATCATTTACGGCTATTTTTTCTCGACCTTTATCAGATAATACCATATTCCAAGCACACCATATAGAAAGTATAGGGTTAATAAAAATATTTTCACGTGGTATATTAAAATATATCTGAGATAAATATTTTTCACATACAAACCCATCATTTATAATAAAGATTTTTTCTTTATCAAAATTATCATAAAAATGTTTTATACCATTTCTCATCCCATAACCTTCTCCTTGTTGACTAAGTATTACTTTATCATACTTACCTAAAATACCTTGATAATCTCCATTGAATTCTTTTTCTATTTTCTCTATATCAGCAACACCAACTTCAACAAACTTTCCTTTTGGGGCAAGTAGCTCTAAAAATCCAGTAGAATCTGTTGGTTTCCATCTATGCATAATATTTCTCTGGATATTCTACCAATATAATTGGTTTTTTATTTTCATAAGCCTTAACATAAGTTTCGTATATGTTATCGTGTGAGTGAAAATTTACTATTTCAACATCTTTTAAAATTTTTCTAAATGCATCACTATAATCTGCCTTATGTTGAATTCCTGGATCCAATGGATCATCACTACCTTTACCAACTCGAATAATAACGTGTGCATCTTGATTAGTCATATGTTTGAAATTATCCAAATGAGTAACTAATTGATTTGTAGCACATACTAAAAAATCCCATCTTGGATAAAAACTTACCACACACATTCCAGATATTGAGAGTCCAGTTGACATTCCTAATTGTACTTCTTCAAATACAGGAGTTTCTATCATTTTTTCTTTTGGAACTTCCTCAATAGTAGTGGACATAGGATTACCACGATACACTATTTGTTGTCCTACGAATACTGTATTATTTTTTGATGCCAAATAATTCATTGATTTGGTTAATTCATCTTTGTATATTGTATTTTCCATTTTATTTTCCTATTAAATCTAATATTACCTCATTTACAAACTTTTTTGTCAATATGGATGAAGTATGACCATACCAACTTCTATTAAGATAATCTCTCTGTTCTTCTTCAGTCATATCATTTAATTCTCTCCACAATACAACTGGTAAATCACTTTTTTGATTTTCATCAAAGTTTCTAATACTCCACTCTATTATACCACCATATTTGTGTAAATTTTCTTCTTCAAAAAACCAAAAATATTTATCAAAATCTATCCTATCGGCATAAGTTTTAACATATGGATTATCATAAATGATTATTTTATCATTCCAAGTTTTTGCAATTCTTTTTTGTTTTATCATTTGATTATAAACATCACCATTCCACCAAATATTATCAGGTGGTGTTTTTCCATCAAGTGCACTTTTAGAAAAATTATTATTCATATTAAATGAACAAAATTTACCAATACCAATATTTTCTAACCAACTAATCAATCCAACTACCGAATCAAACCATTCAATATATCGTTCTTCTTTAGATAAAACATCATCAAAATACTTTCCTACATAATCATCAAGATGTTGACCAGTTTTATTAAATCCTCCAGTCATATAAAAATAACCATGTTCATAAACATAACGTTTATCTTTAAAATTAATATAATCAGTAGTATGTGGTAATGGTTGATTTCTTTTACCATCTTTTCGTATATCAAGTTTATGTTGTTCTGTAAATTTACTTGGTGAAACAAACCAAGAATTTCTAATTAAAGTTGTCCATTGTGCAATCACAATAATATCTTTTGGATTTACTTTTTGATTGAAAACTAAATCACTTACTTTATAAAAAATACTACGACAAATGGTTTTGTTATCATTTGTAATGGTTGCATAATTATAAAATTCATAATCCTCTTCACCCAACTCTTTCCATAACCAGTTAAACCAAGTATAATCTTTGATGTCATCATTTTTCCACCGATTTTCTTTTGATTCTCTATCTACATTTATTTTAAAATTATTTGTAAATGAACAACCTGATGTAATTATATACTTTTTATTCATCTTCAGATTCCTTCGTAGGCATATCAGGAATACGTAGGTCTATATTAATCTTGTCGGATACCTGATCACTACAAAAACCAACTAAGACAAATCTATCCCAATTTACAACTTTTGTTACTTCATGTGATATACAATTATCATAATACATATCTAAAATAACCATATCACCAAATGATGATTCTATTACAATCTCTTCTTTTGTATCTCTTGGTTTTAAAACCAAATCACCACCCTCTCCGCCTTTGTCATTTAAAAAAAGAAAGACACTCGCAAATCTAGCTCCTTCTCCATGATAATTTCCATCTAAGTGTGGATGTATATAATGACCATCACGATATACTTGTACAGTATAAGCATAGTCCGTAAAAAGTTTTTGTCGTTTATCACCATAAAGACTTGAAACTAATGACATAATTGCCCTTCCAAAGCCCCCTTCAAATTTAATGTTAACAATTTGGTGAAATTGTTGGCCACCTTCTTTAAGAGCCATTCGCTTTAGTATAGTAGGATTTTCCAAAATCTCAGAATTTAGGGGCAAAGCTCCATGCCAATTAGTACAAGCGTCTTGTAAAAAATTTGGAAAACGATAGTATCCTTTTTGTTTTAAGTTCCTATCGACTTTATCAAAAGTTCCATGTTTTTCTATATAGTCTTTCATTTATATCCCATAACTCATTGGTAAGGCATTTCTAAAATGTGAACTTTCTTGTGGAGCAATCATTTGATATGCTCTTATTAATTCCTTTATTCCATCATCTAAACTATATTGTGGTCTCCAACCTGTAGATTCAATCTTCTCATTACTCACAACATAATCTCGTTTATCAGGATCAACAAAATAATTTGAATAATTAACTGAAGTACCTTTGATATGAGTTTGTATTTTTTCTACTAATTCTTTTTTGTTGATATTGGTATCTGATAATCCTACATTGAATATCTGCCCTTGATATTTATCATAATTATCAATCATAACTTCAAATACACTACTCACATCTTGTATATGGATAAAGTTTCTAACAAATTCATGTTCAAATAATGTAATGTATTTATCAGTTAATAATTTATATACAAATTCATTTACTAATAAATCTAATCTCATACGACTCGATATCCCAAATACAGTTGCCAATCTAAATATAATACCATTACTATTATTATTAATATAATCTTCCGCATCACATTTTGTTATACCATAATGACTAATGGGTGTTAGGTTATCCTCTTCGGTTACCATTCCATCTCCACGTGAACCATATCCACTATTTGTATTTGGATATAAAAGTCTTTGGTCGGTATGAATATTATCTACAATATCTTTTATTTGATTATAATTTACTTGAGTTGCCAGTTGTTTATCATTTTCACACGCGGGAAATCCCACTAATGCTGCAAGTGGAATTATAACATCATGTTTATTAATTTGTTTTATTAATAACTTGTAATCACGAACATCTCCATAAATAAATGTAAAATTTGTATTTCTAAATAAATCTACTAATGGTGTTTGATTGTACATCAAATTATCCATAACGGTTACATTATGGTTTTCTAACAAATTTCTCGTAATAACTGAACCCAAATATCCAGCACCACCTGTAATTAATATTCTCATTCTTGTTTCTCCATATAGTTCAAATCTATTATTTTGTTCATTAATCTTTCTTTCAAATTAAAATTCTCTTTTTCATTTGGATGTCTAAGTGTTTCGGCTTTTTCAGTAGTGGTTACATTGATAAATGGTTTATCTAAAAATTTATCTAACTTTACTAAATCATTTACAATTGATGGCCAACCGAATAAATGTATATGTTTTATTCCTAAATTTTCCAAAGTATGATAAAGTGTAAATTGTAAATTATAACTACTTTCTAATAACCACTTTTCATTATAACTTTGAGCAATAAAATCTTTACTTAGATTTTCATATTCCTTTATAAGTGGATTTATTTCTGAACCATCAGGAGTACCAAGTTCTGGAATAGTGAAATCTAAATATGGTAATGAAAAATATACATCATCAATTCTTGTTGGTAATTCATATCTATAAGGACTTGTCCATTGTATTACAACAATATTGTTTTTATGTCTCATTAGACTTTTCAATTTCCTCATAACTCTTCTAAAAATCCAAAAATTAGAAGCTCCACATTCTGAAAGATTTTTTTCTCTAAAATTCAACTCTTTAGATAATAATTTTGAATATCTCTTTTTAAGTTGATAGTATTGATTATTTTTAGAAATCATATCCTGTCCTGCTGTAAATGAACATCCAAATACCCATAAATTATTCATTCATAGTCTCCAAATACCAATCAACTGTTTCTCTCATACCCTCTTCGAAAGTATAATCGGGTTTAAATCCAAGTTCATTAGTAATTCTTTCTGTACTCACCATCCTAAATGGTATAGTGGTTGGTTTAGAATTATCCCATTCAACTTTTGGTGTTTTTTCAGTAACTTTAAAAATAACATCCACTATATCTCCAATGGTTATGGTAGAACCATATCCAACATTATATGGTCTCATAGATTCACCCTTTTCCAATACTAACAAACAACCTTTAACTACATCTTTTACGTATAGAAAATCTCTAACCACATCAGGACTTCCCCACACTACAAATGGATCTTCTCCACTTAAAACTCTTTTTATCAATGCTGGAACTACGTGGCAAGTTTCTAAATTAAAATTATCGTGGGGCCCGAATATAGCAGTTCCACGTGCAATTCCAATTTTCATATCACATAAGTGTGAAGCATGTTCCATAATTTTTTCTCTATATCTTCTCATCCACCCATATCCATAATATGAAATGTATGGTTCTTCATCCCAGTACTCATCTTCTGTAATTGGATATCGTCTATCTGGATAACCAGTTGAACTATTTAAGTCTAAAAATCCCTTAACACCACATTTATAACTTGCCTCTAACTCGTTAGTGATAACATTGATTTGATTTAACGCTATTTGAAAGTCCGTTGCTATATCAGATGGGTGTCCAATATAACCTGAGAGATGTATAACATAATCTGCCCCATCAATGAGTTTCATCGCATCATCTAATTTTGTTAAATCAATATTTTCCACTACTTCTATTCGTTCATCTTTAATTTGAAGTGAATTTTTATGAATAGAAGTTTTTACTTTAGCTCCCCTACTCAATAATTCACTCATAAAATGAGTTCCAAGAAATCCACTACCACCTGTTACTACTACGTTTTTATCTTTAAACATTTTTCTCTCCAAATTTAATATACTGCATAATCATCTCTATCTCCTACCCAAGTTTTAGGTAATTCTTGAGTACTCTTAATACAAAATCCACTTATATTATTCCTATCTTCCTTTGCCCACTCAAGTACTGGTGTCACCCAATGTGGCATTTTAATCGAATGATTTAATAATACTAACCGATTTGACTCTGGTAAAATAGTTCTAATTTCATCATTAGAAACAATCTGTAATTGTCCACCCCAATCATATTTCCAATCTAATTCATTACAAAACAAAACATATCCTGTATATCCCATATAATCATCATAATGAGACCTCATATGATTCTTGTGGTTATTTTTAAGTTTTGTTGCTTGGTGTCTAAACAATCCAATATCATCATGTAATTCTTCAAATAAAGGTCTAATTCTTTTATGAAATATTTCTTTATAACAATCATCATTCACAATTTCAGCACTCGACCAAAAATGATTTGTATAAAGTTCATCTTCGGTTGGAAAATGTTTATCAATTGGTTTTTGCCAACGTCTATATCTTTTGTTTTTCACCAGATTCATTTCTTCAAATTCACTACTATGAAATAGTTTAACGATTTCTTTATATTCATTTGAAGGCAAAAAATTATCAAGTATTGTTAATCCATTTTTAATATATTCTGTTTGATAATTCATTTTATTTTCTCTTTATAATTCTCCAATAAATGTTCAACAAATAACATACATTCCTCTGTATTGGGATGTCGGTTTAATTCATCCGAATCTATAAAAGTTGACATAGATTCTTCTACTATGTAATTAAAATCAACTTTATTAAGTAATGAACTAAAATCAGTTTCTTTAATACGATTTTCAAAGTTTGTATTTACCACTACATTAAGTTTATTTTTATACTTAGAATAAGAATCAAAAAAAATATCATTTGCAAAGGTAAATAAATATTTTTTATTATTTGATTTAAATAATTCTTGTAATGAAACTATATCTACAAGTGTATTTAAAAAACTTGATTCTTCTGAAGTTAAGTGTGTTCCAATAAAAGTACTAATATCATTTCTAATTTTATCATTTTTATGATGGTCAGGATGTGGTATAATATTAACCCATCTTTCAGATAAATCACTATCTAATATTTTTTCAAATCTTCTATCTATTCCACGAGACCACATAATAAAATAAAAATCACAAGAATCAATAGACATTAAATTGTTTATTGCTCTCAAATAAATTAACTTATTGGAAGATTCACTTTGAGAATCATCTAAAAAATCACTATTAGTATTTTTACTCATTAAATGTGGTAAAGAATCTTTACGATTCAAACCATATCCATATAAAAAACTATCTCCACCAAAATAAATTTTCACTTTGTTTCCTTATAATATTCCATTATTTCTTTTATACCTTCGTGTAAAGTTATTTTTGGACTAAAACCATAACTCGTTGCTCTTGTGGTATCCATTAATCTAATAGGATCTCCATTTGGTTTAGTTGAATCCCATACAACTGAAACATCTTTACCATATGTAAATAAAATAGCCTCAACTAATTGTCTTATAGAATTTCCCTCACCACTACCTAAGTTAATTGGTTCTGTAATTTTATTATCATATGATAACAATATACCATCTGCAACATCACTTGCATGAATAAAGTCTCGTATAGGTGAACCATCTCCCCAACACACTAATGGATCTTCACCATCACATACTCGTTTGACAATTGATGGAATTACCATAGAACCCTCTCCAAAATTATCACCCTTACCATATATGTTTGCAGGTCTAACAATTGAAATATTCTCTAAACCATAATGTACTTTATAACATTCAGCCTGTAACTCTCCAATTCTTTTTGCCCATCCCGCAAATTTATCATTATCACTTGGAAAAGTTTTCCATACATCATCTTCTCTCATTCTATCTGCTGGTGCATAAACTCCATTTGTACTTGTATAAACATACCACTCAACTTCCTCTAATCTCGCAGCCTCCATCATATTAGTATTGAACTGTAGAAGTGGTGTAAAAAAATCATTTGGTTGTTCCATAGCTCTTTTAGGTGAACCTTTAACTCCTGCCACATGAAACACCACATCTATATCCTTAACCACCTCTTTACACTTTTCAAAATTTGTTAAATCTGCCTCTTTAAATTCAAACCTAAATAAATCTTTATACTTATCAAAAACATCATTATAACGTATATCTGTTGCAACAACACTATACTCACGTTCTATACACTTTTCAACCAAATAGTGTCCGACCATTCCTGATGCACCTGTTATTAAAACTCTCATATCAACTCTCCCATAATTTCATTTTTCAATAAATCATAAATTTCCCCACCATTCTTTTTTGGTGCAAGGTTATTAAACAAATGATCTCTATTGTAGATACAAATATCTAAATATTTTTTATATAATTCTTTAACTTCTTCTTTAGGTTTTGATAAAATATTATCAATTTCTTTTAAGATAAAATCCAATCTCTCCCATTTATCAGTAATATCATCATAACTTTCATCAAATAAACCATCAAAAGTTTTAAATCCAAACGTTTTAAAATGTTTTAAAAATCCACCAGAAGAAATCACAATAAAAGGATGTAAATTTAAAATTGGTCTTAATATCTTTTCAGTAAAAAATATTTTATCAGTATCCTCGAACTCTGTTTCGGTAACAATATCAAAATAACAATTTAAAGATAACTTTTCTTTATCGTAGTTTTCTGATGTACCGAATCCCTCTAAACTTTTTAAAAAATGAGTATCCAATTGTTTTGGTACTACTTCTCTTAATTTTTTCATATTATCTAACATTAATTTTATTTGATATTTAGTTGGTTTATCATGTCCATGCATATGTTCTGGTTTACTTAAATAACTCCATAATATTCTATCATCATTTTTTTCCATAAAATAACAACCAAGTATTATTCTATGTCGTCTATGATTACTTCTATTAAAAGATATAAAATAATTTTCTCTATCTAAAGTATTTTTTGCTTCTTCATTGGTAGGTAAAGTAGGAATATAATTTAATTCATTTTTGGATTTAAAATTACCCTCAACAATATATCTACCCATATATCCACCAGATAATAAAAAATGAGGAACATAAAATCCTTTGATTTCTTTGCAATCTTTAATTAATATATTTGAATCCAAAAAAAGTAATGAATCAATTGGAATGGAATTTTCTTTACAATACTTTTTAGTAAGAGTTTCTATTTTTGAAAAGTTCCATGTCGCCTCTGGTATACAACAAATCAAAGCCTTTACTTTGTTTTGTTTAATCAAATCTATGATTTCATTAGGTAATCCAAAACTAAAAAAATCATATAAAGAACTTGGACATTCTATTAAAAATAAATTTTTAAAATTTTCCTTATATTCAGTTGATATCGATACAACATCTGGATTATCTTTTATAAAATTATACATAACAGATGTAGTATAACATGGTGAATCATGTTTTATAATATTTAAATTCATACCCACTCCTTAAAAAATGATACTTGTTTTGGTTCTTTTTTTCTAAAATCAAAAAAGTGGTTTTGATTATATTCCAAAATTGGTAATATATCCTTATACCATTCTCGTAATTCATCTACTGTCTTTTCTTTAAATTTATCTAATTCTGCAAATATAGCTTTCATACGTTCTAAATCATCTTCAATACTATCATATGACTCATCAATAAATGGATGAAAAGTTTTAAATCCAAGTTCTCGTAATTTTTTCAAACAATAAGGTGTAGAAACTAAAATAAAAGGATGTAAATTCCAAATTGGTTTTAGAAGTTTTTCAGTAAAGAACATTTCTGTACCTGTATAAACAGCTTCACTCACAATTGATAAAAATGTTTCGCTGTAAAAATCTTCTCTATTAGTGTGCATTGGTGAAAATCCAAATTTGTTTTTCTCTTGTTGTGTATCCAATTCAATAGGATTCATTTTATCTAAAACTTTTAACATGGGTTGATATTTTTTAGGTGTACAATCTTCATCTAAATTCCAATTCCAATTTCCTTTTAAAAAACTTAAAATATTCTTATCCCATAAATCATGATATTGAAAATATGTTCCTAATGCTCTTCTATGTGATTTTCCACAATTTCTTTGTAAACATAAAAAATGTTTATTTTTCTTATTTAAATCTATATCTTTAATTTGAGGACAAGTATAAGTATAACCTAAATTTGTTGGTTCATCTTTCATACCTTTAACTTCTCTTGAAAGTAATTCAAAATAAAATATAGATGGTATAAAGTTAATTTTCACTCGTGAATCCATTTTAGCTTCATAATTTAAATCACAAATAAAAAAATAAATTTGAGATACATCTATAACATTTTTTGCAACTAAATCATCATACCACTTATGAAAAACTTCAGAAGTCCATTGACCTTCATGACCATAATCAACTATAATTTTACATCTACCTTCATCTATTAATCGTATAACTTCTGGAGAAATATTATCAAAAATATCTTCTGGTTCTCCATTAATAATCTCATCTATATCTTTATCATAATATTTTTTTACTCTACCAAAATCCATGTCTAATGGTTCAATAACATAAAAATATAAATCTTCAGTTAAATCATCTTTTGATAAATCAATATATTTTAAATCAAATGACTTACATAACCATCTTGTTAAAAATGGAAAATTCATTTTAACTTGTGGTATAGGTATTCTTTTCTTTTTCATCAAAGAATCAACTTTATCATAACAACTACTATCAAATACACTATTTCGTAAATTAGTACCTAAATTCTCAGATTCATAATACTCCATCATAAGTCTAAGGTCTTTACGCAGTTCATCATTAAACCCATTAGGAATAGGAAATCGTTTATCATTACCACTTCTTCTTAAATGAGGTGGAACTCTACGAGACTTTCTATATAAACTATGAGTATCTTTACGATAATAATATTCTTCGTATAACAAATTTAAAACACTACCCATTTACCCGTTCCATAATGTGGATATTTAGATTTATAACTGTAGTGAATTACGTCATCTGGTATATCTCGTTTTTTATTCCAAGTTGCCAACGTTGGTGTTTGTGTTGAAACTCCATTATCCTCTACTACAAAATATAATGGTAAATCAAAATTTCGTGCATATTTATGACACTCATAAAATATACCTGTTTCAAATGCCATATCACCTACAAAACACCAAACCTTTTGTTTAGATTTTTTTCTTTTTAATCCAATTGCTGTTCCAAGTGCAATAGGTATTATACCTGTTACGATTGCTGATGAATAAAAATTATGATCAAGATTACATATTGTAATAGACCTTCCCTCTAAAATTTCATTCTTCAACCAAACAGGAGATATACCATGACATAATGCATGATAATGTGATCTCCAAGTAGAAAAAATATGATCATCATAACTAATACGAGAAAACACTTCAATCACTTGTTCTTCATTTCCATTTGATAAGTGTATTGGAGCTGTAATTTCTCCATTTTCCCAATGTTTAACTATATCAGTTTCAAAATTAATGAGATCCTCTTTAGTTAAATTAACATCTCTTACTTTTTTATGTTTATTTAAATTTTTCATACTCACTTATCTCTCCAATTCAATATAGGATTTTTAATTGGCCAATTTATTATAAGTCTTTCATCATTCCAACTCAAAGTCTTTTGTTCATCTACATCAACATACTCATTTGGATAGGATTGAGTGTAATGAAATACACACTCGTCTGATAAACATAAATGTCCATTAAGAAAACCTGGAGGAATTACTACACTTTTGTGATTTCTATCTGAAATAATAAAACTATCAGTTTCTAAGTAAGTATCTGATTCTTCTCGGTAATCCACAACAACTAAGTATATTTCTCCATATACACAACTTGCATGTTTCCAAGTTACATCATCTCCATGTAATCCTCTAAGTACATCTTTTCTTGAACGTGTAAACTTAGATATTTTTTCTTCTGGTATATTATATGGCGATTGCCAAAATGTCCACATCTCACCACGATAGTCGTAAAACGTGTCTGGTGTAAAAACCTTTACTTCAGAAAAAACTTCTGATTCTTCTACTTTGTATTTAAACATAAAAAAAATGCCTCCCAGTATTGAGAAGCATCATTTGATTGATTGCCTCCCATGTTTTATAGTCTAAAATGGTGGGTTAGGTCTTTCAGGATTCTCACCCGAGTTATCACCACTTGACTTCTATATACATAAATATCTAAAAATTATATTTTCAATCTCTTTATTTAATGAGACTGCAAAAACTAAATTGAAATCATCAACTAAATTCACAACAATTTTATTTTTATATAATTTATCATAAATCTGTTTTACATAATCTTTATCTTTCGAATATACTCTTAAAACATAACTTTTAGAATCATATACTTTGAACTTTTTACTCTTAGATAACTCTTCAAACCATCTATTTTTTGTTTTTAAAATTTTAGATTTAAAATCATTTACATAGTTTTGATTATTTAATAAGAATTCTATAGATTTACATTGAAAATAATCCAACTCACAAGCTTCTCGTGTAGATTCAAGTCTCTTCATCAATTCAGTATTAGTTGCTAACCAACCAACTCTCAATGAAGCAAAAGCTATTTTAGAAAAACTTGATGATATAATCAAATTATTATAGTTAGATAATTTTGGTAAATAAGTATCTACACCCCAACCGATATAAACCTCGTCAAGAAAAACTATAACACCATGTGTTTCACAATATTTTATTATAGTGTGTAGTTCTTTATGTGTGAAGTGATTTGGTAAATGTGATTTGGGATTATCTAAAATTAAAATCTTAATTGTGGGAATTACATCCTTAATTTGTTCAACTGTAATTTTATAATCTGGAACATCACCTTTAATCTCAATAACATCAACACCATAAACTTTAGCATAAACATGATACATTTCACAAGTTGGTGTTAATATTCCAACTGAATCCCCTTGATTAGTTAAAGTTTCAAATACGTGTTTAAATGCTCCCTCTACGCCTCTTGTGATAAGTAATTGTTCTTGAGATACTTCAAGATATTTACTTAAAATCTCATAAGGTTTCCACATATCTGGATAAGGATGTAAATCTTCTTTTTTTAAAATAACTTAAAAGAGAATCTAATATGTATTGTGGATGTTCATCCATTATCATATTTCTACTTAGATAAGTGTAATCATCTTTAAACTTTAATCTTTTTCTCTCTATAATTTTAATCATCAATTTTTTTCCATTCTAAAAAATGATTATATCCATGTATAATACCACTAGCGTCACATTTATTACAAGGTGATTCAGTTCGGTTTCCTTCTCCTAATAAATTTCTATAGTTATTAATCTTATTAGAAGTCCAAATATCTAAAAGTGAATCAGTATTTACATTACCAAAGGTTCTGGTTTTTCCATAAATGTCTTGAATACAAAATAACACATCTCCATTCCAATCAATCTGTAAAGAATAATGCATATAAAAACATTGTTTATTCATTCCCATTTTTTTATTCCAACTAAAAGTTCCTGCACGATTAGTTAAAATTAAACCATACTCTTCATCTTCTTTATACCACCTATCTCGTAAAATATATTTAGAGTTATCGATTCCACTATCATCAAATAATTTAGTAAAGTGTTCTATTTGTTCTGGCCCATCATACATACTAACAACCACATAATCAAGATTTGAATTATACAATTGTTTAATTAAATCTATAGTTAAAAAATCCCCATTCGTTGTTAACTCTACATGAATCTTATCACCTAACGCACTAACCAAACCAACGATATCTTTATGCAATAAAGGTTCACCATTTCCACATATATTTATAGAACCATTCCAATTTAATTCCTCAAGTTCTTCTCGTATTTTATGGGCAGTGTCAATATCCATATGTAAATTTTTATTTGGATATATTTTGGGATCAAATCTTGGACAAAATTCACAAGTTCTATTACACAACTCAGTTGGATTTATATCAATAAAACTAAATAAAGGTTTATCATTATGATATACAACTTCATCTACAAAAGAACCTTTTCGTTTAATGTTGTATTGCGTTGATTGATTCATTTAAATAAGTAAAAAACTGATTACCATATCCTTGTAGGTGAGCTCTATTATAGATTAATATATCTTTCATACCATAATACCATTCGTGCATTTCTTCACGACTCATACTACATATTCGAACAATTTCTTCAGTTAACTTCTCCATACGTTTCTTAACATTTGTCTCTTCATCATAACTTTCATTTATATACGGACTAAATGATTTAAATCCCAAGTCTTTTAATTGTTTTAAAGTATAAGGTGAACCCTGAATAATAAATGGATGATAATGTATAATTGGTCTCCATATTTTTTCAGTTAAACACCAAGTATCTTCATTAAAAGACGTTTCTGTTACTATAGAAAAATAAGTATCTAAATATGGTTGTTTATTTTCACAACCAGGACCCATCACTTCCAATAAATTTGAATAATCTACAGTCATTGGTGATAATTTTTTCAATTCATCATAATATGAAATATACCTACTATTAATATCTGTTTTACCAAGAATTTTTCTCATGGTATCGAGGTCTGGTTTACCACCACGACCTAAACAATTTAAATCATGTTTATCCTCTATTGAAAAACTAACTAAATTATTTGTTAATAAATTATTATCATACAACATAGCAATCATACAATATCTCGGTGGTCTAATTCTCCTATTAAAACATAAAAATTGATGTTTTCTCTTTTTTTCTTCATAAAACTCTCTACTACGAACTACATTATTATTTCGTTGTCCTGTTAATAAATCATGTGCCTTTAAATACATCTGAGAGTTTGTATTAATAATAGTTAATCGTTCTTGTTCAAACCACTTATCACATGCAGCAACATATTCTTCATAGGCCGACCAATTATTACCAGTAAGATAAATTAATTGAGAAGGTAAAATACCAAATTCATTTAATTTCTTATGTAAAAAAATTAAACTTTGTGTATGTAATCTACTTTCTTCTAACGCAAAGACATATATATGACCTTTACGATTTTGTAATTTTTTAAGAGTATCTTTTTTAATATGATTCAAAAAACAATACTCAGAATACATCTCATCTTCACCAATTAATTTTTCTATTGCTCCGAATTGGTCTACTGGATATATAAAATCTTCTTCAACTTCACTTGAAAGTTTTTTTTCTACTTTTATAGAATCAGTTGCCCCTAAAAAATGTACTGTTTTTTCAAAACCATACTTATCTTTGTATTTAGCTGGATCGTGAACATATTCATAATCTAAAGGATATCCATTTGGTAAGAACATTCCATTTTCTTTTCTATCATATATAAATGTTTTCATATTTAACCTAATATAAATTCATTAACTGGTTTCATAATTTTTTTAAAATATTCTATTAACAAAATTTTATTTTCTTTTATTTTATCTTGACTTTGTATAAAAATCTCACTAAAATCAACATTAGATAACTTCTTTAAACTCTGGATAATCATATCTATCTGTTCATATGGATTTTCTGTCGTGAAATAAGAATCATCTAATAAAAATTCTTCTTTAAAATTATGTCCACCTAATTCATCTAAAACTTTATAGAATGCATTTGCCCCATAATGTAAAAACATTTTATCAAAGAAAATTGGTTGATAAGATTTTTCAGTAAAACAAGGAAATAAAAGATTAAATAAAACATGAGTTTCACCAGATATTTCAACATAACTTAAATCAAACATAAGCTCATCATTATAGCTTTCAGTATGATTTCCATGTATATTTTCACCAAGATTGTCTATTAAAAGACTTTGATATTCTTCGAATCTCTTATTGTAAAATCCTTTAGAATTTCGATAAGAATATTCATTTTGTAAAGAACTATTATCAGTAGAAAAGTATTTCATTTTCTCTCTGTCTTTTGCTTCATCAAAATACCCTTTTGAAGCAGTTAAATAACCAAGTTTTTGAAGATTGTTAGCTTCAAGTTTTTGTATAAAATCCAATCTATGTGGTCTAAGTTTTTTTTGTAGAGAACTGAATAAATATTTTTTGTCTAAAGTGTGTGTTTTAGTGGGATATCTTGTAATGTTTCCTCTGAGATTTTCACTAAAATAATGAAATAAATTATATAATCTGTCAAAAAGAAAATTATCATTGTCTTTAAATAATGGATAATCAGTTAATTTCAAATGTTCAAACGGAAAATCATATGTGATAAATTGATTTAATCTTGTTTCATATTCAATTGCTTCATAAAATGCAAAGTTAAATAAAACTTTAACATTTCTCTTTTTCCATAAATCAAATAGTTTATCTACAAACGACACTCCATAATGCTCAAAGAAAAATTTCCAATCTCTCTCTATCATTCTCCTGTCAAAAATTATGACGGAATTTTCTTTAGGATTGAATATAGGATGTGTTATATCTTCAAACTTGACAACTTTTTTCCTATGTTTTATTCGTTTGACGGTATCATCAAAATGGTCGATATCAACAAAATTTACTTCATCATAAATTTCAAAAGTTTTTAAAATATCACGTTCAGGAGGTGTACAATATATAGTTTTCATTAAAATAAATCCCCCCACTCTGGTCTATATAATGTTGCATTATTACCATTTAAAGTAGAATCCCAAAACTTATATGGTGTACGAGATTTAAAATCTATTCTTGCAATAGGATTTTTATATTTCCAATAATCTAAATTAAATTCATCTTTTGTAAAATATTCTATATAATCCTCTTGTTTAAATATCGAACCAAAAATACCAACTCGACCAATATCACCAACATAAAATCCTTTATCCTTTTCTGGTACCATTTCAAGTGCATTATTACAACCTATCCATAACCAACTTTGAGAATAATCAACAAGTGTACCATTATAAATCATAGTTTCAACGTGTGGTTTCTCCCAACCTTGTTTTGCAACCATAAGAGATACTTGTTTTCTTTTTACATCATGTGACCATACTATATCCCAAGTCTCTTCTTCATGAATAGGGCCCAAACCATGTATTAACATCTTGGGTTTTGCAGGTTCATCTTCAGATTCCTTAATCCAAATTAATCCTTTTACAAAACCTTTATTACATTCTAATACTGGAATATATTCATGTGATAATTGAAGTCCAGCGTGCATTCCATTACGTACAACAAGACCAATATCTTGTCCCTCTTTTATTTTATCCCACTCTGGATTACAACGAACTGCAAATGTAACGTTTCTATTCATAAAATCCCATATTGGTGATGTACTTAAACCATATTTATGTTTTGATGGAATGAAAAATGGTTCTGTCATTCTAATCATATTTTAATCTCCAGACAATTTTGATAAAATTCTTCTAATTCTGGAAATGCCTTTACAAAATTAGTTCCTCTTCTTTCATCATGTTGTTTAACAAACACACCAAAATCATGTCTTTGTCGTTTCAGTTCAGTAGAATTTATTGGTGATACCATCCAATCATAAATACGTTTTACTTTTTGAATCTCAATATCTGAATAACCCACATACATATGTTCAAAAATAGGAATTGCCATGAAATCCATTAACTGTGCTTGTTTAAATACTTCTATAGCCCATTTTTGTTCCATAATTTGTACTGTTTGGTGTTGTGGGTATCTTAAATAACTTGAATCTAAAAAAGTTGCAGAATTCCAATATCTATCATTTGAATTAAATTCTTCTTTTAAATCATATACACCATGTATAAGTTCCTTATAACTTGGAATAGATAATGCATTATAAGTTGACATAAATGTAAGATTTATCCTCTGACATTGTTCTAAAACTTTATAACAATTATCCCAAAAATAATTAAAATCTAAACCATTACGAATCCATTCTGCCTGATTTCCCCACCCATCAACCGAAGTAAATATAATAATTTCCTTTACTCTCTCTTCATCTTCTATTCTTTGTAACTTTTCAATAAACTTATCAATTAACTTTACTGGACCCCCTAAATTAGAGTTAATTGCCAATCCTAAGTTTTTATTTGGATTAGGATGATCTATAATATAATCCAATACTTTAAAAGTATCGTTTGCTAATAAAGGTTCTCCACCTGTAATTCTAAATGTGTGTAAATCTTGATACAAATCAGGCCACCATTTCCAAAAAGCATCTTTATATGGATTTGGATCTTTATGTGGAATTGGCATTTTGTTTTCTACTTGTAATCCAACGGGGTCATTAAATCCAGTTGTTGTTGAATATCCACCATGTTTTTCTACCTCTTCCATCCAAGTAGATGAAAATGTAGGCCCACAATAACTACATTTAAAATTACATGCATTTGAAAACGATACCTCTACATATCTTGGATTAAAATCCTCTCTCCAATCTGTAGTTACGATTTCATCATAATGTGGTAAAGACCATGATTCGGAGGACTTAAATATTCTATCGGACATTCTATCTGAATTATCTTCAACACCCCAACAATAATCACACTCAACTGGTCGTTTATTATCAACCAACATCTCTTTTCTTCTTTTCTTTTTATAATTTGTATTGTGTAGGGCAGTTGGGTTTCGTAAAATTTCAGATTCAGAGACTTTGTGAGTTCGAGGGTGGTGACAACTATGATTGTGACCATTTTGTAAGTGAATTGTAACTTGTGTCCATTTTGCTAAACACATACCTTTACCTATTGCATCCAACTTACCTCTCGTTTCTACAAGATGAGGTGCATCCTTTTCTAAATAAGTTCGACTTTCTTCACTACTATCTTTGTTTTTTATTTCTTCGGACATTAAAACCTCACATTAATTATTTGGTGTCTATCATAAATAGTATCTATACCATCTATTTGATATTTCATCTCTTTCAATCCATACTCATCACCATCTATATCTATTATATTTTTTTGCATTTTCTTTTTATATATTACTTCGTTTCTTGCAGTAGCTTTGGGATCACCAGCAAACTTCTGATTAACTATTCCTTCGTCATCATGATACATACATTCCATTGTTCCATATCTTCTATCAGGTGTAATCGTCTTTGGAATCTTCTCCACATTTGTTTTTGTTATTTTACCCTTCCCTAAAATTAACTGGCCATCATTACCATTACCACTCAAATCCTTAACATACATACCATCTCTATTTCTTTTGATTGATTTATTTATATCATAGTGTAATAATAACTCACCTCTATGACTTTTTATTTTAAGAGATTGTAACTTTCCTTTAAACATAAATCTTTTTTGAGAAAGTGGTGCATTTCTTCCAATATATAGTGGAACTCCACCATATCTTTTCAGTCGTCTATCAACTGGTAAAATAGAATTTTGAATTCCAAACTCTTCAGTATAAACAACATCATTAACAGTAATCATTCTCTCTTGTTTTCTTAAATCTACTTTAAAATTTACTTTACTCCATTGATTTGGATGTCGTTTTACCCATCCATGATAATGATTATTTTTATAATCCCACAAAGAATATGAAAAGGCTTTAGTATTATCATAACATAAATCAAAATCCCAACCCTTTTTACACAAAATAGGATATTTTATATGACCTACTTTACCACCAATTAAAAATTCTTGTGATTCTTTTTTTATTTCACTATATATTATAGCCTCGATATCAAATCCTTGATGTGGAATAATATTAAGAGATTCATTTGGTGGTACTATTATATGTGTCTCTTCACCATCAAACTCCAATACTTTTGAATTACCAAACCCTTCAATATAATCTGACTTATAATAACCTTTTCTAATACATCTCCAATACAAGTCATCATCTTCCATTCCCCAACCCCAGTAATTAGTGTGATATCCATTGACTGCCTCAAACTGTTCAGGAGTAAACACAACAACTCCACCAAAATACTCTATATCTCGTAAAGTATAGTCCCATTGAGAAAGATAAGTTGCAATATGTTTGGGTGTATCACCAGGATGTGAATAATCAACATCATCATGAGGTAACATATCCACATCATGAAATGCCATATAATCACAACCATCTTCTTTTGCCATTAAATATGCTACATTCTTTGTACCAGCCCTATTAAATTTATTATCATCTACTTGATGTCCAATATAACATTTAAAATCTATATTTCTCTCACCAAGAAACTTTTCCAAGTGTGGAACTAATTTATTTAAATGGTTTTTTCTTACACCATCTCCATTATCTCGATATGGAATACATACACCTAACTTCATTGTAAAAATCCACCACCACCATGAGCAGGTAAACCCAAATCAACCGAAATCATAGTAAAATTAGTAGCTTCAGTTTTAGTTTGACTTTTAACTTTTAAACTACTTAAACCATCAGGTTTTGGTTGTTCGTCATTTTGTTTTGCTTTAAGATAATCAAAATATTTTATTTGATTATCACGTGTAAATCTATACTTCCACTTCCCATCTACAAAACCAGAACCTTTATGTTTCATTAAACTAAATAATGATGGTCTACGTTTTGGGATAGCTAATTTTAAGTCCTCAATATTTTTAGATAACTTAGGTATTACATTTTTTACCTTACCCCACTTTCTCATTTCAGTTGGATTTGCTAAATCAATAACTTTACCAGAATCATATTTGTAAGGTCTATCGTAAATAACATTTTTAAAATCATAATAATTTAATAAATTTTCAGAACTCGAATACTGTTCAAAATCAGATAAAAATGACATTCCTGAACTATCGTAAATTGAATCTATCTCGTTAGGTTGTAATGCATCATTCCATATGGCAACTTCCTTCACATAACCAACAAAACTCTTTATATCCACATCTAATCTTCTATCAATTGCAGTACCTATATATGAAAATCTTTTTTTAGTATCTAATAAACGACTACGATAGAGTTTTTGTTTTCGTTTACCATCTTGATAATAAGTAAGAGTTTTTTTAATTGAATCATGAACCACAAGTACTTCTGTAAAGTAGTTTGGTTCTATGTTTGTATTAATCGATATGCAAGTTCTATTGTTATCCCAAGTTTCAAACTTAAATCTACCAAATGAATTATATCCAATTGTGGTGTCATATCCAGGTATGGAAAAAACACAATGTTCATCTTGATCTTTTAAATAATCTGGTTGTAATGTATCTGGTTTAAATGAAACATATATACTCCAATCATCTCGAATTTTAATATCGTTTGGAATTGTAACATATGACTTATCACCATGAAAATATGAACACATAGTAGTTTCTAATGGAGTTGGATATACCTCAAAATCTAAAAATACATTATTTTCAGTACATCTATATAATAAATCATCATCTTCGAATCCCCAACCCCAAAATTCATTAGAGTATCCATTTATATCTACAAACGTTTTTGATGGAAACATAGTGACACCACCAAAATACGTAGAAAAAGTTTCTTGTTTCTCATCTACAAAATCAGTAGCCATATGTATAGGCACATCAGAATATGAATAATCTACCTCTACGGGCATCATATCCACATCATGAAATACTACATAATCACATCTCTTTGATTGAGCTTCTTTAAAACCAACATTTAATAATTTACCACGATTAAATGGTGTATGACCAAGTTGTTCAACAACAATTAATTCATAATCAATATTTAATTTACTAAAATACTCAGTTATTGATTCTCGAAATTTTCTAAGGTGTCCTGCACGTGCACGATATGGTACAATGATACCTAATTTCATTATTATTTACTATCTTGTTTATCGTCATTTTCGATATATTTTGTATACCACTCATGCATATACCAAGCCAGTCTATCACCCCACTCATTTTTATCAATATCTTCGAACCAAAGTGTTAACGCGTCTAACACATTTGCAATTCTTTCCAACGCCTTAACTTTTCGTTCTTCTAAAACTAAAGTTTCTTCATTGTATTCTATTGTAGTTGTGGTCTTTTTACTGGATTCTTTTTTATCAGCCATTTTGATAACCTTTCGTTATATAACTTTAATATAAATATAAAGTTTAAAGTCTAAACATTAATAATTTTTTTTCTAATTCTATCCCAATACCTATATACACTATATTCGGGAGATTCTACTCGTTGAAACATATATTCTCTGTTACTTAAATCCATTCTATAGTCTAAATATTCAATTGCAGACAACATTTTCTTATATTCATGTGCAAATGCCTCTACCGCAGTTGATTTACTCACTTGTTTTAATCGTTGTAATACTGAATAATCCCATTTAAAATGGTGTACTTGTGTGAAATTCTTTTCAATTGGATACCTTTTTGGATGAGAAATTCCCCAAGATGTTCTGCCACCTCTACCAAAGTCTACATAATGTTGTCCTGGTACTACATTAACACCACCTCTCATTAAAGTAACTTTATTTGGATTAGCTAAACTCAATGGATATCGAAAAAACCCAGCATTTGGCATCTCTTTCCAAATATCACTATCATCATTTATTTTTGCAAATCGGCCATCTTCACCTATTCTGTCAAGAAATCCTCCTGTTACGAATTCCCAATCATTTTCTTCACACTCTTCAATTATTTCTTCTATAGGTTTAGAATATAATTGTAATTCATCATCATCTGCAACTATCCACCACTCTTCTGGTTTTAATGATGTGGTTTCATTATAAAGTTCTGTAACTCTATTCCAATTAAATGGTTCTTCTATTGCAACCTTATATGGTTTTAAATTAAGTTTATCCAATATAGAAGTTGCCTCCTCTATAACAGGATCTTTTTTATGGTGTGCATAAATTATTACAAAAAAATCCTTGACATATGGATAATAATGTCGTAACATATGGTATAACATTGTG
>MDSW01091256.1_pt1 | contig 23909 bp, 24 predicted proteins | sample 811171 | NCBI WGS metagenome assembly MDSW01 (sample SAMN05326641, study PRJNA326480) | marine metagenome | isolation source: seawater | place: Atlantic Ocean: North West | collected 2012 | reverse complement strand
TGTGCCTATCTTCTTGTGATCTGTGCTGGTCAGCCAGTCTGCTAGCCATGGTGCGAAGTTGTCCCAATCGAAGGCCTCTGGGTCCTTCCTGTAGAAAACGAACACTAGTGTGAATGCTAGTAGGGTCGCAGAGACGATGATGAGAACTCCTAGGACTACGAAAGGATCCGCAGCCTCCAATACCTCAACTGGCCCTCCGAGCGTGATGGTGAGTTTACTCCACATATCTCCTGAAGTGCCCCCTCCAGCTCCGTCAGCGTTCCCGTTAACTGAGTTCACATGCAGGATGAAATCCACATTCGTGTCCGTAGCAGGCGCAGTCCAAGTAAGCGTCCAGGCGACCTGGTCATTTCCTGCTTCTGTGTGCCCAACCTCGTTCTCGTTGTATAACTGGGCAGTAGCGTCGTTCACTGCCAAGGAACCTTGGCTAGCCCAAAGGTGGAACCCACCTTGGTTCACATTCCCTTCTTGACTGGGCCCACCTTGGAAGGAGACCGTAATGTCGTAAGTCTCGGAGTAGTTGTAACTCTCTGGTAGACCCTCTATGGAGGCGACAACGGAATCAGATGGGACGGCACCATGGCAGTTGCATCCAGATTGCTGAACTCCAGAGATCCCACCGGGAAGAGATTGAGCAGAAGGAAGGGCGAGCATCGCAGAAATGACTACTAGGGCAGCGATTGCACCTTTTGTTCTGCTTCTCATTATGACTCCACCTTAGTTGTGAGCAATCAGCTTGGCCGCCATGACCGAGTGAGCGTCTCCACAGTATTCTGCGCACAGGACCATGGATTCATCGGTCATCGAGTCTGGGATTGGGAGCCAAAGAGTGGTCTGTTGGCCAGGCAATGTGTCTTCCTTGGTCCCAAGATGTTGGAACCAAGGTGCGTGCGTCACGTCTATCGAAGTCATGGTTGCTAAGTACGTCTCGCCCTTCTTCAGACTTAGCACGGGAACACTTCCGTATACCTCCATTGTTTCAGTTCCTGTGTCGCAGATGCTTGTACCAAGCTCTAGGCAATCAAAGCTCCAGAACCACTGTTGACCCGTGATTTCTATCACATGGTAGCACTCTGAGGAGATTATACCGGAACTGTCCATGGTGTTATTCGAGAATTGTCCTTCCTCGCACTCATGTCCGTGAATACCTCCATCTGCGGACGTCCACATTGCATCCAGTGGGCCCCATGAGTAGTAGGTCAGCCAGACGATTAGAATGAACGGGAGGACCGTCCAAGCTACTTCTAGCCGCATATCGTCATTGTGCCTCGGGAAAACCCCGATTTTTATCTCGTCAACGTTTGGGAGCTTTTCTCCGTCCTTTGAAGTGAACCAGAAGGAGTGGTGGTAAAGCCACCCGAAAGCAAATCCTCCGACAATTAAGGACCAGAAAATATAGTGATCCCACAGGCCTGCGAAGATTGGAGTCATCACTGACATGGCTATCTCTGTCTCTTTCGGGTGAAAATCACCTGATAAGGGTCGCGGGTAGGTCTTCTGCCGCGGACCGTATCATTTAGTCAAAACTACTAGAAGAGAAGGCATGAGATTTTCCTCCCAGCACCTTTCAGGGGTTTCGAAATGACTGAAGATATTTCATTGCCAGATTGGGGGGGAAAGAGAGACAATATCGCAGGAAGCTCAGATCGAATTACTCGTTTCGAAAAGGCAGCCAAAGCACTAGCAAGTTGTATTGTCAGGAACAGGGAGGTCAGTCTGGGGGGTGCTGGAATCCCAGTGGTAGTCGAGGGAACAAGGGACGAAGACACTCTCAGGGCTCTCGGATTCACTGGCCCCATTGAGAAGGTGAACAGGGGTTGGGACAGGTCAAGGCTAATCGCCTACCTGCATTCTGAATACTGCTCGGAACCAACTCTTGATGGCTCCCCTTCAGTGATTCTGCTGATGGACTGGGATAGGACCGGAGGTAGGATACAGTCATCGATCAGGGAGCGTCTAATGGCTATGGATTGCCCAGTCGATGAGAATCTCCGAGATGTCCTGATGAGGGCGATGAAACCGGAGGGGAGGACTGTCGAGTCACTGCTTGCTCACGCCCCATCTCTGATTCCATTGATTGAACGGATCGTCTTGGAGATCTCATAATCTGTCACTCTGGGACGGAGGGGGGCATCTCCTTCACTGAATTTAGGACAAGGTGAGTGACAGAACGCTCGATTCCCGACATGCTCAGAACGTTCTTGATTAGGTCGTCCAAGTCATCCCTGTCTTTACCTCTAGCTAGGACCATTGAGTCGTAGTCGCCAGTCACATCGTAGACGCCGTAGACCCTGTTATCCTTCGCTATTTTCTCCTGTATCTCTATCAGTCGACCCTTCTCAATTCTCAACCCTATTACTACGCTCAGGCCCCAACCAGCCTTGTCCGGGTCTAGCAGAACTGTGTACCCCCTGATGACTCCAAGACTCTCCAGTCTTCTCACTCTGTTGCTCACCGTTCCCAGAGCAACCCCCACCTCCTCTGCGATCTTCCTGAGTGAGGTCCTAGCGTCTGCCTCCAGAACTCCGAGTATCTTCTTGTCCACGTCGTCCATGCCTTCACCGGGGCATCATGTTCAGATTACACGGCTCATGAACATATTCTATCTTGACTCACTAAGAAATGAACGTTTGACTAGAAATTATGATTTATTCTTCTTCTTTAGGCTCAAATGACAAGTTTCTAACGCTCCTCATGACTATTTTCTCAGACTGACTCACCATGGGAGTGACTCTGCTACCCACCCATACTGCCAGGCAGTAACCACTGGACCCAACGAGTATACGGCTCCCTCGATCTGTATCCTGTAGTGAACTTATGTCCGACCTAAGGGGTTCTTTACCTCTGAGAATGTCGTCAATTACATGTTCATCAACATTAACGAACGGACCTGAGATTTCCTTTCTCAGTCTCCTGGCTGCTCTCGATACTGTCCTGTCTAAGCTACCTTTCCTCAGCCTGGCTGCAATCAGGCCCAAGTGAATCACCTTGAGCGGCCTCCACCTTCCTCCTGGAATCAACTCCCTACCACTCTTTCTGGTTCTTTCATTATCCCAGATCTTCCTTATTTCGTCCGAAGACCAGAGCAGGCTCTTCCCTCTCGACCACATACTTGAGGGGACGGAACCCCACACTTCTTTGAGCTCCTTTTCTCGCTTCTCATCTATCGGCTGAGGGAAAGACTCAGGATCATCAAATATTTTCTGAGATGGTACTGGGTCGAAAATCATGCTACCGTCTTCTTCCTGGATTCTCTCCAGAACGGCCAAGAAGAAACCGCCACCGCCAATCTCGTCGTTCCAGACTCTTAGACAGTCATTCAACTGTGAAGATACCGACTCTTCTTTCGTCGGTAGTAGGTACTCTTCGGATATGGATTCTTCATCCAAATCCCCTCTATCGTTCAGTAATGGCCATTTTGTCATCCCCGGTACGCAGGGAACCTCAGAAAGAGCCTCTCCGCAGGGGATCACTCTAACCTTCCCTCCAGCTACCACTCTCGCCACAACTGCTTCGTTCTCAATTGGGTCTAGAGAGCACGTCGAGTAGACGACTCTTCCGCCGGGCTTGGTTACTGCAATAGCTCTACTGAGTAGATCGTACTGCAAAGAGTGGAGTGAACGGCCGGATGATGGTCGCCATTTACCCCAGACATCAGGGTTCTTCCTGGTGGTTCCTGATCCAGTGCATGGCACATCGACTAGAACTCCATCGAACCCAGAACCTGGGACCATAGGGATGTGCCTCCCGTCATGCTGGACGACAAGCGCTGTCCTGGATGCATGCCTCTGGACGTTAGTTACCAGGGTATTCACCCTTCCACTGATTACTTCGTTTGCTATCACGGCACCAGAGTCGCCAAGATGCTCACATATCTGAGTAGTCTTCGAGCCAGGAGACGCGCATAGGTCAAGAACGACTTGACCCGGAAGAGGGTCAAGAGCCAGCACTGGGAGCATCGAAACTGACTCTTGCCGAGTGATCCTTCCAGTTTCATGGAGAGCAGTCATGATACTCTTCACCTCCCCTCTGGCTGCACCCCTTTCGAAAGGCATCTCCCACGCACTGCCAGGACCTGAAAACCACGGGATTCTAATCGCACCTATTCCAGAAAGCCAATCCTCGATCCAGTCCTTCTCTTCGGTCTTAGGATTGACTCTGACGGTCTCTGACAATCTATCGTAGGAGCCTTGGAACCATCTCTCCGGTTCCTCTCTCCAATGGGACACTGCTTTCAGGAGGATGCTGTTCTCTGCTTCCAACCTCCAGTCCGACTCCCTGCTTGCCATGGCAATGCGCGATTATCATCATCCATCAAGTGCACGTCGGACTCTGGGATTTCTAATCGACTGGAATAATGGGATATTTGTCATTACGAATACCGACAACGGTTAAACCTCCCTCGATACGCTCGACCGCTGCGGCATTTGCTGCAAGGGATGCACATGACACGATTCGGATACAGAAGGAGGATCTCAAACGAGTCCTCAGAACCAACAAAGACAGATGAGATAGGGACCAAGATGAAGTTGGGAGACTTGGTCAAGAGAGCGAGAGATTTCGGAAAGGCAACGGGCCCATTGAAACCCATCGAGGCACTGATGACAGTGGACCAGAAAGAATGGACTTGGCAGGTTGTTGACAGGGACGTCCTGGATAAGCTTAGCCACAGACTAGTATTCCAGTCAGATGCGGGGCTAAGGAGAGAGATTCTGATGACTGAAGGGCTAGAAACTGCAATGGGAGCGGCATCTATGATTGTGGAACTGGACGGTGGCTGCGTCCTAATAGAGACCCTAGAACCGTAGAATTTCACTCTAGTGGCCTTGAAATAGGGACTGTGGGTGCGGTGCTTCGATGGCTAAGGAGAAGAAGGGCAGCGGCATTCAGCAGGCTGCTGGGCTGATTCGCTACTTTGACGAGGAGTCAGAGGATGCAATACAGATTTCCAAGGGCTCTGTTTACCTTGTCTGTGTGGTGTTCAGCATCGTAGTCTACCTTGCTAACGAGCCTAGCCCTGACAACAACGTCTGGAAGTGGATGTGGGAAACTCTGGGATTCTAATTCTACAGGAGTTCCCTCTCCATCGCTCCCAGTTCCGAATTCGGGTCTGCTCTCACTATGGCGCTGGAGGCCCTACTCAGAGCCCTATCTACTGCAGGCGCGTTCTTGTCTGCAAGTGCCTCTCTGGCCCTGTCAAGAGCCCCATCTGCAGAGTCTAGCATCTCATCTCCAGACTCGTCAATCCCTCTCATTTTGTGAATTGAGTCCTGCAGTCTGGAGATATCCTCGCTCATACTCTCCCTTGCTACGGAGATTAGACCCTCCCAACTTGAGGTATGCTCCGAAATCGCTCCGGATGTGGCTCTCTCGAATGCTCTTACTCGGACAGGCTCCCAAGGGTTACGTCCCAAAGATGCCACGATGTCCATAACGCATCTGGCTCTGGTTTGCAGAGGTCCTTCGATTACTATCTCGTTCAGGAAGCATTTGGCAAACAGCCCGAATCCCCAGTAGTGCCAACTTGAAATGACCATCCTGATTTCTTCCGTCTCGCATTCTAACCTCCATCTTTGCTCATCAACTCTTGGCATCTCGGTGAATACTGGAGGGTCATGCGTACCTAGTGATCTCAGAGCTGCTCTGGCTACATCTCCCAGATACACCTTCCCAAATGAGCCCATTGTTCCGAACTGGTGCATGGTCCCCTCCTCGTCGAAAGCCATTCTTGGATCGGAGCCACTCACCTGTGCGAATAGTACTGAACGTTGGGGATTGACTCCCACTGGTCCCTTGTCAGTGTCCGCTCGCTCTCCCATGCAAACCAGAAATAGCGAGAGTGGTTCAAAGTTACGTGTACGGTAATCGCTAAGTCCCTCCCATTCCAGTGACTAATTATGCCCCGCCGGAAGTATGGGAAGCTACAGAAGGTGGTTGAGCGACCTCCTCCAGATAACTGCAGCAGGTGCAGGTCAGGGAAGCATTGCCCAATAGAGGGGCACCCGGGATATCAGGAAGGGGCCAGTAGGAAGTGGAAGGGGCCAGGGTCAGTCTCGAAGCGCAGTAACAAGAAGAACCCTGCAAAAAGGTGAGATTCAAGACTCACATCCCAACCCCGGATCGATGACTAATTCTTCTGTGCCTGATTATTCTGGGCAGAACCTAGGGAGAATACGGTGTGTCGTGGATGTAGGGGAGAACTCAATTGAAATTGACCCCTACGTTGCAGACTTCTTCTTCGAACCAATCTTCCTCTCCGGTAGGTTTCCTGACTTGACTTGTACTGCGCAGGTCTTGGGACTTGACGGGGGTGAGGAACCTTTAGTGAACGTCGAGATAGTCTCCAAAAGAAGGGGCCAGAGATACGATGCTCTCAGGATTACCAGCGAGGAGATTTTCTCAAAGCCAAACAAGTTCTCAATTATTTTTGGATTTGACAGTGAGAGGCTTCAGGCTCCACTACAGCTGGAAGCACAAGTAGAGGTGAGAAACGCAGGAACTCCAATAATTGCAAGAATCCACTCTGGAATGCCTAAATCTTTCGAGGGAAAAGTTAGCTCAAACCTCTCTGGAGTTAGCTCTGCTGTGCGAAAAGAGAGGTCGATGACGTTCTGGGACTGGCCACTTAGCGAGGCGAGACTCGAGGTCAAGGCAGATCAGGGTTGGATCAGTGAGTTTGGAGAGATAGACGTGCTACATAATGGGGGGGATGGAGGTATTGGAGGCTCTGTAAGGCTCACAGAAGAATTCCAGGAGATCGATTTCAGTGCCGTTAGGCCACTGATGCTTCCCAAGGATGGCTTCCCAAGGGCGCCGTATCACACATGTGCATACATAATCATCAGAATGGGAAGAGATGGATCCGAGATTCCCGTAGTCAGCCATCTTCTGGACAGTAGGCCTTCTATGAGGGGCTCTTACGGTAAGATATCAGAATTGGACGATCGCGATGGTTGGCCTTATTTCCTCTGGAGGGGGATGCACTTCAAAGAACAACCAAAGGAAGAGAAATTCCTAATCAAGAAGGGAAGGCTGTGGGAGGGCTTCACGTATCTGGACTCGGAAATATCTGATACGATCAAGAGGGTCCAGCATGATCGATACACTAGCGTTGTGCCCACAAGAGCTTGGTTCTCCTACAAGGAAGAGGAGTTCATTGTGAACTGGTTCCACTTGGATGAGTATGGTTGGAAGGTAAACTTCTCTGACTAGATCTCCGTTGGAATACTTCCTGCCGACTTCTCCACCATCTCCTGAACTTCATCCTCATTCGTTTCAGATTCCAGTCTAGGAGGAGGGCTCCTCTGCGCCCTGTGGTAAATCTCTCTGAGGGTCTGATCTCCTATCTCCAGGTATACCCTGGTGGTTGCTATGCTCGAATGTCCTAGAAGTCTCTGGATGGTAACTAGGTCCGCACCCCTCTCTAGTAGGCCAGTAGCGAAAGTATGCCTCAGTGTATGGGGGCTAAGCCTGCTCTTCGGGATGTCTGCGGCATCAGCTAGTCTGTCCATCATCTTCTGTATCGAGCGAGGGTTGATTCTGCGCCCTCTGCTAGAAACGAACATAGCCCTAAGACCGAAGTCTTCGCTCCCCCTGATCCTACTCTCTCTGATAGGCTCCCATGATTCCAGGACTTCAACCGATTTTTTCGTGAATAATACGGTTCTATCTTTCTCTCCCTTACCACCTATCACCAACGCCGATAGGTCTTCCTTGTCTATGTCGTCAATATCGAGAGCGCAAAGCTCCGAGACCCTTAGCCCAGTATCTAGCATCAGAGTGGATACGGGCATTGCTAACGGGTCTTCGGAATCGCTGATTGCCCTTCTGAGTCTATCCAACTCTCTTTTGCCCAGAGTCTTCGGAAGAGACCGACTTCTAGATGGCCTTTGTATCCAGTCCGGGACGATGTGACCGAGCCATTTCAAAAGGTGGGTTAGGGCAGCAATCTTTGCATTAATGGTAGCTGGCTTAAGCTCCCCGAGTCCATTCATCCAAGCATCCATTCTTCCATTGTTTGGATCGGCAAAGAGATGGAAATCTCTCACTGGAATTCTGGAAGAATCCTCCCATGCCAGAGCCCCTTCTCCCGGAAGAGAGGTGGTTGAAAACGCTCTAGCTGCCACGTCGTATGCTCTAATGGTGTGCGCACTCTTTTTTTCCGAGCGGAGCTGTTGTAACCAGCATTCATGCCATTGAAGCTCTGAAATCCTGTACAATCTCGAAGGCAGCGTGTCAGAAAGACCGACATCATCAGAATCGAACCTCTGGCCCAATCTCCCTCTTGGTGCGAATACCGTCTCCCTGTTTCTCCCTTCTTTGTTCAACCCTTCTCGCCTCCAGCCGCGAACGGCATGTGCATCCCTGTCCCGTAGGACGTCGGCAAGGAGGCGTATTGTGACTTGAATGCTTCTCTATCCTACCGTAGGGCGGAACGTATTGGGGTAGTTACGAAAAATCGCCGAGAGCCTCACAGAGCGTGCTCGGACTCGTTTCCTCTGGAACCGATGGGGAACTGAGAATCTCCTGAACTCTCTATTCTCTTGGAATAGAGCCCGTGAAGGTGATTTGCCACCTTCTCTGCTACGTTTACCTTGGTTGCACTCTCGATCCCCTCTAGTCCCGGGCTGGAGTTTACTTCCAGCACCAATGGCCCTCTGTCCGACTCGAGCATATCTACTCCTGCCACCTCGAGCCCCAGAGTCTCTGCAGAAAGCGTAGCAATTCTCCTCTGCTCTTCCGTCAAATCTACTCCTGTAACTGACCCCCCTAAGTGGAAGTTCGAGCGGAACTCGCTCCCATGTGCCTTGCGTCGCATCGATGCAACAACCTCTCCGCCAACAACTAGTGCTCTAACGTCACTACCGTGTGACTCCTTGACATACTCCTGTACCAGAGGCCTCATTCCTCTCTCAAGCATCTGGAACACCAGTTGTCTGGCCTGCGGCGAAGAGTTTACCAGAAAAACGCCTGAGCCATGGGTCCCCTCTGTTGACTTGACGACACACGGAGCTCCTCCGACCCTCCTAACAGCGCGATCAGTATCCTCCCATGCTCCAACGTGCGCCGTAATAGGAACCGGAACGCGAGCCTCAGCCATCATCTGGCAAGCCACCAGCTTGTCCCTACTTCTCAGAATTCCCTGACTCGAGTTGAGTACTATCACTCCGGTTTGTTCGAACTGCCTGACTATCGCAACTCCTCTGCGGGTGATGGAATAGCCGATTCTAGGCAAGATGGCCTCGCACTCTACGGGCCATCCCTTGTGGAACACTCTTCCGCCGTCCTCATCTACGACGATGGTTAGCGCAAGAGGATCGATGATGTCAACCATCCATCCTGCTCTCTCTGCCTCTGTAGCCAGCCTTCTGGTACTGTACAGCTCTGGACCTCTGGAGAGTAGTACTAGCCTTGGCTCCATGTTCTGCGCCGCCCAAAAGACCGTCTTCAACCCTTTCCCTCGGGAATTCGTTACTCTATGCCGAGTGTGCGTTGGAGGGCTCATGAAGTCGGAGAGATTGAAAGCCTCAGGGTGGGACTGAGTCACAGAGCATGCCCGAAGACGATTCAATTGACAGAGAGTCGCTTACCTCGAACACGGTTGCGAAGCTTAGGGAAATGTGCAAGAAGAGGGGACTACTTGTCTCGGGAAAGAAATCGGAATTGGTAGATAGAATACTTGAGGATGCAGGGGTGATTGAGGAGCCTGTAGAAATTTCCGAAGAAGACGATTGGGAGCAAGAGGACGCTCTAGTCATGGATGAAGAGCCAGATGATACACGAGTAAAGGTGAATCAGGTCCTATCTAAAATCGATAACATCGTGGAAGCCGAGGTTGTCGAGGCCGAGGTCTTAACAACGGAATCTGAGATATCCGGGGATGCTGAATCGGTAATAGTGGCAGAGGACGACCAGCCTTCTTTGGTCATCTCTATGCCTTCTATTTCTTCATTGGGAGACAAATGGAAGGCCCTAGCAGCGATCATAGTTGTGGTCATCCTCGTGGGGGCAGCAACTACCGTTTTCCTACAACGTAGTTCGGGTTTCGAGGTAGCGAAGTTGAGGTATGGAGATAGGATGGACTTCCAGGTAATCGACTCGAGAATAAGCATAGACGGGGAGGAGATGCTCTCTGTGGTGAGGGACTCTAGTGGTGGGATTCTTGAACCGGCATGTGGGGAGGTGTCGATGGATATGGGTGGTACTGGTTTGGTATCAGTAACCGAAGGACCTAATTCGGGAGCAGTAGAAACTACAGATAGCCTAGGGAGAACAGGTTTCTTGTCTGCAGAGAAGGGAATAAGACTCGATCTAGACGTTGATTTCGAGGGAAGAACTTGGAGGGACGATGCGAACACAGACTGTGGGAATATTCGTTGGGTAATGTCCGGAAATGACCTGAGTATGGAGTCAACCAGCTGGGTGGAACTGGAGAAGACAGAGGTGAAGAGGACCGATACCTCAATCTCGTTCAGCGACGTGGATTCGGTAACAACGAATGCTAGGACGGTAACCTACGACTCTGAGGGAATCGGAGGTTTGGGTGCTCTCTTACCCACCCTTTCCTTTCCACTAACCCCAATTGAGCTACACGAATTCTTTGGAGAGGCCGTGATCAAGGAGGGAGCGAGTTCTTCCGATCCAGATCTAGGCTGGAATTCCGATTGGAAATGGGAAGTGAAGAAGGAGTTCAGGGATGATACTCATGGTCTAGTGTATCCTGTTTATCTTGATCATGAGGAAATTGGAAGGTGCTATGGGCATGCTACAATTCTACTGCACCTGAAGGATGGGAGTCCTTGGCCTGTCAAGCAGGTTGCTGACATAAGGCTGGACAAGGAACTCCAGACAAACGATTGCGACTTCCTAGTTAGCACCCTATCGGATGAACTCCTGCCCGAAGGAACTCTCAGTATTAGCATGACATTCTCCAGAATTTCTTCTACTATCGGAAGTAGTGAAATCGATTGGGAAAGGAACTATCCAGGGAGTCCCGCAGATGGTGAGGATAGGCCAGGCACATCAACAAAGAGGAACTGGGTTGACTCCATGTGGGACGAAACAGAAATTAGACAGTTCGATATGGAGGAGGCAGTAGCTTGCCTCAAATCTAGATATCCGGATACTCAGGCAACCTTGGCTGTAGAATCTGGAGGATATATCTGGAGGGCCTCTTGGTCGAGGCCTACTTCTGAACCGGAATGGAACATGTCTTGGGTTGACGATGACGATGACTCTGGTTGGCTGGTACTTCGGAGATCATCTGAAGGCTGTGAGATGATTTCAACGGGCTCTAATGATAGGGGAGAGGTGACTTGGAATAGAGACTCTATCCCTAGTACTCAAACTCTCTCTTTACTGGAATCAAGGATTCTGGAACCCGAGAGGTATCCTGCCCTGTCTCCATACATCCAGTCCGGAGAATCTTGGAACCTCCAAGCTGAGGTTGGTTACAGGCTATCCGTCACAGAGGATAATGAGGTCCTGAGCCTCCTTCCAGGTGACTTGGGAGATGGAAAGGTAACAATGAACGCAGTTAGGGAATGGGAAGAAGCCGGACGAGAAATGTCAGTTGATTTGGCCATGGACTCGGAGACTGGAGAGATGGTAATTTGGTGGCTCATCGACAGACCTAGCGAGTGAGAAAAATCACCATCACTGACCTTCTGTCAAGCGTCATATTCAACACATCATTGACTGCCGTTGCTCTAGATGGCTTCGAAGGATGGTGACCAAAGTCTTCCAGAAGTCGGCAAGGCTCCACTAATTATCGATGTCGAATTCATGGAAGAAGAGGACGAAACTCTAGCCGAACCTCTTGACTCAATCGAGGAAGTCAGTTTTTCGCGGACTAAAAGCGCGATGGAACTCCCAACTTCCCTGCCCACTCCCCCAGGGAGGGGCAGAGTAGTTACCGTGATTAATCAGAAGGGAGGGGTGGGCAAAACTACCACAGTAATCAACGTCGCAGCTCAGATTGCGCTTAGAGGGTTCAGAGTCCTGGTTATTGACTCAGATTCACAGGGGAACTGTGCCACAGGTCTAGGAGTGGATAAGAGCAAAGTCAAGAATACCACAAGGGACCTAATCCTTAGTCCAGAGACAGCAGTAGACTCCAGGCATGCAACTGCCGTAGAGAACCTACACATCATAGTCGGAGACAGGAGCCTTATCGGACTAGAGCAGGAGATGATGAGACAGCTTGGAAGGGAGAAGAGAATGAAGGAGGCACTTCAACCACTTCTAGCACATTACGATCTGGTTCTAATCGACACCCCTCCTTCACTAGGTCTGGTAACAATCAACGCACTAGTGGCCTCTGATGGAATTCTAGTCCCTGTCCAGACGGAATACTTCGCTCTTGAGGGACTAGCTTTGCTATCAGGGACCATCAGAGAAGTAAGGAGCCTACTCAACGAGAGATTAGGAGTGGATGGAGTACTGTTGACGATGCACTCCCAGACACTTCTGAACAAGCAGGTTGCAGGAGAGGTCTTGGAAAACTTCCCTGACTTAGTCGTCAGGCCAGCGATCAGGAGGAACGTAAGACTCGCCGAGGCACCGAGTCACGGGATTCCTATCCATCTACACGATCCTTCTAGCCCTGGTGGTAAAGATTACCAGGATATTGCAACAGAGCTTCAACACAGATGGAGTCTCTGAATTATGTCTAAAAGTGGTCTTGGTAGGGGTCTAGATCAGATTTTCTACAAAACTGAAGGTCCGGACCTGTCGTCTTTCGTAACCGAGGAAAGGATGCCCGACTCCCCCAAGGCAGCGGTCATCTGGATGATCTTTGGAAGCATCTGCTTTGGGACCATGAATGCATTAGTCAAATGGACTAGCGACCACACTGATGTTTGGATGATAATCATGGTCAGATCAGCCGTTATCGCCTTTGCAGTTGCAGCCTTCGCCGCTTCTAAGGGAATTAGTCTGAAGGTAAACGATCGCAGGACCATGTTGCTTAGGTGCGTAGTAGGGCTAATTGCCATGATTCTCTACTTCACCGCACTTGGAAGGATTCCAATTGGTCAGGCTGTAACTCTCCAGTACACTGGTCCTCTATTCGTTGCTCTACTTTCTGGGAGGATATTGGCCGAGAGGGTTTCCCCGTCGGTGACAACGCTGGTACTGACCGCTTTCGCTGGAATTGTTCTAATTGTCTCTCCAGAGGTAGGAACTGTAGATCCTAACGCTCTTCTTGCTCTAGGTTCAGGATTCTTCGCGGCATTGGCATACATGTACGTCAGGGAACTCAGAAAGACCGACTCTCCAGCTACCGTCATATTCTGGTTCGCAGCCTTCTCTGTTGCTGGAAGCATAGTCCAGTCCGTACCAAATATCTCCGAGATTGACTCAAACACTATTGCAGCTCTAGTTGGTATCGGAATCGGTGCCGGAGGGGGACAATTAGGAATCACCATGGCATACCATAAGGCCAATGCTGCATGGGTTAGTGCATTTTCCTACCTTACGGTACTCGTTGCAACTTTCTACGGCTTCTTCCTATTCGGTGAATCGCTTTCCCTCGCAGATTGGCTGGGGGGTGCATTGGTCGTGGGGTCTGGAATCGCACTTGTCTTCGTCTTCCCACCTGAAGAGAATAGCGAATCAGGAAACGCTTCCTAGGGACTGAATTGTTATTTCTCCGCCCATGCTTCCGTGGTTCTGGCAGTAGTAGTACAGAGTGTCAGGTGCATCCAATGGAACTGTGAAGGTCATTAGGCCGCTCGACCCCTGAGTCCCCGTATACGTCACCCCGTCAGTGTACTGGGTTCCTCCTCCATGAGTCCCATCACTAGTGGTAGACAGTCTGAATGGGTGTGCGGAGTTACTAGAAGCAGATTGGTCAAAGGTGTAGGTGAACCCCCTGTATAGTGTTACATCCGCCTGTTGAATAGAATCAATGTAGAAATCCATGCTCGAAACGGTGACCGTCATCTCCATCACCACGGGCATTGAACCATCTGCGCCATCTGCGCCATCGGTCCCATCTGCGCCATCGGTCCCATCTGCGCCATCGGTCCCGTCATTTCCGTCTACACCGTTTACTCCATTGCAGACGTACAAGGTCTGGTCTACCTCGAGAGGATCAAGATTCCCGTCACCGTTATCATCCATCCCTATTCTCACAGCATTTCCGCCCATTGGGCAGTTTGCGCTTCCTGTCGACAATGCAGTGCTGTCGATGAGTGCATAGAGTCCATCAGCACCGGGAGGACCCTCTGTACCGATAGGTCCCTCTGGACCAGATTCCCCAGACGGGCCCTGTGGTCCCGAGATGTTCCCCAGATCTATCCATTCGGACCCACTCCAGACATGGATGTGAACGGTCGAGTTAACTAGGAACGCGTCTCCTGATTCTCCGATGTATATCTCTCCCAGGTCGGTGGTTTCCTCCACGGTTCCAATAATTGTGAAAGAGGTACCATCATCCCCGTCAGCCCCGTCAGCCCCGTCAGCCCCGTCAGCCCCAGGAGGCCCAGACGGACCTATCGATCCATCTGCTCCGTCAGCACCTGCAGGTCCTGCTGGCCCTATCGATCCGTCTGCTCCGTCAGCCCCAGCTGGTCCCTGAGGCCCAGGGGGCCCAGTTAGTTCGATGGACTGCCATGCACCGTTCGAGCATGCATGGAATCCTGACTCTGAAGATACATAGTAGAGCCTTCCGTCGGTTACGATATCGCAAGTTGGAAGATCCGAAGAACTCTGGACTAGGAAAACGCTCCAGTCTTCCAATTCCTTGGGCTCGTCATCCACTTCCTCGTCAGTTCCGGAGCAACCGGATAGGACAGAGGCGGTCATTAGTAGGGCTAGCAGAATCGCTAAGGCATTCCTTCTGTTGCTCTTCATGGAACATCCTGAAAATCTGAGATACTTAATCAATCCCAGAACTCGGACACCTCTTCGAGCCTCTTCCTTTCCAGATTTGGTACCCTTGCATCCTCTGCTGGATAACCAACTGGAAGCAGCAGCATTGCGTGCTCATGCTCTGGGCGTCCTAGGATTTCCCTAAGGAAACCCATTGGGGAAGGAGTGTGGGGGAGGGTCGCTAAGCCCATATTGTGAACTGCTGAGATGAACATCCCAGCAGCGATCCCACAGGACTCTTGAGAGTAGTATGTGGGAGCCATACCCTCTCCTCTTTTCCTCTTTGATTGTCTGAATAGTACAACAACCCAAGGTGCGTCTGTGATGTGCCTCTTCACGTGGTCTGTTCCCAGAGGCGATAGGACCTCCTCCCACTCTTCCGGAATTCTGTCTTGGTAGAATCTTCTCTCTTCTTCTTCTGCCGCCTCTCTTATCCTTGACTTCAGCTCGCTGTTTGAAATCGCCACGAAAGTCCAGGGTTGGAGATGCGCCCCTGAGGGAGCTGTGCTGGCAGTCCTGATTGCTAATTCTACCAACTCTCTAGGTACTTTCTTGTTGGAGAAGTGACGCGTGGTCCTCCTTGAGTTCATTTGGTCATAGTAAGATTTCGCAATTCGAAGCATCTCTGCCTCTTCCACCTCCGAGTATTCAAGCGGGATGAATCCCGGCTCAACATCGCTGTAACTCATGAGCCCACTCATTCCCGTCTTGCCATCAAGGCTGCCATAGTAGTCGATGCAATGAGCAACGAAATAGTGAAACCCGGAAGGACACTATCGCCCTCCTCTTGGCAGTATGTCTCGGATCCCCCCCACGTGCCATTGTCGAACCAGCAGTCGGACCAGACTCTCCAACCGAAGCCAACATCTGGTACATGGGACTCAGAACCGTTCTCCATCTCGAATATGAATTTCCAGTTGATGTATGAGTAACCGGGCTCAGTATCAATATGAGATTCGAATGATCCATCACCAACTAGTTCCATCCGACTCTCTTGAGGGGGGTAGCAAACCCCAGAGTTGATGCAAACTTGGGTGATCCATCTTATTTCAGAGACGTTAGCCCCATCATCCATCACCAGATTCAAACTAAATTCGCCATCAGAAGTACCGATTCTGGTTCCCATTACATCGTCGTAATTCAACGCCTTGATGCTGGTACCTTCGAGAGAAATCGACTCATTGACGCCTCCTTGCGACGCGCTGACCGGCAAAGATACCAGACAGACCAGTAGAAGCGCCCACATCCTTCGCATGTTTTGCCGTATATCTCATTGCAAATGAATGCTGACCACTCAGACTTCAAGATTCCAGAGGTCATCGCCAACCCAATGGATAGTCGAAATCGCCTTCCCCTTGGTCATCGACATCATCTCCTCTCCATCCACAATTGCCGTTCCAGTTGCTATCGGCTCTCCAGTCTCTTGATCCCTTATCCAAACGAAGTCTCCCTCTCCTAGGGATGGGTCCGCTATGTGGATGCCCGCTCCCATGCAGTCCGCTCCGTTCCTGAGAAATGGAATAGCTCCCCCGTCTACCGCGACCCAAGATCTCTCGACGTTCCATGCAGAAATTCCTCTCAGTGTGGGAAACCACCCCATCTTCCCTCGTATCTCAATTCGCATGGCCAGGGGGGTCCTATCCACCAGGATCAGATCTGTCTCCTGATAGTGGGCCTGTTCTAGGAATCCTGTAAGGTCTACTTCTCCTTCCAGCCAATTCCCAATCTCCTCGGCAACCCCACGAATCTGCTTGAGTCTGACCGGAGTTCTCCTCCTAAGCCTCTTGTCGACCATGAATAGCCGAGCACAGGTAGCCGCAAGAACATGTCGAGCGCACAGTTGAAGCGCAGCGCCCGCAGCGCAGTTCGATGCTTGCCATCTGCCTGGACCTCGAGGGAGTACTTATCCCAGAGATTTGGATTAATGTAGCCGAGAGGACAGGAATAAGCGCACTAACTAGGACAACCAGGGACGAGCCAGACTACGATCGTCTGATGAGCTACAGACTCGGAATCCTTGACCAAAATGACATCAAGATAGATGACATAACATCAACAATTGGATCTATGGAGCCAATGGGGGGTGCAATAGAGTTCCTCGAATCCCTAGAGTCCCGATGGCCTACACTTATCCTGTCAGATACTTTCTCTCAGTTCGCTAAGCCGATGATGGAAAAGTTGGGGAATCCCACGCTCCTATGTCATACTCTGTCGATAGACGAAACCGGTAGGATCGAGGACTGGAACATTAGGTGCGATGACCACAAGAGAAAGACAGTCGAGTCGTTAATCGAGATGAACTACCATGTCATATCGGCAGGGGACTCATACAATGATACTTCCATGCTATCCTCTTCCAGCGCCGGTATTCTGTTTAACCCCCCTGAAAATGTGATTGACGAGTTTCCACAATTCCCTGTTGCAAGAGATTATTCGGAGCTGATTAATGCCATAGAGTCAGCCGCTACTGACCTCGGCGAGCTATGGAATTGAGCCAATTACGACTCCAATCGTTTGAAATAAGGCTGGTAGGTCGGCGGGACGCATGGCGAAGTGGCATGGCATTTCTCGCAGAAAGCCTACAGGTGGACGCTTGAAGCGTCCGAATAGATACAGGGGCAAGAGGAGGACGGAGGTCGCTAGCGAGGAGCAACTAGCATACGTGGGTGAGTCCGACGCTCGCAAGAACTATCGAAAGAGGGCTGGATCACAGACTGTTCGAACCCTCTCAGTCAATCAGGTCAACGTCAACACGAAGGATGGTAAGACCGTAAGGGCCACTGTCAAGAACGTAGTTGGTAACGATGCGGATCCAAACTACATCAGAAGGAACATCGTGACTAAGGGTGCGGTTCTGGAAACGGATCAGGGCCTAGTCAGAGTAACTAGCAGGCCGGGTATGCATGGAGTAGTCAGCGGCGTCCTCGTTGAAGAATGAGCGCACGAAGCCCTCAAGTCACACGTCACTCAGGGGTAGCGTGTTAGTATGGCGGCAAAGCGGGACGAGATGACCCTGTGGACTGGTTACTTCGACGCTAGGCTCAGTCGTTCGAATGGGAGGCGGGTCTCCAAGCAGGCAAGTATCTCGAAACCTACTCTGGAATCGGTAGTTTGGGCTGCTCGCAGTGCAGGAATAAGGAAGATGAGACAGGAGCCAGAGGCAAGCCATCCATCTAGGCCTCATGCCAAGGAAGGTAGGTTGGTTATGCCCCCAAGTCACGTCTTCGAAGTAACTGGGACTTCTAGTAAGGAAGGAGCCATGCAGGCAATAGGTTCAGCACTCAACAGGAGATCCAAGGAGGCTAAGGAGCAGGGCAAGGAAACATCCAGAGGTCCAGCTAAGGGAGATAGAAGGAGAAGAGCCCAGAGGAAGTCGTTCAAGCACAGAAAGAGCACACAGAGGAAGAAGAAGTTCGGCCGGAAGTGAAGTCTTGTTCAAGATCGAAGAGGCAGCTCCAGACGTTGAGACCTTCCTCAGACTCAGGGCTGGAGCAGGGATGAGACCCAGATCTGTTAGAGGGGCTACCAAGGGACTTGGGCAGGAACTATTCTCAGTCATCCTCAAGTTGGAGGAATCAGATGAAATCGTCGGAATGGGAAGAGTGGTCGGTGATGGCGGTACTATTTTCGTGATTTGTGATATGATGGTGATTGAGAGTTTTCAGAAAAATGGCGGGGGGACTATGATCATGGATTCAATTATGAGATATCTGCTTGAAGAGGCTCCTCCCAGATCATACATCAATCTCATGGCAGATGTGGACGGATTCTACGAGAGGTGGGGGTTCGAGCCCTCGCTCCCTCGCTCAAGGGGAATGGTATTGAAGACTTAGTGACCTATTCCACTGTCACAGTCCAGCCGAACTCGTCGGGAGCCCGTCTCTGCTGTATCTCGGTCAGCGATTGGTAGAGCTCCATCGCGATTGGCCCTACTTCTCCTCCGCAGTACTCGACCACTCTGTCTCCATGCTCTATCGTTCCTATCGATGAGATGACCGCTGCAGTCCCAACGCAGAAGCACTCGTCAGCTTCCATGGCATACTCAACGTCTATCTTCTCCTCCCTGACCTCGTAGCCCTTTGACTCAGCCAGCTCCATCACCGACGATCTCGTGACCCCGGGCAGAATCGTACCTGTGAGCTCCGGTGTCGAGATGATCCCATCCTTCACGCAGAAGAAGTTAGCAGCCCCTACTTCCTCGATGTACCTGTGGTTGACTGCGTCGAGGTAAATAATCTCCGAGTAGCCCTCTCTCTTTGCCATCTGAGACGGAACCATCCCAGGAGCGTAATTGCCTATCGCCTTCACTCCTCCCGAACCCCCTGGAGCAGCCCTGTGGAACTCGTCCGAGACTCTTAGCGAGGTTGGGGTAATTCCGCCCTTGAAGTATGGTCCGACCGGCGAGACGTAGACTAGGAATGTGTACTCCGGAGCGGGCGCAACCCCCAGTATCGCACCGCTTCCGAAAAGCAGTGGTCTGACGTAAAGTGCGCCCTTGCCCATAGGGGGCACCCATCTGGAGTTTTCCTTCACTGTCTGCATTATCGCATCGAGGAACATATCCTCTGGAACGGGAGTCATCCCGAGCCTTCGTGCGCCGTCCTGTGACCTCCTCGCGTTGTCCAGAGGTCGGAAGAGAACTATGCTACCGTCTGCCGCGTACTGTGCCTTCATACCCTCGAACAATCCCTGGCCGTAGTTGATTACTCCAGCAGCAGGAGACAGGCTTAGGTTCTGGAAGTCCTGCATCTTCCCTGGTCCCCACTCATCGCCTTGCTTACAGGTGGCTATGTACATTCGATCAGTTTTCGTGAAACTGAAAGTGAGTGAGTCCCAGTCTATCTCTGGAAAACCGTCTTCAGTCATCGCGCGCACCCCGATTATTGTGCAGGGGACCGCCTCGGCTTTCAACGGTTCCGCTGGAGACCCCCCCGGCATGGTTATGGCCCCTCACGATTACGTAGGGTAAGGCAGTCGGTCTGAGTGCGGAATGCGGGTGAAGTCATGCAGTGGGAGGATGAAGTCTGCATCGTTTCGGGAGATAATAGAGCATGGCCAGAAGAGCCAAAGACGGTAATCGAACTGTGGTGTAGGTCTAGATCAGGACACTCGTCTATGCTCCTAGTAAATGGCCTCCGGCCTTATGTCGAGATATCTGATCCAAAATCAGATGGCAGCAGAGTTGAACCCGAGTCTCTGGGAAACGTCTCTTCCGTGAGGGACGTTCAGGGAGAGCCCGAGTCAAGTGGAATGAAACTATCCCAAGACGGAGTCGTTAGGCCTCACTATCGAGTCTACGTCAGAGACACCACTAAGGTCAGAGGGGTGAGGAAGGCACTGTCCGAGCAAGGATGGAGAGTGACCAGTGCGGATATCCTATTTTTTCAGAGGCTCCTTCTAGATCTAGATCTAGGACCTCACATTGCGATGAGTGGAGAAGTACTCTGGGCAGGCGATCGGGCTCCCGAGGAAGCAAAGACTCCCGAGAATACCAATCGGGAGACTGCCGAGAAGAGAATAAAAGAAGTTGGAGGCTCGGGAATATACCCTCTCGACATGGTGATATCTTGTGACCTCAGTGGCTTGAGCAGGACCGAGCCGTTCCCAGCACCCTTCGTCACCATGTCTTTCGACCTCGAGACGAGTATCGCGGACAACACGATATTATGCGCCGCAGCTGTGGTGGACAGATACGGAGAAAGGAAGGAATACCCGATAACTGGTGCCGAGACCGAAATATTGGAGCGACTCACAGAAGTGGTCAGAACAGAGGATCCCGACTTCATAACTGGCTACAATATCGATAACTTCGATCTTCCTAGGATGGAGGAGAGGTCCGAGTATATCGATACGGAATCTGAGATGGACCGGGCGACTCTTCTAGGATGGGGCAGAGTCCCAATAAATGAGGCAGAGACCAAGCGTGGATGGAGGAAGCCAGGTAGAATTTTTCCAAACAGGGAGCAGAACAGAACCTGGACGATAAAGGGCAGAATTCCTCTCGATGCATGGTGGCAGGCAAGACAGACCCTAAGGCCTCAGCGAGAGTCCCTGAGGTATGTATCGCAACTCCTGTGGCCCGATGATGAGGAGATGCAGAAGATGGATATCGATGCCAGCAAGATGGACGAAGAATGGGCCTCAAGACCGGATGAGGTACTGGAATACTGTGTGCGTGACACAGTGCTGCCCCTAGACATTCTGGAGAAGATGAAATCAATAGCTAGGAAGGAGGCTCTAGCATCGGTTTCTCTGACTACTGTAGATATTGCAGCGACCAGTACAACTAGCCGTTGGATAGACTCACTAGTCATTCGGCTAGCGGATAGGAGTGGTGTTGCAGTTCCGAATACTAACCAAGGCCCAAGGAAGCAGGATAAGATAGCCGGAGGTTATGTGCATGAGGTTGATCCGGGAGTCAAGCCTTGGGTAGTAGTTCTTGACTTCAAATCGATGTATCCCTCGATAATGATATCTAACAACATATGCTCTACCACCTTGGTTCGTGATGGGAGCGAAGAATATTCTCATAGCGTATCGCCAGTCACAAACACAAGATACATCTCCAAGGATGAAAGGCTAGGCCTAGTCCCACAACTCCTCCAGGGTCTGATGGATAGTAGGGACAGGCACAAGGCCGCCCTCGAGAAGGCGAACGAAGAAGGTGATGAAGCCGAGGCCTTCCTTCAAGATCAGTTACAGTACGCTGTAAAGATCTTGATGAACTCTTTCTACGGAGTCTTCGCATCGAACTTCTACAGATTCACTCATCCGAGCCTCGGTGCGAGTATCACGGAGTGGGCACGACATAACATCAAGGAGATAATATCCAAAGTAGAGGAAGATGGAGATGATGTGGTGTATTCCGACACCGACTCAATTTTCGTAATCGCACCAGTGGAAGAGGCCCCCATGAACAAACCACTGGGAGGCGTGGAGCTTGAGGGTTGGGAGAAAGCAAGGAGCTCGACCCTCGAGTTTGGAAAGTCACTAGCCGAACGATTTACCAGAGAGGGAGCCGAACTCGAGTTCGAAACCGCGCTCTCCTCCTTCTTCAGCCACGGAGCGAAGAAGCGCTACGTAGGTAGAGTCGTATGGCCCAGAGAGGAGATGCTGATTAGAGGGTATGAGGTAAGACGCACCGACTCCTTCCAACTCCTCTCTGATACGATGACACAGATGTTCGAGATGATACTGGATGGAAACGAAATTGGTGCTGTCGACATGACCAAGTCTGTAATTGATAGAGTAAAGGCCGGAGAAGTAGAAACATCTCAACTTGTAATCAGTAGGTCCTGCAAAGGGAAGTGGAACAGCAAGAAGGAGGAATGGGACTTCAGTGTATACAAAAATGAGGATGGACTTCCTTACGTCAGAGCGGCCAAGCAGAGGATTGCTGAAGGTCTACAGTTCACTCCTGGAATGAAGGTAGGATACATCGTAACTGAGCCTGATGAGGGTGAGAAGAAGCTAGGGGTAAGGGCATGGTTGGTAGATGAGATAGGAGGGGATCCACCCGAGTATGATAGGAAATACTACGCTGAGCGACTCGCCAAGTCACTAGGACGAGTCACTGAGGCCTTTGGATGGGACGAAAAGAACCTGCTCAAGGGTAATAGACAGAGTAACTTATTCGATTTCTAGAATATCCAAGGAGCCGTAGGATTGATTTCACCTCACTGTGGCCCAGACACCAGAATGGCAAGGACCAGAGACCTAGCATGCCTGATGGTGATGGTATTTCTAACTCCAATGCTGGCAGGATGTACGGACCTAATAGGAAGCAACAGCCCGCCAACTGCGACCATGTCAGTAGACCCGAGCGGAACCGTGAAGGCCGGCGATTCGGTAACATTCAGCGCCGCAGGGTCCTCGGATCCAGACGGAGACGGCCTAACCTTCGAATGGGACTTTGGAGACGGGAACACTGGAACCGGCTTGACCACCAGCCATACGTATGCACAACCAGGGACTTTCGTCGTAAAACTAGCCGTAGGAGACGGTACGCACGAGGCATCAACCAGCAAGACGATTTCTGTGGTAGACTCGTCTGCAAGAGAGCCCAATGCAGCGATTACTTCCAGTAAAGATGATGATTGCGAGGGCGAGGAGTCATCTGCTAGTGGAAATATGGTTATTGTTTGGGTATGCGAGGATGATAACGATGTCAATGATCGCGAAGTAGAGGTCTCAACAACCGTAACCTTGGATGGCTCAGAATCATGGGCAGGTTGCGATCCGGATGACTCCAGTTGTTACTCTGAAGAATATCTGGTCGAATGGAAATGGGACCTAGACACCTATACGGACTCTGATAACGACGGAATAACGGATAATGACGTAGACGCAACAGGTGAGACATACACGTGGGAATCCAGACCGGCAGGAGCATGGGAAGTAATGCTGACAGTCGTAGACAACAACGGTTTCGAGGATACAGTCAAGTCAATGGTTTACGTTAATTACAGAGGAGTTTGGCAGGACTTCGTGATTGACAGAGCCTCACCAAATCCTGTAATAATGACTTGGGAGTACCCCGTCAACTACGATCAGGAGTCTAAGGACAGGATAAGATACATGAGAGCCAAACTTTCCTATCCGAAGGAGGATGAAGATCAACCTGGAGGGGGGCTGCCGGGTCAAACCACGGATAATCGTCTAGATTTGTACATGTACAACAGTACAGATGAGCCAGTTTCGAACACCTCAGGAATTGATAATGACAACAGGGATGCCGGAGACTGTGGAAGCGATGAGTTCTGTGTATGGATGGTAATAGGGGGCTCTACCGTACGGGGCTTTCTACCAGGGGACTGGACGGTGGACCTAGAGAATGCAGAGACTCACAACACCAATGTTAATGAGTTTGTGATCGAACTCCAGTACCGGTAGTTTTCCTAATTATACGGAAACTCCGATAGTAGCAATCTGAAGACTAGCATACCGAAAACACTGGGGAACGGTTCATATACACCTCTTCGGTCGGCGGGCCTACCTTAGAGGTGTAAACAATGGGTTCACAATGGGAAGACAAG